>ENA-OSEO01002357-OSEO01002357.1-sediment-metagenome-genome-assembly--contig:-NODE-2357-length-27262-cov-3.578003_pt1 | contig 27262 bp, 23 predicted proteins | sample MGYA00237883_ERZ534232 | MGnify/ENA metagenome assembly ERZ534232
TCAATCGTGCGCGGTTCGAGAGTCTGGTGGATCCGATTACCGCGTTGCCTGGCGGCAAGCTCCTGGATGCGCGATTGCAGGAATTGCTCGACCGGCAGGGCTGGACGATTCTGCTGCTGACCATTGCCGGGCTGGAAGAATTCAGCGCGCGATACGGCTTCGTTGCCGGCAACGAAGTGCTGCGCGCGACCGCTCTCGTCCTCGGCAAGGCAATCGACAACCTGGGCTCCAGCGAAGATTTCGTGGGTGATCCCGGCAGAGGTAGTTTCATTATCATCACGACAACCGAGGCGGCGGAGAGATTGCAGGACCACCTGGTAAGCCAGCTAACGCAGGCGCTGAGCTTCTTCTATCCCGCCGCGGATCGGGACAGTTTTGTGGATGGCGCAGGAGAAGATACAGCAGCTGGCACACGGTCGATCCCTGTCTTATCGATCTCCGTGGGAACGGTTGCCGAGACCGATGCTGATTTCAGAGATGTCAAGGACATCGTCCACGCCGCGCTGGTCAATCGGACAATCGTCGCGCAGGTTCCTGGTTGCAGCAGCAGTTGACATTGAGTCGTGGTATCGGCAATCATCCTGCAACTGAGTCACCACACCACCCTGGACAGGGCATACCACAACTTGTGCAACCAGAGTTGGTGTGGTTTCCGTTTGTATGATCGCCCTGGCAATGGCTTGGCGACACGAGCCGGCAAGTCCAATGGGCAGCAGATCGGGCGCGGGTGTAATGTGTGCGACCTGCCCAATTCCGTAATTCATGAAGGAGCAAAACGGTGACAGAACAATATTGTGCCACGCCGACCGAAGATCTGTGGGAACTGGCTACGCGCTACCGCGAGGATTGGCTGGGCTTCGCCCAAAGATTGATCCAAACGCCCAGTCTGCCCGGAGAAGAAGCCGCAGTCGCGCGCATCATTCAGGCCGAGATGCGCGAACTCGGTTACGACCGCATCTGGACGGACAAAGTTGGGAACGTAATCGGGCTGCTACACGGCGAAGACGGCAAGTCGCTCCTGTTCAACGGACACATGGATATCGTCGATCCGGGAAACCCGGATGAATGGCCTCATCCGCCGTACAGCGGACATCTGGACAGCGAGTGGCTGTGGGGGCGAGGGGCGAGTGACATGAAAGCCGCCCTGGCATTGCAGATCTACGCGCCAGCGTTATTGCGCAGAGCCGGTCTCGCACTACCGGGAGACTGCTACGTCACGGCTGTCGTTTTCGAGGAGACCGGGGGATTGGGAACTCGCATTCTGGCAGGAGAATTACAGGCCGACATGGCTGTGGTCGGTGAAGCCACCAGCAACCAGATCGCGCGCGGGCACAGAGGCCGTCTGGAGATTCTTGTACGCATCAAGGGACGTTCCGTACACGCCAGTGTCCCCGAGCGCGGTGCGAACCCACATTACAGTATGGCCCGCTTTCTGAGCAAACTGAAAACGATGGAGATGACGCCCAGTGCAGACTTTGGCTCATCCAGTGTCGCCCCTACGTTGTATCACACGGATCAATGCAGTGCCAACGTCGTGCCAGGAGAGGCCATACTCTACCTCGACTGGCGCAATGTACCCGAGGAAACACCGGAGGAAGTCATCGGTAGCCTCCAGAAGATGCTCAATGATAGCCTCGAAGATGGCTGTGAGGGGCACGTTGCGCTCAACGTCTCCCATTTCCGGGCGTACACCGGCTACGAAGAGGAGCTGCCGAGAGAATTCCCGGGGTTCGTTCTGGCAGCCGATCACCCCCTGATAGCGAAGGCGCAAAATATACTGGAAACCCGCTTTGGACACGAAGTGGCGGTGATCAAATGGCGGTTTGCCACAGATGGCGCGTATCTCGTCAACGCCGGCATTCCGACCATCGGATTCGCGCCGGCGTCGGACCTCTATCCGCATACGACGGGCGACCGGATAGCATTGGAAGCGATGGTCAAAGGTCTGGTTGGCTACATGGCCTTGGCCCTCGAATTGGGACGAGGATAATGTCCGAATTTCGATTGGTTTCCGATTTCCAGCCCCAGGGCGATCAGCCCCAGGCCATCGCGCAACTTATCGCAGGACTGCAAGCAGGCTACGTCCACCAGACGCTGCTGGGTGCGACGGGCACCGGCAAGACCTACGTCATGGCGCAACTCGTCGCGCAATGGCAACGTCCCACATTGGTCATTGCCCACAACAAGACGTTGGCCGCGCAACTGTACAGCGAGTTCAAGGAATTTCTGCCCGATAACGCGGTGGAATACTTCGTCAGCTACTACGATTACTACCAGCCGGAAGCTTACATCCCACGTACCGACACCTACATCGAAAAGGACGCCAGCATCAACGACGAAATCGACCGGTTGCGCCTGTCCGCCACCCAATCGCTGCTCAGCCGCAAGGACGTGTTGATCGTCGCGTCCGTCTCATGTATCTACGGCCTGGGCAGTCCGGAAGACTATGGCAAGGTGGTCATCGAACTGAACAAAGGAGAACTGCGCAAGCGCGACAAGATTCTGCGCCATCTCGTGGACATCTACTACACCCGCAACGACGTGAGTTTCACGCGCGGCACGTTTCGCGTTCACGGCGATACGCTGGATATCTTCCCCGCGTACGGCGAGTTCGGATATCGCGTCGAGTTCTGGGGCGACGAGATCGACCGCATTGTCGAATTCGAGCCGCTGACCGGAGAGATTCTGGGCGAACGCGACAAGATCGAGATCTATCCTGCCAAGCACTTCATCACCCCACAGGAGAAACTCCAGGCAGCCTTGGAGAACATCGAGAGCGAACTGGAAGAACACCTGGCATACCTGCAGCGCCATGACCGGCTGCTCGAAGCACAGCGGCTTGAACAGCGCACCCGTTACGATATCGAAATGCTCCAGGAAGTGGGCTACTGTTCAGGGATCGAGAACTACTCGCGCCATCTGGGTGGTCGCGAAGCCGGCAGCACGCCCTGGACGTTGCTCGATTATTTTCCGGACGATTTCCTGATCATCGTCGATGAATCCCACATGACCATTCCACAGCTTCATGGCATGTACAACGGCGACCGTGCACGCAAGGAAACACTGATCGATTTCGGTTTTCGTCTGCCCTCCGCGCTCGACAACCGCCCGCTCAGGTTTTCCGAATTCGAGGACCACATTCACCAGATCATCTATGCCTCTGCCACACCAGGTCCATACGAACTCGCGCAATCATCCCAAATCGTCGAGCAGATCATCCGGCCCACCGGTCTGGTAGATCCTCAGGTCGAGATAAGGCCAACGAAAGGGCAGATCGACGATCTAATCAAAGAGATCCGGGCCCGTGTGGACCGCAAGGAACGCACCCTCGTGACCACACTGACCAAACGCATGGCCGAGGAGTTGGCCGATTACCTGCTGGAAGCGGGGATCAAAGTACATTATCTGCATTCGGAAATCCACACGCTCGAACGCGTAGAGATCCTCCGCGACTTGCGCAGCGGCATGTACGACGTAGTCGTCGGCATCAACCTGCTGCGCGAAGGCTTAGATCTGCCGGAAGTCTCGCTGGTCGCCATTCTGGACGCCGACAAAGAAGGGTTCCTGCGGTCCAGCAGCGCGCTGATTCAGACCATCGGCCGGGCCGCCCGTCACATCAACGGCCGGGTGCTGTTATACGCAGATCAGATCACGCCGTCGATGCAGGCAGCGCTCAACGAGACGACCCGCCGGCGGCAGAAGCAGATGCAATACAACCAGGAGCACGGCATTGTGCCCGCCAGCATCATCAAGGAGATCCGTGACCTCACGGACCGTGTACGTTCCGTTGCGGACGAGCGGGTCGAATATCGCACCCGAACCGAAATTCCCAAGGATGAAGCATTGCGACTGATCAAAGAACTGGAAAAACAAATGAAGGCCGCAGCGACTGCATTGGAGTTCGAGAAGGCTGCTATCATCCGAGACCAAATCATTGAGCTGCGCCGAAATCTGGAAGATGAAGATATCCCTGAATGGGAACGCATCCGCCGTTGGGAAGCGGAGCACCGCAAGCAATCTTGATGGTGCATACAACCGGTTCGCCGCGCAGTCATGAGAAATCCGTTCTTCACGAACCGGATGGAGAATGACATTCTGTCACTTCCGTGCTAGAATAGGGTAGCAATGACCGATCACGAGAATACGGCGGCAACGGACATTCGACGAGCCCGCAAGGGTCCGGTACCAGCCTGACAGTTGCACCGTCGCGAACCAGATAGAGGACGCACATGGCGTTGCAGACAATCCTGAATGCAAAGCAAAAGAAATTGCTGGAAGCAGAGCGTGAGCTATTCACGCGTTTGATCTCAGTCTTGGCCCGCGCACAAGTCCCGGCGGAAGACACCGAGAGGCTCTACCAATCGATCATCCAGCTTGAGGAGCTCTTCCTTCTGGTCGTCGTCGGGGAATTCAACTCCGGCAAATCCGCCTTCATCAACGCGCTGTTGGGCCAACGCGTACTGACCGTGGGAGTGACACCCACGACCCACCAAATCCATCTCGTGCGGCATGGTGATGAGGTCCAACAAGAAGTCAAAGGGCCCACGCTGGTGACCCTCTCGCTGCCAATCCCGTTTTTACAAGAGACCAATATCGTGGACACCCCGGGCACGAACGCGGTGATCAGACAACACGAAGAGATTACCCAGGACTTCATCCCGCGCAGCGACCTTGTCCTCTTCGTGACCTCAGCCGACCGTCCCTTCACCGAGAGCGAGCGTGCATTCCTGGAACGCATCCGGCAGTGGGGCAAAAAAGTGCTGGTGGTCATCAACAAGATCGATATCATCGAAACAGAGGATGAGATCGACAAAGTCGTTGACTTCATCCAAGACAACAGCCGGCGCCTGCTGGGTTTCGTCCCGGAAGTTTTCCCGATCTCTTCCAAGTTGGCGCTACAGGCAAAGACAACCACAGACGAACCTGCGGCAGCAGACTTGTGGCAGAGAAGCCGTTTCGAACCACTCGAACGTTACATCCTCGAAACACTCGACCAGAACAGCCGCGTCCGCCTCAAGTTGCTCAGTCCGCTCGGAATCGCGGAGCAAATCCTCAAGCACTGCCAACAGATGGTGAACGACCGCCTGACGGTGCTGGGAGATGATTTCGCCACCATTCAGAGTATCGAGGGGCAATTGACTGTATACCGGCAAGACATGTTGCGTGCTTTTGGTTACCGTCTCAGCGACATCGAGAATCACCTGCTCAACATGGAAAAGAGGGGGATGAACTTCTTCGACGAGACCATGCGCATCGGACGCTTGTTTGACCTGGTCAACAGTGAGCGCATCCGCGGTGCCTACGAGCGAGAAGTCATCGCCGCTACCCCGCAACAGATCGAAGCCTCGGTGGACGAGACCATCGATTGGTTTGTCGATCACGACCTGCGCCAATGGCAAGGCATCATGGAATATCTGAACAAACAGCGGCTTCCGGAACATGAAGGGAAGGTCATCGGGCAGGTCGGTTCGCAATTCGAATACAACCGGCGCACGCTGTTGGACTCGGTAGGGAAAGCGGCACAAGAGGCCGTCGCCAGCTACGACAAGGCCGGCGAGGCGAGAGCGATTGGAGAAGCGACCCAGATGGCGGTGGCGCAGGCCGCCCTGCTCGAGGTTGGGGCGATCGGACTCGGCACGTTGGTAGCCATCGCACTGAGCTCTACGTTGGCCGACTTTACCGGCATAGTGGCTGCCGGAGTGCTGGCAACACTGGGATTCTTCGTCATTCCGGCCAAGCGGAAACGGGCAAAGCGTGAGCTGCAGGACAAGATCAGCGCTGTACGGAAAAGATTGGTGACTGGTCTGACCAGCCAATTCGAGCAAGAGCTGGACCGGTCCATTCGACGCATTCAGGAAGCAATTGCTCCGTACACCCGTTTCGTGCGCGCCGAAAGGACTCGTCTGGAGACCATCCAACAGGAGATGAACGAGCTGGACGAAGCGATGGGGCAACTCAAGACACAGGTCGAGCAGCTTTAGCCCTGGTTCGATTCACTGCTGGCTGCCGGCCGCTCGAGATGTTGCAGAAAACGTAACACGTGCTGCAGAATTTCGTCGGGGGTCATATCGTCGGTACGGATAACCAGATCACTATGTGCACGAGCATCCCGCAGGCGATCGTTTAGCACCTGCAGGTAAGATAGCCCCCACGAGATCTGGCGCCGCCGGCGGATTGTCGCCAACCCGGCATCCAGATAGATCAGCACATCCGGTTTGCAGATGCGACGCCACATATCTGGGACATACGAATGTTCCTGACTGCATTGCCGGGCATCATATCCTCTATCCTGCAACGCTCGTGCCAACACCGATTTTCCCGACGCACATGGTCCGACCAGGGTAACGCGCATCGTGTTCCCCCTCTCGCTCAACTCAGCGCAGCCGGTCAATACCGTGAGCTTTATCTTATTTGCAGCAGAATTTTACCTGTTTTCTGGCATGTGTTCAAGAAGATAATCATGAAGATTCTTTCCGTAACCGTCCGTCAGGTCCGAAGCAGTGACGAGGGACGGTTGATCCGCTGGTTGGGTAACCAAAACAGATGTCATATCAGATTCTCGGTGAGTGATCTGCTCGATTGGATTTCGACTCACGAGGGTTTCGTAGCAGAGCATCCCGACGGAGGTTTGCTTGGGTTCTTCCTCTACATGGAGGTCACCAAAGGCCACGCCGCTATCATCGGGCTCGCGTTGGGAACCCACTGCGACGACGCAGAGATCCTCTCAGCTCTGTTCCAGCACGCCAGACCGCACCTGCGTGAGCACGGGATAACGCGGTTGACCTGCATTACCAGCAGCGGCTGGGCAGCCGCAGTCCTCCGCGAACATCTGGACTTCGGTTTCGCAGGCAACCTTGCCAACTATCTCAAGCTCGACTGGCACATTCCGGAGTTCGGGAATCGCGCCGTCCAGGTCAGTGTGGCAACACCGGACGATCACGATGAAATTCTCTCCGTGGACAGAGTGTCATTCCCGGAATTCTGGCAGAATGAGGAGCACGTCCTCGTATCAACCCTCAACCAAGGAGGATACCTGCTCAAAGCAGAATGGGAACGCATGATTGTCGGGTACACGTCCGGCGTCTGGAGGAATGGCCGCGGACACATCAATCGTCTCGCGGTTCATCCGCAGTTACAGAAATTGGGCATCGGTACCAGGTTGCTCGCCGAGAGCATCGCATTCCTGCATCAGAGCGGGGTCAATCACATTACCCTGAACACTCAGGTGGAAAATAGCGCATCGCGCAGGCTGTATGAGAAATTCGGGTTCGAGTTGACCGACTGCGACACGCAGATTCTGACGAAGTCTCTTGACTGACGCAGCGTTCTCTAAGGGAGGGCCTTTTGCCCCTGTTGCAATGTAACGCTCAGGTGTACGGAGCAATTGCTTCATTTTAGTTTCGTGGCAATGTGTGTTATATTTAGGACAGTAATCAGTCACGAATGAGCAGGACCGGGAGACCAAACAGGGTTTCCCCACGCGAGGAGTCGAGATGGACTTCAGTAACAGCGAGCCGGCGAATATCGCAACGCACAAAACCAGGCCTTCAACCCTCTGGTACGCAGCCTTAGGCGTTCTGCTGGTCATCAATCTGCTGATGTGGCTATCCGGTGGATTCGGTGTGCTGGTCACAGCGCTGTTTTCTGTTCTGTCACTCGCCGCCCTTGCAGCAGGCAACTCCGTGCAAAAATACCGGCGGATCGTATTCGTCATTGTTATACCCGGCCTGTTGAGCTGGATCGCTGCAACCTATGGCTTCTATGTGGCATTCAACAACGGCTACGGAGGTTTGGCAACGCAGATCTTCCAGAGCGTTGCCAGCGCATCGACAGGTAACTCTATCCTGGCAGCACTGTTGGGGTTACTGATCGGTATTCTCGTCCCCATTGGCATCCTCGAGTGCTACGTCTTCTTGCACCAGGCCGCAGTCGAAGCCTTCACCGGGTTGGACGCCAAGACAGCGCGCCGCGCTCTGAGATCTTTGGTCCTCAATGTGAACTACCCCTATTACATTATCGAGGACGGCAAGAGCACGGTCAGTAGACCGGCAGGTATATTCCCGAAATGGGGGGGGCCTGGGAAGGCCATCATCCGTGCGGGCAATGCGGTAGTTTTCCAGCAAGGCGGAAAGCTCTCGCACATCGCGTTGAGCGGGGTATACGTCACCAAGAGATTCGAGCGCATCTACAAGATCATCAACCTGACATCGCGCGACAATCTCTCACCACCGGCGCAACCAGGTTCCACCACCCCACAGCCATCACCACAGACCGCGTTGCAGATACCGGGCAAAACGAAAGAAGTGCCCAGAAAAGAGCCGGAGAAATCGAGAAACGTGCGCAATATGCTGACCAGGGACCGTATCGCGCTGGATCTGGACCTGAAGGTCTTTTTCCGGCTCAAACGGAAGACGGAACCTAAACAGGATCCAACGTTGCTCGCCTTCTCGTCTACGCAAGCTGATGATCTACCCGAGGCTTATCCGGTCGACCCGGGTGATGTCTATCGCGTGGCCACCACCGTGAACAACTGGGAAGCGGCGGTCCCCCACGTCGCAGAGGACATCCTGCGTGATGTTATCGGCCAAACCACACTGGACGACTTGTTCACCACGCAGAATCACACCGACCCGCCCCAGATTAGAGGCAGAGTCTGCCAGGAAATCAAAGAGCGCCTCAACGGCATTGTAGAGCACTGGGGTGTCGTAGTCACCGATGTGTCTATCGGCGAAATTGATGTTCCCCAGGATGTCCAGGAACAGCTCAAGAGGGATTGGCTGCTCAAGAAGCAAAATGCGCTCTTCGTCCAGCAGAGCGAAGCTCAGGCCAGAGCTTACGAAGAGATCGAGAGCGCGCGGCTTAAGGTCCAAACGAGCATGCTGCGAAGTATTCGTGAGATTCTGGAAGACACCGGCACTGAGGCTGAGTATTCATCGAATGTCATCCTTTCGCTTCGTTTCATCGAGGTGCTCAAAGACATTGCCAGTGACCCAGCCACCAGGCCGTTGTTTCCCTTTGGCATACCGTTCCAGGACCTGGAGAAGTTCAGAATGCAGCTGCTCCCAACCGCATCCTCCGATACACCGGAAGAGGGAAACAAGGACCGGAAACCTTGACCGGTTTTGTCCAGCCGTTCGCAGTGATGGGGCGATGAATAACCGACCGCTCCCAGTGTTTGTCTAGCAAAGGGGTGAAGCCAATGGCTACATGCAATGTTTGCCACGCGCAATATACATGGGGGGACAACCCCTGTTGGAGATGTGGTCATGACAACAGTTTCTGGGAAGCGCAACGCGAACTTCCCCGGCTGCGCCGGTTCGCCGACTTCTTCGGGAACATCTGGGGACTCATTGCCATTGCACTGGATGGCATTACGCTGCTGTTGCTCGGCTATTTTGTCATCGCAAGCGCCTGGACCAGTCCGGATATCATTACTGGTCTGACCGCCAACAAGAGCACGCTGATGGGTCTGTTTCTGGCATGGTTCATGTCGTTCATCGCGACCTTCGTCATCTATGCAGTCCGTTTTCAGTTGTGGAACTACAACTGGTTGCGCCACGTTCTCAAACCACCACGGCCCGATCTATATACCAGCGCAGTAATCTTGTTCCTGTTTGGCGTATTCCTGTTGCTCATACATCTGAGTTTGTCCATGTTTTTCGTTCCGTCCACGTCACAGGCAGCGGTCATCTATGCTTACGGGATAGAAGGACTGCTGATTCAAAAGATTCTGATGCCTGCTATGGTCGGCCTCATCTTCGCTTCTTTCACCGCTGGCAGTATGCTGATGAGCGCCGGGCTGTTCATCGACCGCCTCAACGAAAAAAGTGGACAACCCATTTTCATGAACACCAAGATCCTCAGCGATATCGTCCAAAGAAGCGCGGCGGAAAGCATCGAAGTGCCGCTGCGCCTGACAAGACCCTCTGCGATCAAACGGACAGAACAGGGCGGTATTAGCATGATTCTCAACCATATCAGGGAGAAGCTGCTTTCGGATGGAGAGAGAGCAGAGGAAAACAGCCACACGGTGACAAGACGATATCGTGTGGAAGCGGACATGTGGGGACAAATCAGCTCTTTGGTCGAAGATCCAAAGCTACCCAACGCATAGACAGTCCTGGACGTCGCATCCAGACGAAAGAGGAGATAGACATGCCAGACCACCAGGTCGTTGTTATCGGAGCTGCCAGTATCGACACCAAAGGACGCGGTCAAGCCGAGTTGTTGCCCGGCACCTCTACCCCCGGGGAGATTCGCGTCAGCGTGGGCGGAGTAGCCCGCAATGTGGCCGAGAATCTGGCACGTCTGGGGATCGACACGGTGCTGTTGTCGGCCGTGGGCGATGACACTTCCGGCAGGCGAATCCTGCAACGCACGCAGGAGGGGGGAGTCAACATCGAGCACGTCGTGGTCCAATCGCAGTCGCGTTCCGCCGCCTACATTGCTGTTTTGGACCAGGATGGGAATCCTTTCGTTTCTGTCGACGATATGGAGGTGATCGGGGCCATCACGCCGCGTTACATCTACGCACGCCGCACCGTCATCAGCGAGGCGGACATGGTGGTGTTCGATGCCAATTTGTCTCCTCCGACCATCGCTTCGATCATGGCTCTGGCCGAGAAACACCACATTCCGGTATGTGCCGACCCGACTTCCGCGACTCTGGCACCTCGGCTCAAGCCCTACCTGTCACAGCTTTACATGATTACGCCCAATGCTGCCGAGACAGAGGCACTCTGTATGCGCAAAGCAGACAAGCGCTCCCTGGCAGAACGAGCAGCCAAATCCCTGGTCAAGGAAGGCGTTTCGATCGCCATCGTCACCCTTGCCGAGCTGGGCGTGTGCTATGCGACCAGTGAGAGCAGCGGTCACATCAGCGCGGTCAAGACCGATGTCGTGGATTTCACCGGCGGGGGAGACGCGTTGACTGCCGCGCTCATTTTCGGGATTCTGCACGATTTCCCGATCGACGAGGCGGTGCGGTTGGGTGTAGCAGCCGCAGCGCTGACGCTCAGATGTAGAGATACCGTCTGCCCCGACATCAGCCTCGACAGAATATATGACTGTCTCGGTGTTTGACTTGGTTTGACGACCAAAGGCGAAGGAGCGTATGAAACGGCAGAGACTGGATTGCCTGCTGCTGGAGCGCGGCCTGGTCGAGAGCCGCGAACAAGCACGCCGGCTGATTATGGCTGGCGAGGTCTCCGTTGACGGGCAGGTACCCATCAAACCATCCTCCATGGTCAGCGGTGCGGAAGACATCGTCATCAAGAGCAAACCTCCTTTTGTGAGCCGAGCAGGGAACAAACTGGCTGCCGCCCTGGATCGATTCGACGTTTCCGTCGCAGGACTCGTCGCCGTCGACATCGGAGCATCGACCGGGGGATTCACCGATTGTCTCCTCCAACGGGGCGCTGCCCGCGTATATGCCGTCGATGTGGGCTACGGACAGCTTGCCTGGCAACTGCGGCAAGATCCCCGCGTCATCGTTATGGAAAAAGTCAACGCCAGATATCTGGACAGTCTGCCTGAAGCCATCGACATTGCCACCTTCGATGTGTCGTTCATTTCTCTCCGGTTGGTCATTCCTCCCGTGCTCAGGTTGCTCAAGACCGGCACCTCACTCATCGCGCTGATCAAACCGCAGTTCGAGGCCGGGCGTGACCAGATCGGCAAGGGCGGTGTCGTCACGAACCACGACGTTCACAGAGATGTCTTGCGGCGGTTGATCCAGTGGGCCAAGGCTGAAAGTTTATCGTTTTTGGGCCTGGTTCCCTCTCCTCTACTTGGCCCGGCAGGCAACGCGGAATTCCTGATTCGCCTCGGATATGGAATTCCGGACCCCGCTCTGATCCCAGAGGACTGGGTTGAGTTGTGCCTGTCCCAGATTCCCCAGAGCTAGTGTACCCGATACAATCGACTATTTACCCGTTCCATGATATAATACGGGTATGGAGATAGTACGAGAAAAACCGCCTGGGAGAAATGCACGTGAAACTCTGTTTTGTGGTATGCACACCCGATGTGTCGAGCACCGCTGTGACCGCCTACAATGGCCCATTGGACCCATTCCTGCGCTCCCTCCACCGCTTGGGGTATCGCGGTGTAGAACTCATGATGCGCGATCCACAAGCCATCGACACTGCGGCGCTGAGCAGTTGCCTGAGCGAAAACCAATTGGAGGTCGCTCTGGTTAACACCGGGCGCGTCTTTCTCGATGATGGTTTGAGTTTGATGCTGCCCTCTGGTGCCAGGAGAGAAGAAGCACGCCACCGCATCTGTGCATTGATCGACTTCGCGGCGGCAGTATCCGGAGCCCAGCCCTTCGGACCGCAGATCAACGCAGGCCTGTCACGTGGCCAATTCGCTTCCGGGCAGGACCGCGCCGAGGCGCGGAGATGGGCCGTCGAGAATTTGCGCTTCGTGGCACACTATGCCCGCGAGCGCGGCGTCAGGATCGCTCTGGAACCGATCAATCGCTACCAATCGAACTTCGTCAATACTGCCCAGGACGGATTGGAGTTGATCCGTGAGATCGGAACGGAGAACTTAGGTCTGCAGATGGACCTGTTTCACATGAATATCGAAGAAAGGTCGTTTGCCGGTAGTTTCATCACGTATATGCCCTGGATCACGCACATCCACGTCTGCGACACGAATCGAGAAGCACCCGGGCAAGGTCATCTGGATTTCGCGGAGATCATCGGTGCGCTGCGCGCATTGGGGTACGCAGGATACCTGTCAGCAGAGCTGGACACGCCCCAACAAGAACGGGCAGCGGAATTGACGGCAAGCCATTTACTCCCGCTGCTTGCAGCTCACTAGCGCTGTCTCATACCGCCGGCTTTAACCGACTACTTATCGGCATGATCTTTTGCTGACACCCTGAAACGGGCGCGCGAGCGCATGTTGCGGTATTGCGGTCACCTGGGAAGTCGAGGACAGACATCTGAAACAACACACCTGGGCGTGAGTATCCATGCTACGCTCGGCTGCGTTGATGAGAAAATGCGATTGTACCAAGGTAACGTAGATCGTCTGTAGGAGTTGTTCTGTGCCAGCCCTAACACCATCCAAAAGAAACCGCCTGATCCTCATTATCATCGTATCGCTCATATTGTTCTGGGCCTTGTACACCGCCCGGCGAGCCTTGTTCCCATTCATGGGCGGGCTTTTGATTGGGTATATCATCTTGCCGCTGGTCAACTTTCTCGACAGGCACATGGTCGTCGCTTTACGGAACCCCAAGTTGTCCCGTGCCCTGGCGATCGTAATCGTTTATTTGATCGTGATCCTGATCATCTCCATCATCATCGCGTTCTTGATCCCGGTGCTTTCCCAACAGATCGCCACACTCGAGTATCAGATGCCTTCGCTGATCAGCCATGCGGGTAATCTGTTCAGGGAATGGCTGGACCAGTATGAAGGCACGATTCCCATCGACGTCAACCTGCCGATCGACCTGGAGCGCATCGCCTCAGAAAACATGACACGCCTGTCCACCGAGTTGGGTCAGACCGTGCAGCAGGGCATCAAACAGACCATCGCGGTCGTTACTACGACAATCAGTTTCATTCTGGGCATCGTCCTCATTCCGATCTGGTTGTTTTACGTGTTGCTCGACGAGGACAAGGCGCGCAATTCAGTGCTGAGCGTCATTCCTCGCGCCAATCGTGCCGACGCGCGTAACATCTATACGATCATCGACCAGGTATTGGGTGCTTACCTTCGCGGGCAGTTGATCCTCGGTGCTTCCATTGGCATTATGTCGACAGTCGCCTTGCTGGTCATTGGCGTGGAACCGGCGCTCTTGTTGGGCATCATCGCCGGTTTTCTCGAAATGTTGCCCTGGATCGGCCCGATGATCGCACTGATCGTTGCAGCGTTCATTGCCTTGATTCAGGCCCCGGTCAAAGCGTTGTGGACATTGGTCGCCTTTCTGGTTATCCAACAATTGGAGAGCAATCTCCTCGCTCCACAAATCGCTGGGAACGCGGTTCGGCTGCATCCGGCGATCGTCATGTTTGTCATTCTGATTGGCGGTGAGCTCGGGGGCATTTGGGGCATGCTGCTCATCGTTCCCTTGACGGCGGTGTCCAGAGACGTCGTGCGCTACCTTTTCCTGCGCTTCTCGGATGTGGAAGTTGGACCGGACGAAGCCCTGGCCCAGGTCCGGGGCGAGAGAGAGGTCGCGCTGGACCTGCCAATGGATATTTCTTTGGACTTCAAGGAGGGATAGGCAATGGTTATTAACGACAAGGCTTTCTCTTTCCCATTCAAAGACAGACAATGGGCAGGTAAGTTCCTGGTCGGCAGCCTGTTGCTATTGGCCACCTACGTCATCCCTGTCGTCCCGCTGATTTTCGTGCTCGGCTACGTAGTGCGCGGCATGCACTTTACGATCAGGAGCGGTGAAGATCGCCTCCCCGAATGGGACGACTGGACGGATCTGGGCGTGAAGGGTGTCCTCTCCATGCTGATCTACTTCATCTACTCACTACCCGGCCTGGTGCTCATCGCCGGCGCGGGGGTTGCGTTCGGATTGTACAGTCTCCTGATCGGCCTGGGCGGAGACGGTTCGGCATGGAGTATGGTCATGCCGCTGACCGTGACAAGCAGGTTGTTGTTGCTCGCTGCGATCGTCATCGCCGCCGCCGGAACGGTGCTCCTGATCGTTGGAATCTTGATGTCTCCCGCGGCGATTGCCCGCTTCGCAGCTTCCGGCGACCTGAGCGCCGCGTTGCACGTCGGTCGAATATGGGCGATCATCCGCTCGCGACTGGGCTCGTTTGCCCTGGTCTGGGCGATCACTTATGGGCTAAGCTACATCGCCGGGTCAATTTATGGGCTGCTATTCTACACCGTGTGTTGCTGTTGTCTCGTGCCGCTGCTCTCCGCTCCGATCGCGTTCTACACACTGATCGTCGGGATGACGTTGTTCGCACAGATCTATCGTGAAGGGGAGAGCGTCACATCCGGTGCGCCGCTCCTCTTACCGGACAAAACGGACAGTGCCAGGGCGGCAGAGGTCGTGGGTACGGGCGAGAGCGACGGTGCCGGCACCACCTCTCCTGCCACAGCAGCAGAAGTAGCAACCACTGCGCCGGCTGAGCCAAGCGGTCCCGCCCAGCCCACCGCTGCTGCAAGCGGACAAGGCACAGCAGATGCGACGTCTGCCGATGCGTTGACACTGAGCACATTGGAACTATCCGCGCGCACCGCGCGAGTGCTGCAGGAAAACGGATTCATCACAGTCGGGCAGATCGTCAGGGCCCTCGAACGAGGCGACAAGGAGTTATTGTCCATCAAGGGGTTTGGAGCCAAGTCGCTCGAAGAGCTGAAGACCCGATTGGAAGCACAGGGAATAGGCACGCAGGGCTGACAGCGCCAGCGCAAGGTCACGCCGAAAAACGGTCCGTTCATGCGGATGCAGAGTTCGCGAGCCACCAATCACCTTACGCAGAATGATCTGTGGCTCGCGTTTGGCATTGCGAACGTGCAGACAACGTGCACCGTCTTACTTGTCAGCTCGAAAATCGACGAAACGGTAACCCACGCCACGCTCGGTCAGAATGTACCTGGGCGAAGAGGGATTGGGCTCGATTTTCTTTCTGAGATAGGTAATGTATAGACGCAGCAAGTGGCTATCTTCCCGATATTCGTATCCCCACACTTTCGAAAGCAGCATTTCGTGGGTCATCACCCAACCGGCATTGTTGACCAGGTGGTAGAGCAGGCGGTATTCGGTGGGACGGAGTTTTACCTGTTCCCCGCGTGACAGGACTTCGTGCCGTTGAAAGTCGATGGACAGATCGTCATCGATCACCAACAGGCTGGAGGATTCGTGTGAATCCATTTCGACGCGGCGCAGCACCGCTTTCATGCGGCTGACCAACTCCCGTGGGCTGAACGGCTTCGTCAGATAGTCATCAGCCCCCAACTCGAGTCCTTTGATCAGGTCTTCTTCCTCATTCTTCACCGTCAGAATGATGACGGGCACGTTGGAGACCTCCCGAATCAACTTCAAGGTCTCGAAACCATCCATCTCCGGCATCATGACATCGAGCAGCAGCATGTCGGGAATGACTTCACGCAGCTTGTCCAGCGCCTCCAGCCCATTGGAGGCCTCCACCACACGGCAACCCTCCAGCTCCAGATTCATGCGGACGAATCCGACCAGCCGCGGTTCGTCGTCCACAACCAGAATCGTTTTGTTCTCGAGTACAGAAATCATACGTCTTCGCTTCCTTTCTCCGCCAGGTTCACATCTGCAAAGATAGCGCGCTTCGCAGACGGCGCACGATAATCGTTTAATGCTGAGGTAGAGTAAAGATGAAGATGGAGCCTTTCTCTGGCATGCTTTCCACCCAGATGCGTCCCCCATGAGCCTCCACGATCGCGCGACTCAAATACAGACCGAGTCCTGTCCCCTGCGTGCGCCGGGACAGCCGATTCTCCACCCGGTAGAAACGATCGAAGATGTTCTCCCGTTCGTTGGGTGAAATCCCCACCCCATTGTCAGCCACATAGACCGTGACCCATTTCCCGTCGGCACGTCCCCCAACGCTGATCAGGCCGCCATCGGGTGAGTACTTCACTGCATTCCCGAGCAGATTGGAAAGGACCTCTTTCATTCTCTCTTCATCACCATAGACGAGGGGGAAATCATCCGGAAAGTCGATCTCGAACTGGTGGGTGTTGGTCTGCAATCTGAAACCAGCCACCAATTTCTCGACGACAGGCGGAAGCTGAAAATGATTGGGGCGCAAAGTGAGCCCGCCCGCCTGGATGCGTGATGCTTCCAGCAAGTTGTTGATCAGGTGATTGAGATGGTCACTTTCTTCGACGATAATCCCCAGGCTTTCGCGCATGGTCTGCTCGTCCCACTGTGCGTCTTCACGCCGCAACGTGTCCGCGTAACCCTTGATGAGTGCAACAGGGGTCTTCAACTCATGGGAAACCACGGAAATGAAGGTAGATTTGAGCTCTTCTGCTGCCCTGAAGCGCGTAATATCATCGACGTTCGCCACCACACTGATGATATCGCCGCGCCGGTTGTACAGCGGCGTATACGTGACTTCAACGGTGATGGGCGGGACGGCCAGCTCGTTCTGGATGACGCCTTCGACGGACAATTTCTCATCTGCCGGTAATTCCTCTGCCAACTTCTCCAGCGGGCATTCTCTGGCGCAGAGGTCTTCGTCACCATTCCGCGTGCGCAACTTCAAAACCTCGCGGCAAGGTCGATCGATCGCATCTTCAGGAGACCAGCCCGTCATCCGGCCCAGCGAGCGGTTGATCTTCAAAATGCGGCATGACGTGTCAAGGATCATGATCCCGTTCGCGCTACTGTTGATGATCGCATCCAATAACACGTTGTCACTCCACACTTCTTCGTAGAGCTGCGCGTTCCGAACCGCGATCGCAACCTGATCCGCAAAGGAGGAAAGTACTTGCCGGTCATTCGTCGAGAAATCCACCCCGGTGGAGCGAAACACATAGATGACACCCAGATACCGTTCGTCGGCAATGAGTGGCAAAGCGACCACCTGCCGAAGATCGAGTCCGCTGGTAGCCGCGACGATTTCCAATTTGAGGCGAAGGTCCGGAAGCTGCCACACGGGCAAATGCGACCGGCCTGCGGGGCTGGGCATACCAGTCAGGAACGGTGAAAACCCGGACAGAAGCTCAGCGGGTATTCCGTAGCTGGCCCGAATTTCCAGCTGCCCGTTGGCCCCACGCAACGCAATGAAGCCCAGTTCGCCGTGCAGCATATCTACCGCACTGCTGATAATCAGCGTCAGCAAGGAGGGCAGGTCGAGGCGGGACGTCATCGCCCGGGTGATCTGTAGCAAGTATTCTCGTTGTCGCAACTGGTGTTCGATCATGGCCTCTCCCTACGGCTTCCGGCTGATTCGCTCGCACCTCAACCGCTCGGCTCCATCTCAAACGTGCATAGCGCAATGGCCTGTTCCCATTATACGGTTAAGGGAGAGCGATGTCCAGTTTGATTCCGTGTCGCAAGTACCTGGCCCATTGAAAATCCGCATGGAACCCAACACTATTCAAGCGGCGTTCCTCCGCGCAAAGATCCTGGGCAGCGAAACGAACGGCAATCGCTCCCACGCGGGTACGTTTGCCGCCAACCTGTATCGCTGCGCGTACGAGCCGATAAACGGGCGAGCCAGCCGAGTATCACGGCTGGCTCGTCAATCCTCATGTCCCAGTTCGATAGGCGAAACTGATCGAACCCCTATGGAAGCTCAACAACAGGGAAATCACCTTCCAGTATTTCGTACGCCTGGCCATCAAGCACGACGATGATGTGTGTGCCGAGCGAGAAATACGCCCCCCATTCGGGATGGTCGGCCAGGACAGCAAAATAGGTGTCGCTACCAAAGCCAATCTTCCGGATCACCATTGAGCTTTCATTATAAGCGGTGTCGATCCATACCCCGCCTCGCTTGATGAAGCTCTTCTCCGCGACAGTCTTAACTTCTTCATTCTCGTGGTAGGTGTCTTCGACAGACTGAGCGTGTTGGAGTTGTGATTCCACAACCGCTCTATCTACGGCCTCCTTGCCGGCCGCCACCAGCGGCGCCCCGGTCATCGCGGGTGCAGCGCCGATGGCGAAGCTCTCGCGTGCCGCATTAGAGCGCGCTTCACGGTCGAACACATCGACATCCTCGCGGACGAGAAAAGAGGTGTAGGGTGTCATGATGCCATATTTGACCGCCAGATCGACGATCTCGTCCACCAGCTCATCATCTTCGCCATGTAAGCGGATCTGCCCCAGAAGATATCCAACCCGTCGCGTGGCCCACAGGCGAGCAATGAAGCTCTCGCCACCCTTCTCGCGGAAGCTCACATCACTATAGTCGAAACGTTGGGGCGCGCCGTTCACTTCACCCGAAAGCGTCACTTCGGTATCTCCACCGTGGCGATATCGCCCCACAAGCACGAGCTGGCTCCCCACAAACAGGTCGGGAAGCGGGTAGGGATAGGTGTCTTCCACCATGATATCACCGAAATCGAGCGTGAGGTCTGCGAGCAGAGGCGTGCTGATCTTGGCGTAGAAATCCGAGACCTCCGTCTCGATATTCTGTCCGGGCCGCACGTAATTGGTTGTACCGCGATTGTCCTGAGCCAACGTATCGAGCAGGATCGTGTTCACTTCGTCGCCGATTCCAAAGGCGAACAAACGGGTGTCTTCCGTGGCGGCAGCCGAGACATGATCGATGATTGCCTGTGTATCCGTCACGCCTTCGGTCGCCAACCCGTCGGTCAGGAAGATGATCGTTTGCGGACGGCCTCCACGATGCTCCGACAAGGCATCGACGAGCGCACGCTCGATATCGGTTCCGCCAGAGGCGCGGACGTCCTGCACGAAGCGCAGGGCATCTTCCCGCTCGGTAGCCGGCCTCAGTCCAGCAGCGTATCGGCGCAGTCCTGTACTGAACGCGATGATGTTGAACCGGTCCTCCTCGTTCAGACTGTTGAGCACGAACTTCAGCGCCTCTTTGGCCTGGTCCAGTTTCTCGCCGCGCATGCTGCCCGACACATCCAGAACAAAGACAACGTCCTTTGCCACCACCGCACGGTCATCGACATCGACCGCCGGCGCCACCAGCATCAGGAAGTAACCGTCTTCGGCTTCTCGTGGCCTGTAGCTCATGAGATTAAGACCAAAATCCTCCGCAGATACAGTGTAGTACAGCGTAAAATCCGTATCCGGCTTGACATCAACGTCTTCATAACCGACGGCCGCGTGATAGTCGCCGCGCCGGTCGACGGCGACATCGTGGCTGGGCGAGTAGATCGATTTGATCGCCTCTCCTGATTTGATCTCGACGTGGATGCTGACGTCCTGAATGGGCTTGGCAGAAAAACGCTCGGTGTCCAATGGATACACGTAACGCACGACTCCATTGTCCATCGTCAACACTTCGGTGTACTCAAGCTGGACACGCTTTTCGCCGTGCGGCGGAATCGGGTAGATGCGCGCACGGAAAGCGTTTCGGCCCACATATTCCAGGAGCGCCGGGTCTTTCTGTTTCCTGACGATATCTTCGTAGATACGGCGCGCCTCATCCCGGTCCAGCATCTCTCCTTCGAGCCGCTCACCATCCACATACATTGCAAATTCGGAAATGGCGGCATGCTCCGGTAATGGGAAAATGTAAGTGCCCTCCAGCTCATAACCCGACTCGTTGATGAAAACCTGATCGATTTGGGTCGTCGCCACCTGTTCGGCGATAGTCACATTGACCCGATGGTACTTGATCGTCAGCATGGGAATCCGCTCGATCGGCACATCCGGTGGCGGGATCGGAATAATGATTCCATCGGCGAAAGCGCTGCTGATTGGTGAGATAGCGAACGCGAGGACCAGCACTACCAACCACAACATGCGTTTGCTCATCATATCTAATGCTCCTTTCACGGTTATACGAATCCGGCCTCGATTTTTCCACTTGTATTCATGACGCGGAACGAAGCGGAGAAGTTCCCTGGAAATACGAAAGCTCATCCGGAGCGTGCGGATGAGCTTTTGGAAATTGAACCGGAAACGGCCAAGGAGACTATTTGGGTTCCAGATTGTAAGTCAATGTCACGATATACCACTTGCCATTGCGCTTCTCGAGATCCCAGCGGTCCCCACTCGGGGAAATTTCGTCTCCGATGTTGGTGGTGGACGTCACGACCGCTTTGCTTCCCACGACATCTATCAACAGATCACTGGCCTCCGCCTGCATCGGGGCGGAAGGGAACACGAGGTTCACGTACCGCTGCCGAATCGCATCTTTACCTTCCCATTTGGCATCATCACTTGCACTGTCAGGCGTGTTCTTGGCATCGACAATCTGCCCATCATCAGCCCAGATCTCCATCAAGCGATCGATATCTTGCTGCACTACTCCCTCACCCTCAGCAGTGATCAACTGAGTGACAGCCTCTTCGTCATCGGCTGGCACTGGGGTGGGCGTCGGGGTTGCTTTGGGCGGCAATTTGACCACTGGCAACGGCGTCGTCGGTACAGAACCCCCACCACAACTCACTACCAAGCTGGAAAGAATGAGCACAAATACGACAATGACGAATTTCCTCATCAACAAATCCTCCCTGAATAGCCAAGTTCCCCTACCGGACCAGCCTACCGGCTGTCGCAGGGCACTAATCATACAACACATGTACGGAAAAGGCAAACTACCCTCCAATTGCGCAACCTTAAAATCCTTGCACAGTGCTTGACACGTATCTCTATATGTGATAGTATTTACATTCGGAAGTGTAAGCACATTATCAATGTTAATTGCGTATCTTGGTGGGCCCTACGGATTTGTAACCGATAGTATTTCCTGAAGAATTTTGCCATGTTTGCCACCGGTTTTACACAGGCGGGCAACTTTTGGCCAGTTTGTTTTGAGGCGTGGGGGGGATCTCACGCCTTGTTGTGTGTTTGTCGGAGCACACGCTCGCCTACCTCGTCTCACAAGTGATTCCCCAACAGAAGAGATTGTGTGAAGCACTTTATTCGATCATGTGCCAGGCTTTGTTTATTTATCAATCTTATTGGAGAGGTGTCTACGAATGTTTTCCAGGAGTGAGATATTATTCCCTCACAAAAGCATTATTGGACTCAAAAATCTACGTGACGACAAATGGGCAGATTTAGTTGAACGAGTGGCAGCTTTGCCGGAAACCCACGAGGATAGTCTCAGCTTCTGCTTGATGATGATCAAGCTGTGCGATTGTCTGAATTGTGAGTTGAGCAGTTACAAGGCATCGTTGGGTTGTTCGACCTGTTCGCGACGCGTCATATCCGCAGTCAAGGGCTCCGACAATGCACTGTTGAGACGTTTCGAGAATTCGCGGCAAGAACTGCTCGCCTATCTCGAAAAAACGCAAGACAAACAGACCAAAGCCGCCTAACACTTCACTCAAGATTCTCAAATGAATGTTGCGAATGGACACAGGGCACTGCGGACTAACCCATTAGTCTGTAATGCTCTGTATCCATTTATGTCCCTGACCTGCTGTGATCTTTGCGCCCGGCCGTCTTTCTGATGAACCACATCCCGGCTGGCAGCCGGGAAGCTGGTCAGAGCAAGATGTCATTCAGGCATACAATACCGCCATCCTGCACCGGATGGAAGATCAGCATCGCCGAGAGCGTCTGCGGCTAGGCAAACTGTTTGGCACCAGTTACGTCGAGATGACCGTAGAACCCGACTCCAGTGCCGACGGCAAGGCGCTGCGTGATCTCGATCTCCCAGAGACCTGTCTGATCGTCGCGATTCAGAGAGACCGGCAGACCATCGTGGCCCACGGAGACACCGTCCTGGAGGGAGGAGATCGCATCACGGCCATCACCAGCGACGCGGTCGATCCCGGTTTGCGCCGCTGTGTGAGCCGGGTTCTCTGACCCGCTCGTCTGGTGAACAACAAGAGCAGGACAAGTGACACACTGACTTGTCCTGCTCTTTCATCTCCGCCGGTAAACTCAACTATCTTTCTTGCGCGTATTGCTCCATCAGCGTGTAGATCTCGGTCGCGATGTCGAGCGCGGCGCGTGGGCGCGCCTGTTCCCTGGCATTCCGCGTCATCTGCGCCAGAGTCGGGTTAGAGGGGTCGAACCACTCGACGATCAGCCGGCTGATCTCCTCACAATCCGACGCGAGTACCCCCGCCCCATTGCCTACCACGTAATGCACGTTTCCCTCTTCCTGACCGGGTATGTAGCCGCTGAGAATGATCGGTAACCCGCTGATGAATGCCTCGCTGATCGTGGATGGACCGGCCTTGGTGACGATGACATCCGATGCCTTCATCAATTCCGGCATATTGTGCACAAACCCAAAGACTTTGGTGGGAATCTCCCAGTTCACGTTTTCCAAACGTCTGCGGAGCCGTTCGTTGCGCCCGGCAACGATCATTGCCTGCCCCATTGGTTTGGAGGCTGTCACGGTGCGCGAAATCTTGTACACCGGCCCCATACCTTCGCCCCCGCCAACCAGCAAAACGACGGGCAAATCATGGCGGAGACCCAGCTTCTGCTGCGCCTCATGCTTCTCGGTCGTATCGTTCAGGAATTTCAAACTGACTGGGAGACCGGTCACTTTGACTTTTCCAGGCGGCATTCCCTCGTTCAGAAAGTATTGCCTGGACTGCTCAGTGGGCACCAAACACAAGGTGGCGTCGGGACAGATCCAACCGGGGTGCGTCGTGACCAGATCAGTCACTACGGTAATCAAAGGGATGTGCATGCCCAGGTTGCGCAACGCCCAGGCCGAGAAATGGTTGAACAGGGGATGAACGACAACCACCGCATCCGGCTTTGTCAACTGAAAGAACCCTTGAATCGCATCGTCGAGGAAAGGCCACATGGTGGTCAACGCGCAGTGGATGCGTTTGGGATCATTGCTGGCGTCCCAGACGGTTTCCCACAGACCGTACTTGACTAACCTGCCATACATGCGGCCGATCCGGTTGAGCGGGAAGGGAATATGATCGGACCAAATATCGACGATTTCCACCACACAATCATCGTAAAGCTGTGCAAAAGCTTCAGCGATGGCCTCCGCAGCGCTCCTGTGGCCACCTCCGGTGCTTGCCATGAGTATTTCTATTCTCTTCTCAGACATAACCTTCCTTCAGGGAACTGAACTCCGTTCAGTCATCGATTCGGCTTCAGAGGATGCAGGCCCACGATTCACAAATGACTTCACGCGCCGTTCCATGTTGCGCCGGGACAAGAGCACGCGCTTACCACACGTACAACATTTGATCCCAATATCGGCGCCGAGCCGCACCACCCGCCATTCGAACCCTCCACACGGATGCGGCTTCTTCATGCGAACGACATCATCGAGCCTCAAGTCCAGTACCATGAGTGTTCACCTGCCTTCCACGCGTTCATTATAGCACAACTCGCGCTGCATCCCAATCCAGGACATCCCCCACACGAACGCCGGCCAACAACGTGGGGTGCCCCTCGATGAAATAGCGAGCTGGACGAGAAGGTGCATAATGAGGGCGAAAGGGTTTCGCGAGGACCGCATCGACGACGACACGCTCGCTATCGAGCCAGAACACCGCAAGCGGGAAGAATACGAAAAGCATGTGAATCGCCGTCAGCGCGATACTCTCCCGCTTCTCGACAAAAATGTACACCTCGTCCACGCGCAGCTCACGGCGAAACATCAAACCCAGGCCCCTTTTCCAGAACGTATCGCACAATGTGATTTGCCGGGCCAGGACCGCGCCGCTCCTTCGATTTACGAGCATGGTGTCTACTCCCTCATCGCATGCAATCATCCAGTGACCTGAATGGTAGTCAACTCCGGTCTGTCTGTCAACTCTGTTTCGGGAACCGGGTGAATCCGGACCGGCGATTGTATCTTGGGCGCACGCCATCCACCAATAGCCATGATGCCCGCTCGTCGCGGGCCAGGCATACGAATGACAAATCCGAGAGGGCTTATCCCCTATTTTGGGGAGGCCGGCAAGCAGCAGGCAGGTCGTGTTCTCAGCGTGACCTGCCAGGTTCACACGACTGTCCTGCCGTTGGTCAAGACTGTGCCAATCTCGGAGGTGTTCCACCTGCGCGGTGATCCACACGGACGAGCCACAGGTACCCACAGGCCTGTGCGGAGATTGCCCCAGTCTGATACAGCGGTGTGCTCAGCAGCGAATTTGGCGCGTCGAAGGCGCTCCAATTGTCGCCAAGATTCCTGGTTGCATCCAACCCGAGAGGTTTGCCATAGCTGACGGCGCAACCCCTCGGGAAGACAATCGTCGCTTAACATCCTGGGAGCACCCCGTCCCGTGGCACAATTTGCCCTCTTCCTGGCGTTATGATATGATGAGAATATCTGCTGCTTCTTGATGCGGTGGAGAATGTTGTTGATTCATCAACAACCCTTGGAAGCAGTCCAAACTCCGCAAACGTTGTAAGTCCCTGGCTCTCTTTCTTTGAAGCCACCACTACTGACGAGGAGACGCGAATTGCTCGTATTGCTCACGAACGATGATGGAATCAGTGCGATTGGATTGCTGGCCCTCAAACAGGCTATCGCGCAGGTCGCGGAGGTGATGGTCGTAGCGCCGGATCACAACTGGTCGGCCGCCGGCCACGCCAAGACCATGCACAAACCACTGCGGGTGACTCCAACGACGATGGCGGACGGTTCGCCGGCCTACAGCAGCAGCGGAGCGCCATCTGACTGCGTGGCTCTGGCCGTGTTGGGTCTGGCGGAGCGTATGCCGGACCTGGTAATTTCGGGCATCAACCACGGGTGCAATCTGGGAACCGATATCACCTATTCCGGCACGGTAACCGCCGCGATGGAAGGCGTGATCTCGGGAATCAGATCGATGGCTGTTTCGTTGAACCCGAACGCTGGCACCGATTTTACGTTCGCAGCCGAAATCGCCGCCTGCCTGGCAAGCCGCTTTGTCGAAAGCGATTTGCCGAAACAGACCCTGCTGAACGTCAACGTGCCGGAGATCCCGCGTGCGGAGATCAAAGGTATCCGCGTGACGCGCTTGGGTAGACGCATCTATCGCGATGCGCTGATTACGCGACAGGATCCGGGCGGACGCAATTACTACTGGATCGGTGGCAACCCGCCCGAAGGCGTCATGGAAGAGGGCACGGACGTGTGGGCTGTAGCCAACGGTTACGTATCGGTAACCCCCGTTCATCTGGACATGACAGACTACACAACACTCGACTCGATCAGAAGCTGGGAACATCTGTTGGAGTCGTGTCGCTGAGCGTGGCGCTGCCAGACGGTGTGGACAGACCTCGTGATCGACACCGCCCCGGATGTGATGACCGGGGACACGAACTCTACCTGAACCGAACGTCCCCAGCCTGGCACTCGACCGAAAGGTTAACACGAAATGGACATCCAGGGCCAGAATTGGCACATTCTTGTTGTAGACGACGACCCAGAGATTGCCGCATTGAACAAAGACTGCCTGGAGAATGCGGGCTTCGCGGCAAGTGTCGTACTTACCGGCGAAGAATGCCTGGAGCACGTCGCACAGATACCTCCCGACCTGATTCTGCTCGACGTCGAACTGCCGGGCATCAACGGTTTTGAGGTTTGCAGACAGGTCCGCGCGCAAGCCAACCTGGACCAGCCCAGTATCATCATGGTGACCGCATTGAAGGACATCCCACACAAAGTAACGGGGTTGGAAGGCGGAGCCGATGACTACCTGACCAAGCCGTTCGAGGTTCCGGAGCTATTGGCGCGCGTGCGTGCGCAGTTGCGTATCCGCGAGCTACAGAGCAAATTGCGCAAAACCGACAGGCTCGCGATCATCGGACAGGCCGCGATCGCCCTCAGCGACAAAATCAACAGCCCCCTGACCAGCATTATCTGGCAAGTCAGATTGGTCCAGAGCGACCTGAGAACGATCCGCAACGTTCCGGAAAGCCTCATTGCCGGATTGGAAAGTATCGTGGAAGAAGCAAACCGGATAGAACACGTCTTGAAGCAATTGCACGAGATCAACGAGCTGAATTTCACGCAATACGATGAGTTCAACATCATGCTCGACCTGGACGGATCGGTATCCCACGATCAGAAGTGAGCGACGGCTACCCCCGGACATTGCCCCTGAAGACCCGCTCTCAGTACAGAACGGGCTCGGGCTGTCCCAAAAGCGCGGGAGGGGTCTGGTGGTCCGTACGGGAGGGAAGAAACGAGTTGTGCGCCAGCCATCCCCGATTGATCCTCCAGGCTGGCACATGCCGAGGCCACGGAGCGCAGCCTGACAGCCCCGCTTGCTTCTTGCCTCGTCTAACTGTTCACAGCGCTATTCCAGAAACCACATCCGCACGTCACGGGCTGTCCTTGAAGATCACCGGCAGGTACGCCTGGTGATCGGTCCACTGGTTGCTACCGCCTTCGGTGCCATAAAAGAGGGTGACGTAGTAGAGCGTAGGCGTTTGGATAAAGCCAAGCTCATCCGGCATAGCCCACATGTTCACCCGGTACTGAGCGTATCTCCCCTTTGGCCAAATGGCGCCATTCTGTTCGATGTAGCTGCCCGGTCCCAAATAGCCTCGAATTGGAATGGCGTAGCCACACCGGGAAGCCCACAACAGATCCTGCGGCCACCAATCCGCCGCCAGCAAATCGGGAACCGTATCCGCAACTCTGGTCTGCAGGGATATCCACGTCTCTTCTGGCATAATCGCTCCGTAGTCCAGCTTGTACCAGGTTGTGTCACAATCCGGGGA
>ENA-OSEO01002358-OSEO01002358.1-sediment-metagenome-genome-assembly--contig:-NODE-2358-length-27261-cov-4.922050_pt1 | contig 27261 bp, 26 predicted proteins | sample MGYA00237883_ERZ534232 | MGnify/ENA metagenome assembly ERZ534232
TCGACTTGCCATCCTTCCAACGAATCGAAATCCACCAGAGGCATGTGCGGCGGTTGACGATTAGCCCAGACCATCTCGTAGGGTCGAGATCCCGGTGCCTCATCCGACGGCATGGGCTTCGCCATACGGGTGGTTGCGGAACTCGATTCCGCGCGCACTACCGAGCCCAGCGCGGTGAGAGAAACCAGAACTCCGATGGCAAGCGATGACTTCGTGGCGATCCGATGCAGTTTCATAACAAGACTCCTGACGCACACGTCGACAAACCCGGTGAATGAGTCCTTGACCATCCGACGCCTCATGCTATCCTCGGGATGGCTCGAACTCAACAGACGTTCGAACAATCGTGAATACGTCCTGAGGAGACAGTCCCGTGATCCCACGAGGAATCCGTCGTTCGATCTTGATTTCTTTGACAGCCCTCCTGTTCGCCTTGCTGTCTGGCTCGCTTGTGCATGCAGGCAGCCGGACGCGCCCGCGCCTGTTCTTCACCACGGAGAAAATCGCACGGCTTCAGCAGCGCGTCGAGCAGGACGAGCGTCTCCGCCAAGCGTGGCTTCGCATCCGGGAGCAGGCCGACCGCCACCTCAAGGAATCGCTCGTCTCGAAGGAACACGCCGAGGGCGGGACCGGCCAGCACGGCAACTACGGCGCGCCCAGCAACCAGATCGCACGGATGGCCTCAGCCTTGGGCCTGGCCTATCGAATGACCGGCAACGAAGCATACGCCCGGAAACTCGCGGAAGCGCTCCTTCACTATGGCCGGCTCTCACGTTGGGCCGGCGATGCCCACCATACACCGCCCTGGCATTCGGAGTTGAATACCGCGCGATTCTGTTTCGGTTATGCGGTGGGCTACGACTGCATCCACGACTTCCTGAGCGACGCGGAGCGGGGGTCGATCGCGCAATCTATGGTCCGCTTGGGCATCCTGCCGACCCTGAACGATTGGCTGCTGCCGGGCGAACGCATTCACGCCTTGGATTCGATGGGACATAACTGGTGGAGCGTGTGCGTGGCCATGGCCGGTCTGGCCGCGATGTCACTCCTCGACGACGAACCCCAGGCCGAACGATGGGTGCAAGAGGTCTCGGAGGCATTTCCCGAGTGGTTCGCCTACCAGGGGAATGTCCTGCAGAACAAATCGCTCAACTTCGACCGCCTTGGCGCGTTCTACGAGAGCGTCAACTACGCAGAATATGCGTTGTCCGAGTATCTCCTGTTCCGACTGGCGTATATGAACGTCTTTGGCGATAGCCAGCCGCCCGAGATCCCGCTCCTGGGGAAGACCGGGGATTTCTTCGTTCACGCGGCGTACCCGACGAACGATTCCGTGCTGTCCGTGAACTTCGGCGACAGTAGCCTGCGCGCTACGGGGGCGAAAACGCTGCGTCTGCTGGCCGCCAATGGCTATCGAAGCCAGGCCTATGACTGGTATCTCAGCCGGACGAATCCGGGCCTCGACGATCCGATCGGCCTGGTTTACCATGAGGTGCAAACCGTGGCGCATCCGCCCGACGATCTGCCCAGATCCGTCCTCTATCCCGACATCGGCTGGGCGATGGTCCGATCCTCTTGGCAGGACAACGCGACCTTGCTGGCGGTCAAGTCCGGATTCACGTGGAACCACGCGCATCCGGATGCGGGCTCCTTCCTCCTGTTCCACGAGGGCAGACCGGTCATCATCGATTCGGGTAATTGCTCCTACAGCCGTCCGGAATACTCCAGTTATTACCGCCAGAGCAAGGCCCACAACGTCGTTTTGGTCGACGGCGAGGCCCAAAACCCCGAGGATGGCAGCCGGGGCGACCGGGGCGTTGTGACGCCGGGGCGTTTGTGCAGTCTGCTCGATCTGGCGGGCGTGCGGTACGTTTTTGCCGACGCCACCGGCCCAACCTCGTGGCGGTTCTCCCGAAACTACCGGCACTTCGTGTGGATCGACGATGTCCTGCTGATCTTCGACGACATCCGGACCCACCAGCCGGGCCAGCTCGAATGGCTGCTGCACTATGAAGGTTCGGCACAGTCAAGCGGTGCGGACCTGATCCTGTCCAATGCAGATGCCAAGGTGACCGTCCGTCCGTTATTCCCACAGGGCATGCAGGTGGTCGAAAGGACCGGGTTGAAGGATCACGAACCCGACAGCAAAGTGACCTATCTCGCGCTGACTCCCGAAGGCGTCCTGCAAGAGGCAAAGTTTGCGGTGGCCCTTGTGCCTATGCGCAAGGGGGATGACAACTCCCTGCCCCATATCGAACCCCTGACTGCTGACAACGCGATTGGGGCACGCATCCGAAACGAGCGCACGACTACCGACATCTGGCTGAACCTGATGGCCGACGGTCGTCGCATGCACCGCAACAGCAACAACGTGATCGACGGTTGGGACACGGACGCCTACCTTCTCGCGCTGACCCGCCCCATCGATGCAGACGGTAGTGATCCCGATTCCGTGACGCGCTGCTTCGTCGCCTGCGGTAGCTACCTGCGCAAGAACGGGAAAGTCCTTCTCCACTCGCTCTCGAAGTTCGATACGGTCTGTGCGTGTGGAACATCACTGATGCAAGTCGCTCTGCACGGCCAGCCCGTCACGAGAGCCTCGATCCGAACGGTCAGCAAGCCGGGCACGGTCATTCTCAATGGGCAACAGATCGACCCGATCTACGATGCCCAGAGTCAGACCATCGCCGTTCGGGGAATCACGCGGCAGTAGAACGGATCACGCCGGAGAGTCCTGCGATCCCCGCGGCGCAAGCCGGCCCTCACGCCGCATCCGGCGAGAACACCACCTTGGTGAAACACTCGGGGATATGAGAATCGTACACGCCGTGCTTGTTGAAGGACCAGCCCACGGACGGGTCGGTCACCCGGCCATTGTACTGCAGGGCCTCGAAACGCGAGAAATCCATCCGCCAGATGTCGCCTGGCCGCGGGGGCAACGAGCGCCCCCCGGCCAGATCCCTCATGCCAGCCCAGGGGAAAGCCAGCTCGATTGTCCAGCCGCGATCGACGGTCGCCGGGTCATTCAGAGTCCCATCGATTTGCACTGCGGCCTTGAGGCCGGGGAAATCCCAGTCCATGAACGCCCACCGCCGGCCGCGCGGATGCTTCTTGTAGCGCAGCACATCCTGGAATCCGCCAAGGACATCGACCGGGTGCGCCAGCAGGTCGAACTCGGGCTGATCGCAGAATCCCCCCTGCTCGTAGGCATCCTGCCAGATATAGAACACCTCGTAGAGGGTCCCGCGTGCGTTGATCTGGAACTCGTAGTAGCAGTCCTGGCCCGCGAGGAAGACCTCGACGTCGTTCTCGAAGTACACGGGCGAGTCCCGCTCCGTGAATTGTGCCCGGATGCTGGGCTCCTCGACCCAGAAGGCGACGTAGAGATTCTCCTCGTCCCACAGGGCGGCCATGCGGGTCTCGAGAAAGCCGGGCACGCCGGTCACCATGTCAACGAAGCGCGGCGACCGCGGCGCCCGATGCCAACAGCCCTCGGAGAGCCGCCCGTCGATCACGATCTTCTCGTCGGTGCGATGGCACGTGTACTGCCCGATCTCTTTCTCATCACAGCCGTGTCGCTGGTCCATCCGTGCACCTCTACCATAGATGTCGCTATCGGCGAACGCCATTGACGTCGAATGGCGTCTGTTCACTGAACCGAATGATCGGCAGTGCCGTCGCCGGATGTCGCATCGCCAGCGCAATCATGGAGGTATTATGGTCACGGTACCCGAGGAAAGTCAAATGGTCACATGCGGCGGTCGAGCTCGCAAGGATCAGCGCGCCGGGCGCATAGCGATTCGGGTGACGGGCAGGTCCGAGGCCTGTCGGTCCCTCCCTGTCACCCGTGGCGTCGGGGCCGCGGATCGAGTCGCGGCCCCTCGTGTCGTTCCCCCCTTCGTTCGATCGGGCTCTTGCGGATCGAGACCGTTCAGGCACCCTCGGCGAGATCACTTCCGGTCGGCTATTGCTCCGACCCTGACCGTGCCTTCTCGACCTCCTCCTGGATTCGCTTGGCCAATTCCTCGGCCGCCTCCTTGCTGAGGTCCACGCACTTGTGGATGCCGGAGCTCACGGATTTCACCAGTTCCTCCGACTTGATCGCCGCCGGCAGTTTGGCGAACTGCAACGACGGCCTTGCGCCCGGCTCCGGCGCCGGCGCCAGACAGTAGATGGCCGTGCCAAAACCGGCAAAATACACGATGAGCACAAAGACGAATTTGGTTCTCCACCCCATGCCCGGATTGCCCCCCTTCCGTCGCAGGATCTTGTCGACCGGCCCTCCAGCCGTTCCACGTGATTCCCTATGCAAACTGTACCATAAAAAAGTCGATATGCAAATAGGGGAATGCAGTCAGGGGGCGCGCAAGAGCCCCGCGTAATCCACCTTCCCCAAGGTCTCCGGCTGTGAGGCTGTTAACCGAAGGATGCCTGGGCAGGCTCACACGTTGGCATCCAGGACCGCCCGGAGGGTTCCGCAGACGATGGCCACTTCGTCTTGCGTCAGGCGGTTGTGAAACGGCAGCGCGATCGTCCGGTGACTCACCGACTCCGTGATCGGAAAGTCACCCGGGCGGTAACGGTAGTGCTCGGTCATGAAGGGTTGCAGGTGTACCGGCGTGAAGTACTTGCTCACCTGGATGCCTTGGTGGTTCATCTCCTCCAGGATCCGGTCGCGCTGCTCCATTCCATACCGCTCGGCCAATCGGATAACGAAGACAAACCAGCTCAGTTCGCATCCTTCCGCTTCCCCGGGGAGGATCAGTCGGTCGTCCCCGGCCAGCAGCTCCTGGTACCAGCCAGCCACGCGCCGCCGGAGGGCTTTGATCTCGTCGATTCGCGCAAGCTGGGCGATTCCCAGGGCGCAGTTGATGTCGCTGAGCCGAAAGTTGTATCCCAGGCGCTCATGGACCAGCCAGCCGCCACCCGCGTCGCGGCCCTGGTTACGCAGGGAGACACACAGATCCGCCAAGCGGTCGTCGTCACAGAGGATCATGCCGCCCTCGCCGGTGGTGATCTGCTTGTTCGGGTAGAAGGCGAACACGCTGGCGGTGCCGAACGTCCCTGCTTTCCGCCTGTGAAGCGCCGAGCCCAGGGCCTCGCAGCTATCCTCGACGACGAGGAGTCGGCGCCGCTGGGCTACGCGGCAGATCGCGTCGAAACCTGCCGGATTGCCGAACGCCTCGACCGGCAGAATGGCCTTGGTCCGTTCGGTGGTTGCAGCCTCGATCCGCTGGGGGTCAAGATTCAGGGTCTCAGGGTCAATGTCGACGAACACCGGCGTGGCGCCGGTCATCATGATTGTCGTTGCGGAGGCAATAAACGTGAACGGCGTCGTGATGACCTCGTCCCCTGCGCCGATGCCCAAGGCCAGCAGACTCAGGAACAACCCGCTGGTGCCGCTGTTGACCGCGACGGCCCGCCGCCGACCGAGATAAGCGGCGAGGGCGGCCTCGAACTCCCCCACCCGCGGACCGAGAGACAGGTCGGGACCGCGCAACACGTCCACGACGCACTCGATCTCCCATTCCGTGATGTCCGGTCGTGACAACCGTATCCGCATGGCATTCTCCTGCTGCTGCATTGGCGCGATCATTGTAAGGTCCGCGCGACAGCAGAGGAACACTTTTCGCTCCCGCAGCCATACAATTGCGGATGTCACGGGAGTGAGAGATTCCTTACGAGGAAGGAGCATCCGCCCGACCTATTATGGGACCCGGCTCGTCGCCCGGACGAGTGGCGGGCGGGTCTTAGGAGATTTCTTCGCCTGTCGCTAAACGACCTTTGCCTTCACGCCGAAAAACAAGATGGCACAATGTCCTTATTCAGGAATCATACTATGGCAAAGGGTAAGAATGTACTGACGACCGGCGACGTGGCGAAGATCTGCAATGTGGCCCCGCGCACGGTCTCCAAATGGTTCGATTCCGGCCAGCTCAAGGGCTACCGCATCCCGGGCAGCAAGGACCGCCGCATCCCGCTCAACGAGCTGATCCGGTTCATGAGGGCGAACAATATGCCGACCGAGGCGTTGGCCGCCGGGAAGATTCGCGTGCTGGTCCTCGACGGCGACGATCAGTCGGGTCTGAACCTGATGGACTCCTTGAAGAACCGAGGCGGCTACGACGTCCTGGTCGCACGCAACGGATTTGAGGCCGGGGCCGCCGCCCAAAGATTCTCCCCCCACGTCGTTCTGATCAATCTGCTGACCAACGGCATCGACGCCCATGCCATCTGCAGGAGCATGCGGGCCCTGGATGACTTTGCCACGATCAAGATCCTCGCCCTGGCGAACTACCTGGGCAGCCAGGAGGCGGCGGCCCTGATGCAGAAGGGCTTCGACGGGTACGTCTCAAACCCCTCCGACCCGGGCGAGATCATCAAGAAGATCGAGGAGGCCACCGCCATCATCTACTAAGATCTCCGCCGATTCCTGAGAACCGTGCCATGAGATTCCCTCGTTGGGGCCGCATCAGACCCTGATGCGGCCCATCCATTTTGCCCACCACCCGCCTATGAACGGAATAGAGATTGCGACGCTGGCATCATGCTCTTCTGCGTTCACGTCACGCGATGACGCACTGAACGAAGGCAGTGCGAAAGGGACGCGCCAAAGTCGCCAGGAAGGCGCCCAACTCAGACAGCACATCGATGAGTTCATCTCGGAACGGAACAGAACTTCCGCGCGGCGCATCACATGGCCGAGCGAAACCGAACGGGCCGCGGCGTACTCACCGACAGTCGATCAATAATCCTTGTAGCGGCGCATCCACTGCGGCCAATCGGACGGATTGACGCCGCCGGCCTTGGTCCAGGGACCGTTGACGATGAAGTCGCGGTGCCACTTGAGGGTCCACAGTTCCTTGAGCCCCACGTGACGAACCGACCAGTCGGCAAACATCATATTCGTCCAGCCCATATGGCGGTCGATGCAGAAGTGGTTGATCTCACCGGTGGTGCCCTGGTCGCCGTAGCCGAAGGCAAACAGGTCCTGCACCGGCGTATCCGTGTGTCGTGGCCAGGCGTCGTGCCAGGTGGAATCGCCCAGGATGGGAATGACGCTGGAGTAGTTCAGGAGGTTCTGCGTGGTTTTCCAGAACCACTCCTTCTTGCGGTCGCCGCGGTCCGACGACATATTGTCGGCCCAGGAGTTGTTGCCGTAGCTGCCGATGTAGTCGTATCCACCGATGTTTCGTGTCCAGGCCTTCCAGGTGGCCGAGTCGCCGGCCCCCAGGACCAGGCGGACGGCCGTCGGGCACAGTAACATCTCGTCGTCGTTGTTGTAGTAGCTCCGCATGGAGACCATCCACTGGGTGGTGTCGGCACTGGCCCAGCCAAGGGGAAAACTACCATTGTAATCGTCCGTGTAGAGCTTGTAGATCGTGGCCCAGCTCTTGAGCCGGGCCATGCAGGCGACAGACTGGGCCTGCTTCCTGACCCTGGCCAGTGCCGGCATGAGAATCGACATCAATAGCGCGATGATGGCAATGACCACAAGGAGTTCGATGAGTGTAAAGCCTCTGCGTCTGGTCATGGAGAACCCTTCCATTTGCGAAACCGATCACGATCCGACAAACACCCTGCCAACCTAACCATTTTATCAGACGCGGTCTCAGGACGCAAGATGCAAAGCGACCCCGGCCGCCCCTCGCTTCAGTTCTTCCTGGCCCGCTCCTGGAGCATATGGCTTTGGAGGCGGATCAGGGTGTCCGTGCTGACCGTCCGGGCGGACAGGTCGCCCAGTACCACGCCGTATCGGTCGTCCGCGAGCTTCCAATGCATCAAGATGGTGTAGTGACTCTCAAGGTCGCTCTGATCACCGTAATAGACCACCTCCCGTCCCTGGGCGATCATGTCGTCGCGGAACCGCTCCAGACTGCCGATAACCTGGGCGCGACATGCCTTTTCCCCGCCCAACGTGTACTGGAGCAACAGCTTGCTGTCCTGGTACATCTGCCTGCCCACGGCGTCCCGACCGCCGAAGAAGCTCCCAATCACCAGGAGAGCAATCAGGATGGCCGCCGCCGCCGCGACCCGACTAATCCGCAGGTCCACGATAATGTTGATCGTGTCCATCCGGTGCGGAATCAGGCGGTTTGGTATGCGATCTTTGGCCTCCCGTGCCAGTCCCGGACGAGCACGCTCAAACCCGTGCCTGGCCAGGACTCTGAGAAGATCCTCGATTCTCTGCGTTCCCATGACTCGTCCACCCTTTCCGGTCGCCCGAAAAACAGCGTCCGACGGCTATAGGCGCTCGTCCGTCACTTCCTTTCTCAAAGCCTCCAAGCCGCGGTTCAGACGGCTCTTGAGTGTTCCTTCCCGAATCCCGACGGCGTCTGCCGCCTCGGCGATCGTCAACTGCTCCATGTAGTGCAGAACCACCGCCTGACGGAGTTTCCAGGGCAGCCGCGCGACGGCCTCCTGCAATTGTGCAACCTGTTCCCGCCGACCGGCGTTCAGGGAGCCGTCCGTCCCGCCCACCGGAGGCTCGATCCCGTCCAGGTTAACCGGATTCTTGCCCTTGCTGCGGCGCCGGTGCAACCGGGACACGTTGCCTGCGATGCGAAAGAGCCAGCCGTTGAGCGCTTTGCCGTCGCGCAACTGCCCGATATGGTACCAGGCCCGTAGGAAGGTCTCCTGTGTCAGGTCCTCGCTGATCTGACGGTCATGTCCCATGGCCCGCATGAACAGGTAGATCCGCTCATAATAGCGGTCCACGAATTCCACGGCCGCCGCGTGCTCGCCATGGCGAAGCCGCCCGGCCAGCACGGTGCTGTCCGCCTGAGCCGCAGGGGCCGGATCCGTTGGACCCGGTTGCACTACGACAGCTTCTCTATCGGCGGTTAGATGCGCGTTTTCGGCCTTCTGTTCTGTCGCCTGGACGTCTTTTTGCATTCTTGGGACCCTGCAAGGGCTATGCCATCAGTATACCGGAACCACTCCTTTGATGCAAGATACGTAGTCAGAAGCACTTGTGACATCCCTCCGCCCGCACGTCGAGAGAAGAGATTGCCGCTGGCAGGGGCTTGACGCTGGGAGGATTCTGGATATGCTGATCGCATTCACCTCTCAGCAAAGGAGTATCGGCCGTGCAGGGAAGTACATCCGCAGGACAGTTCGTTTTCGAGCAGCGTGCCGCCGAGCCGGTGCCGAGCGTGCTTTATGACGAGCACATCAAGCGGGCCGGCAAGTCCCATATGGCCGCCTTCGCGGGCTATCTGATGCCGCTGTGGTACTCGTCGATTGCCGAAGAGCACCGGGCGGTCCGCGAACGGGCCGGGCTGTTCGACTGTACTCACATGGGCGTGCTGGAGGTCTCGGGTCAGGATGCCGGGAGGTTCCTCGATATCGTCAGCACGAACCGGGTCCAGGACCTGAAGATCGGCCGGGCCCGCTATGGCTACATCCTCGACGCCGCCGGGAACGTGCTGGACGACATCATCATCTATCGCCGGGGTGAGACGAGCTTTATGGTCGTGGTCAACGCGGCCAATGAGCCCAAGATCAAGTTCTACCTGCATGAATTACAGGAGGGCCGGATCCCCGTGGCGGGTGCAACGGACGTGCCTGCCTTGCGGGCATCGGTCCGGGACCTGCGGGACCCGAACCGGTCGCAGGACAGGCGGGTGGACCTGGCGTTGCAGGGTCCGGCCGCCATCGATGCCCTGGCGAAACTGGCGAACGATCCCTCGGTCGTAGAACGGATCGCCGAATTGAAGAGCTTTGCGTTCGTGGAGGAGTGCCTCGCAGGGGTGGATTGCCTGATCTGCCGGACCGGGTACACCGGATCGAACGTCGGTGTCGAGTTGTTCATCGATCCCGAGCAGGCTCCCTGCCTGTGGGATGCCATCCTTGACGCGGGCAAACCACTGGGGGTCTTGCCCTGCGGGCTCGGGGCCCGCGACAGCCTGCGGATCGAGGCGGGTCTGCCGCTCTACGGGCACGAGCTCGACGGGAAGTTCAACCTCTCTCCGTTCGAGGCCGGCTACGGCTGGGCAGTCAAGTTAGACAAGGAGTTCTTCATCGGGCAAGCCGCGATGCGCCGCGTGGCCGAGACCTATGACATGGAGGTCACCCGCATCGAGATGCCCGCCACACGGGGCATTCGACCGGTCCGTCCGGATGATGCCGTCCTCGACGAGAGCGGTGCCTGCATCGGTTGGGTGCTCAGTGCGGCCAAGGTGGAGGAGAAGCAGTATGCCCTCGCCTACATCGAGCGCAAGGCCGCTCAGGAGGGAACCAAACGGGGTGTCTATTACCTGGCCCGGAGTCAGAGCCAAGCCGAGCAGGGCAGAAGACAGGCGGTGGAGAGAAAAGAGAAACTGGATGCGGACCTCGCCGCGGTTGTGGTGAGCCGATTTGCAAGATTCTGAGTGGCATGGGCATCTTGCCCATGCGTCCGGATCACGGGCCAGATGCCCGTGCCACTGAGGAGATCACTATGGCGGTTGCATCGGGAGTGTTGTACACAAAAGACCACGAATGGGCGAGGGTTGAGGGCGACATTGTCATCGTGGGCATTACGGATTACGCCCAGGAGCAGTTGGGCGAGGTCGTGTTCGTCGAGTTGCCCCAGGTGGGCAAGGATTTTGGCGTGCACCAGGAATGTGCGGTGGTCGAGAGTTCGAAGGCCGCCAGTGACGTCTATTCTCCCGTCGCCGGCCAGGTCACCGAGGTGAACACCAACCTGGAGACGAAGCCGGAGTTGATCAACCAGGACTGCTACGGCGCGGGCTGGATCTGCAAACTGAAGATCACGGACAAGAAATCGCTGGACAGTCTGATGGATGCGAAGAAGTACGAGGAGTACCTGAAGACGCTGTGAAGCGTGGGCTTGCGCACTTCGCTTCACGAGGCACGCGCCAAGGAATGCACGAACATGGAATTCATCCCACACACACCCGAGCAGCGAGAGGAGATGCTCAAGGCGATCGGCCTGTCGATGGATGGTCTTTTCGGCGACATCCCGTCGGAGTTGATGGCCAACTCGTTCAACCTGCCCCCGGGGCTTAGCGAGCAGCAGGTCCGCGACCGGCTGGCGGAACTGGCCGGCAAGAACTCGATCGATTTGACACTCTTCCTGGGCGGCGGGTTCTACGATCACTTCATCCCGTCGGCCGTCTATGCGATCGTTTCGCGCAGCGAGTTCTACACGTCGTACACGCCGTACCAGCCGGAGATTTCGCAGGGGACGCTGCAGGCGATCTACGAGTTCCAGTCGGCGATCTGTCGGCTCACCGAGATGGAGGTCTCGAATGCCTCGCTCTACGACGGTGGCACGGCCCTCTACGAGGCGATGATGATGGCCCTGCGGATCACCGGCCGTAACAAGGTCCTCGTGGACGACAGCGTCAATCCGATTTACCGCGTCATGCTGCACTCGTACACGCGGAACCTGCAGATCGAACTGGAGGAAACCCACTGTGCCGACGGTCTGGCGAATCGCGTCGAGATCCTCCACCGACTCGATGACCAGACGGCCGCAGTCATCGTGCAAAACCCGAACTTCTTTGGCTGCATCGACGATTTCACCGATCTCGCGCAGGCCGCCCATGACAAGGGAGCCCTGCTGATTGTCTCCTGTTACCCGATCTCGCTGGGCATCCTCAAGACGCCCGGCGCGATGGGAGCGGATATCGTGACCGGCGAGGGCCAGAGCCTCGGCATCCCGATGTCCTTCGGCGGGCCGTACTTGGGTTACATGGCGTCGCGAAAGGAATACGTCCGCAAGATGCCGGGGCGGATTGTCGGCGAGACTCTGGATCGCCAGAGCCGACGAGCGTTCGTCTTGACCTTGCAGGCCCGCGAACAGCACATCCGCCGGGAAAAGGCTACGTCGAACATCTGTTCGAATGAGGCTTTGTGTGCCCTGACGGCGCTGGTGTACCTGTCACTCTTGGGCAAGCAGGGTCTGGAGGAAACTGCCCAGCGATGCGCGGACAAGGCCAGCTATGCCTACCAGAGGTTGACGGTCATTCCGGGCGTCAAGCCGCATTTCCGGGCAAAGTGGTTCTTCAATGAATTTGTGCTGGACCTGCCCTGCGAAGCGGCCGACGTGGTCGCCAAGCTGATCGAGCGGGGCTTCGCCGCGGGTTTCCCGCTGAGCCGCTACTACCAGGGCATGGAGAACTCGCTTCTGATCTGTGTGACGGAGAAACGAACGAAGCAGCAGATCGGCATGTTGGCCGAGGCACTGGAGAGTGTGCTATGAAGCTGATCTTTGAAAAGAGTGTCCCCGGCCGAATGGGCGTCCTGCCGGGACCGAGCGATGTGCCCGGGACCATCCACATCCGCGAGAGTCTGCTGCGCGAGCAAAGTGCCGCGCTGCCGGAGTTGAGCGAGCTGGACGTAATCCGTCACTTTACGGAACTGTCCCGGCGCAACTACGGCGTCGACACGAACTTCTACCCGCTGGGCTCGTGCACGATGAAGTACAACCCGAAGGTAAACGAGCGGATCGCGTCTTACCCTGGGTTCGCCCATCTGCACCCCCTGCTGCCGCAGCTTCGTCGCGGCGGCATGCTGACCCAGGGCGCCCTGGCGATCTTGTACGACATGGACCTGCTGCTCCGCGAGATCACCGGCATGGCAGGCTTCACCATGCAGCCGCTGGCCGGCGCCCACGGCGAACTGACCGGCATGATGATCATGGCCGCCTACCACCGGGACAAAGGCAACAACAAGAGCATCGTGCTCGCGCCCGACAGCGCCCACGGCACCAACCCCGCCAGCGCCGCGATCGCGGGCTACCGCGTCGTGACCATCCCCAGCACGGACCAAGGCGTGATGGACATGGACGCCCTCAAGCGCGAACTGAACGACCGGGTGGCCGGCATCATGCTCACCACGCCGAACACGCTGGGCCTGTTCAACTCGCGGATCAAGGAGATTTGCGACCTTATCCACAGCGTGGACGGCCTGGCCTACTACGACGGCGCCAACTTGAACGCCATCGTTGGCAAGGCCCGCCCCGGCGACTTCGGCTTCGACATCGTGCACCTGAACCTGCACAAAACCTTCTCGACGCCTCACGGGGGTGGCGGCCCGGGCGCCGGCCCGGTCGGCGTGAAGGAGAAGCTCCTGCCCTTCCTGCCGATCTCGATCGTGGTCAAGCGCAACGACGGCACCTACGCCCTCGAATACGACCGCCCGAAGTCCATCGGCTACATCGCCCCCTTCTACGGGAACTTCGGGATCATCCTGCGGGCCTACGTCTACATCCTCATGCTGGGCGGCGAAGGGCTGCGAAATGTCGCCGAGACCGCGGTCCTCAACGCCAACTACATCCGCGCCAAGCTGCGAAAGCGCTACAAGCCCGCGGTGGATCGCATCTGCAAGCACGAGTGCGTTCTGACGCCGACCCCCGAGATGATGACCAACGGTGTCCACGCCCTCGATATCGCCAAGAGCCTGCTCGACCGGGGCTTCCACCCGCCGACGGTCTACTTCCCGACGATTGTGAAGGAGGCCATGATGATCGAGCCGACGGAGACCGAGAGCAAAGAAACGCTCGACGCCTTCATCGAAGCGATGATCGAGATCGCAGACTCAGCCGAAAAGGACCCGGAGAAACTGAAAGCGGCCCCGGCCAATGCCCCCATCTCCCGGCCTGACGAGGTGTCCGCGGCGAAGAACCTCAATATCGCGTGTCTGTGAGCCGGACGAATCGATTTGTTCTCACACGAAGCCACAAAGTCACGAAGTTCTCATTTCAGTTCAACTTCTTCTTTGTGGCTTCGTGTCTTTGTGTGCGGTACTTCTTTGTATCACGCGACGTGTCCGTTCAGGATGCGTGAGATGCCGTGGAAGACAATGGGGATAGGAACCTGCCGCCTGACGTTCAATCCACGTTGCTGCAGCTCATGTGCCAAGAGGACCTCGTACACACTCTCCAGGAGGCCGGGGCCCAGTCCCTGGTGAAGACGAACGGCACAATCGACGATGATCTTACCAATCTCATTCTCCGTCATTTCTCCGTGCCTCCGTGGCTTTGTGTGAGCCCCCATTTCCTGTCTGCCAGAACGCTCATTGAGGTCCGGGCGGTTTCACCTCGGGAAAACAGCTCGTTGCCTTCGCAATGATGACCCGCAAATACACCCGACCCTGAAGTGCCAACTCATCGCAGAGCGGAGGTGCGTTCAGAAGCTTGCCTACTGCGTAACCGAGTGAACCGTCCTTGAGAGGTATGCGGTTCCATTCCGCTGATACCGGATCGCCGTGAATGATGTGGCCGTAATGCTCACAGAGATCCTTCGCGTCCTCGAATTCCACCATGCCTCGCGCCATTGAATGTAGCATCGTGCTCAGTGGCGGACGGTCGCGAAATCGCCAGCCGCTCTTCCACTTCTCAATGGCGTCTGGATGATCGTGAATGTACGAGATGATGGCAGCGCGTTCGATGAGTGGTCGCATCAGAACCAGGGCCGCAAACAGATACCTCTGGCGAATCAATTCTCGGATCGACAGGGCAAGGTTGATGCCTTGAGGGACTATCTGGCACGCTGCCCGTTGAATATCGCTCAGGTTTTCGCGGTTGGCCTGCGTATAGGCCGCAATGTGCGAACTGACCCAGAGACCGAATGGGATCTCCCGGTCAAAAGTCAGCAGAGCCGGTCGACCAAGATACGGTTCGTTTTGTGGTGTGAACACAACAGGTATGTCAGGCTCTATTGTTGTCGCCCTTTCCGCAGTGTAGGTCATGCGCATCATCTATCGGCCAGACGGATGGTTGGGCGGAAGTCCACCAGCAGTGCCTCAACACCTGCTATTTCAGGTCGATTCGCTTGACGTGCACGAGGCGGTGGCCGAGCATGTCCACGGCGGCACCGGCTTGTTCGAGGGCGATGTAGCCGATCAGGGGTTCGTATTCGCCGTCGTCATCGGGTTCCATGTCCAGGAAGAGCGCCTCCGCCACGATGGGCCGAAACTCCCCGATCCGCACTCGCACGGGGCCGCAAATCGTACCCTTCTTCACGGATTGGCGGGCCAACGCCAGTTCGACCTCGCCCAGTTCCTCGACTTCGCCGAGGCTCTCCCGCCATGCGTTCGGCAATGTGATGTACGCGGAGCCCGTGTCTACCAAGGCGCTAACCGCGAGCGTCTTGCTTGGGTCCGTGAAACTCGTGAGTCTCGCCTGCGTCACGATACGTCCCACATCAGTCTCCTTCATCCGCACGCGCATGCAACCACCGACGAACAAGGTTCAGCCGTTCCTCATCTCTGACAGCCACAGGATACCACCGTGGATCCGCCAAGTCAATGAAATCGCAGACCCCCATCGAATGCCTGCCCTTGCGGCGCTCAATCGCCGGCCTTTCTCAGTTTCCTGACGTCCATCATGTCCTGGTCCCTCCCGCTGGCCTCTTTTGCCCTTATCAGGTCGGCTTTCGATATGAACGGGACGGTCAACCTCTCCACCTCCACTGTCTCGCGGTTCGTCCACGCGGTCTCGAAAGTCACACCAGGCAGAGACATCATCACATCCAAACGGAAGGGAGGGTTTCCCATTTGGTAGAAGTAACCCTCCTGCCTGAAGTCATCCGGAGTCAGATCCTTGAGCGGTGCGCCGAACTCCTTCAAGGCCGCGAAAATGCCGTTCGCATTCTCCGCATCGGTGGCAATCCATAGGTCCAGGTCCTTCGTGAAACGTGGCTCGGTGTACTTCATGACCGCGTAGCCACCCACCACGAGATACCGAACCTTATGCTTTGCCAAAAGACTCAACAGTTCTTTGAAGTCTGGGCTCGTCAGCATGTCCGTGCCTGATGGACAAATAGTCCCGTATCATCTCTAATGCCGCCTGGAAGATCGCCTGATCTCCCTGCGACTGCCAGAACTCGATATCGAAACGATCGTCTTCGTCGCCGATCCGTCGATAAGCTTCTCTAATCTCTCTCACGTTCCCTTGCCCTCTGGGCCTCCAGTGCTTCCTGCAATAGCTTGGTCATTTCCGGCACCTCATATGAACGCTCTTGCCCCTACGCCAACAGAATAGCACAGATCATTCATGAAGTCAAAGCAGCCCCAGAGACGCTCGCGCACGACCGCCTGGGCTCTCACTCAGGTGCCAGATTGTTTGAGGAGCCTGGCGGCCCATTTGCGGGCGCGGTCGAGTTCGCCTTCGAAGAGCAGGTTGGGTTCCGGAGCGTTCTCCTCGCCCTTGGTCCGAACGAAGAAGGTTTCCGGGCGGGCGAGGCGCCGGCCTCCCAGGCGGGTCAGGTGGGCGAGCAGTCGAGGGGAGGCTCTGAAGTGCCGCAGCGGCCACCACCGGACCGTCGTGTCGAAAGCGGCTACGGATTTGCCGGTGAGGACGCTCAACGGCAATGCGTCCAAGACCGCGCGGACCTCCGGCGGCACGGAAAGAGCGTGCGTGGGCGTGCCCATCAGCACCAGATCGACGCCCTCGAAGTCGTTAGCGGAGAGTTGATCGATGGCGATCACGCGGGCGTCACCCGCCTGTTTCATCGTCTCGGCCATCGCCTCGGCGAGTTTCCGCGTGTTCCCGAACTTGGAGAAGTACACGATCAATGTCCTCATGGCCTGTACCCTCGCATTTGCACACGGCACCGTCTCGCGCGGAGGCTACTTGCTGCGCGTGGTCTCCGGGTAGGCCGCGAGCAGTTCGAGCAGTGGGTCCGGGATCTGCGCGAGCATGGGCGTGTGCCGCACACAGTAGTAGATCAGCCACTTGTTCACATCGGCGTCATAGTCGGTGAAATGGGGATTCAGAACACCCGTGTGCGGCGTGTTGATGCTGACGATGCGGACCGGCGTCTGCGGGTCGAAATCGAGGTCCTTCAGCCGGACCGTCCGGGCCTGCGGGCACCGTTCGGTCTTGTAGTGAAATTCCAGGTTCTTGAGGTCGTACACGATGCTCCACTTCGTCGCCGACCCCTGGCGGACCGCGGCCAGTGTGTCGAAGGCGTACTGAATCGGTGACTGCTTCGAGTCTTCGGGCCGATAGGCTCTGAGCCGCTCCGTCGCCACGACGAAACGGTCGAGCGATGCGTGCGAACCCCGGCGGATCGCCTTGGTCCCGCCGAAACCCTCGTGCTGGGCCAGGAAGGCGAGCGAGCTGTCACAGGTATCATTGGTGATGAGCTTGTGCGGGAGTTGCTCGCCCGTGTGGGAAACCATCTTGCCCCCGATGAACTCGACAACCGCTGCGTTGCCCTGGGCGTCGCAGACGAAGAAGTGGATCGGCATCGGCATCGCCTGGGAGATCCGGACCGCCCTATCGCTGGCAATGACCTCCTCGACTGTGCGGCTGTTGTCGAGCTGGTACTGGACCCAGGCCGTGAGGGCCGGCCGCTCGTCCGGCGCGGGGTTCTCGGTGCTCGGCAGCATAAGGGTCTCGACGACCAGACCGGCCTCATTCACGCCGCCGTTGGGCATCTCGCGGCCATACTGATTGAACGTGACGCTACCGTACCGGGACACCCATTCGGCGGCAGCCTCCGCCGGGTTGAGCAGCAAGGCCCGCTTGGCGATGCCCTTCTTGTTCACGATGAGCAGGCCGTGATCGAGGTGCCAATCATAGTTCTTGCCTGCGAATAGTCCCTCCTGGAGAAAGGCGGTGCAAGCCCGCGCCGGCCACGTCGCCGGGAAGATCAGGAGCAGACCGAGCATCACGACCGCGATATGGGACCGACGGGACCACAGACAATCACCCGCTGCCATTTCGAGTTTCTCCTTCTCTCAATTGCCCGAATGCCCGTTCATCCGGGAACCCCGGACCACATGACGGCCGTCACACGACCGCTTGGCCGATTTCACAAGTGGGCGTCGAAACCCGTGTCCAGCCGACTTGGACAGCCGCAAAGACCATCGTTAGCTCCTGAGGGTTGCGATGGCGTCTTCGACGCTGGCGTCTTCGTGGACCATCTTGCTCAGGGCCTGGACCATCTTGTCGGGCTTGGCGTGCTGCCAGGCGTTACGGCCGATGGAGAGCCCCGCTCCCCCGGCAGCCAGGGCGCCTTCGACCATGCGGAAGATCTCCTCATCGCTGCCCATCTTGGGCCCGCCCGCGATGACGACCGGGATCGGGCAGCCGTCGACGACCTGCTTGAACGTCTCGGGACTGCCGGTATACGAGACTTTCACAATGTCGGCGCCGAGTTCGGCCCCGACCCGCGCAGCCAGCTTGATATTGTTCACGTCGTATTCGTTCTTGATCTTGGGCCCGCGGGTGTAGATCATCGCCACCAGAGGCATCTGCCACTCGGTGCAACGTTCGCTGACCAGGCCGAACTGGCAGAGCATTTCCTTGTCGGTCTCTGCGCCCAGGTTGATGTGGATCGAGACCGCGTCGGCGCCGAGTTTGAGGGCCTCCTCGACCGTGCAGACAAGCTCCTTGGCGTTAGGATCGGGGCTCAGGGACGTCCCGGCCGACAGGTGGATGATCAGACCGACGTCCTGTCCCGAACCGCGATGGCCCGCGCGGACCATGCCTTTGTGCATCAGGATGGCGTTGGCCCCGCCGGTGACCATGTGACTGATCGCCGTCCGCATGTCGACGAGCCCCTCAATGGGACCGACGGTGACACCGTGGTCCATGGGGATAATGACCGTCCGCTGCGAATTGCGGTCGATAATCCGCTCCAATCGTATCGCTTTGCCGATCATGGCTAAACCTCCCAAACATCAATTCCGCGGCACCGGAAGACCGCAGGTTGCACTGATTTCTCACGTGAGCCCGTATGATGAACATTTGTTGTGACGGAGGCAAGAAAAAAACCGGCCGCCGTTCGACCCGCAGGACGGGCCCAGGTTTTTTTGGGGCTCATTACCTTGACGGGCTCGGCCTCGGCGGTTACGGTAGCGCCAGCAGAGAAGCATCACTTGAAGGAATTGCGGATGTTGGAGATGTCCACATGAAGCGGGAAGACCCAGGTCGCGTCAGCGATGTCCTGAACTCCATTCATGATAGTGCCGATCGGGAGTCACGGAGGCTGTTCGGCCCGTTCCGGTACTCTCTCAAGGGCAAGACCTTTCGCTGTTCTCACTGTGGCAACGGTGTGTTTCACAAGGCCAAAGGTCAGACCAAGCCAGAGTTCATGGCGATGGTAGACCTGGATTTTCTCGAGCCGGAGATGACGCTCCTGGTCTGCTCGGAATGCGGCGTAGTCTTCTGGGTGAACGAGGAACCTCAGAGGATGGCTTGAAGGCGAGAGGCCGATGTGTCGAGTGTCACAGAGACTTCCGTTCTCTGCTCCTGCTATCGGAGGTCTTTCAACACCTTCTGCACGACTTCGCGGCCGACAGGTACGGCGTACTGGCCGTCTTCGCAGTGGACGCGTCCGAGCTGATCGAGCAGCACAAACCTCGGCCATTGATCGACAGCCTTCTTGTCGTGGCGCAGGAGGTCGATGACCCCATCGTCGGCCAGATTCGTCGGCAGTCTCACCGGGACTCCAAGTCTCTCCAGGACCGCCCGCACCCGATCGAGCCGGCCGGGCGTGGAGAGCCCCAATTCAATTTCGATCTGGCCGGCGCCTATCATACCGATGGCGACGGCCTCGCCGTGCAGCAGATCATAGCCGCTGGCCGCTTCGACCGCATGGCCGATCGTGTGGCCGTAGTTGAGGATACGGCGTTTGTTCCTTTCAAACGGGTCCTCCTCTACAACGTGCCCCTTGATGCGGCAATTGTGCTGCATCAACGTTTCGAGAGTGGCGACATCCCGCGCGAGAATGGCGTCCAGATCGCTCTCGATGAAGGCGAAGTACTCCGCATCAGCGATCAGGCCGTGCTTGACCGATTCCACCAGCCCGGCGCGGTACTGGCGGTCCTCCAGGGTCTTCAGGACTGCCACGTCCATATAGACCGCCGCCGGATGCCAGAAAGCACCGAAGGCGTTCTTGCTGATGCTCGAATCCACGCCGGTCTTGCCGCCGAGGGCGGAATCCGCCTGGGCCAGCGTCGTCGTCGGGATCTGCACGACGGGAACGCCTCGCTTGAAGATCGCCGCCGCGAACCCCGCGATATCGCCCACCGTCCCGCCGCCGAGGGCGAGGATCACGGTATCCCGGCCCAGGTACGCCTTCTCCATGGCCTCGAGGATGGCGACCGTCGTGTCGATGGTCTTGGAAACCTCGCCCGCCGGCTGGATGACAAAATGGGGAGCGGGCCTGCCGCCGAGCAGGGTCGTCAAGTGACCGGCGGCGGCAACGCTCTCGTCGGTGACCACAAAACGGTTGAATTCGGGGTACGCGGCTTTAGCCTGCGACCATACCGAGGACAGAATGCCCGACCCTATGACGACTCGATAGCACGTCTCCGGCGTTCCAGGGACCCTGATCCGCATTTCCGGCATAACCTGATTTCATCCACAACCGGCAATCTGTGCCCCCAGGCGCTGAGCGCCAGTTGGACTTGGGGAAGGCGACTGCATAACCTCTGCCAATCCGAAAAACTGCGATTATAACCAACCCAGCAGAGAGACGCAATGCCTTTGTCGCACGAACCGAACCCCACAGGAACCCTATCCTCGGTGGTCAGCGGAGGACCCCGCCGGAAATCCAGAATCTTTTGCTGGAAACGTGCCGAGCAACGTGTTATAGTGTGATCCGCTTCCCCAGGGGAGTGTATGTTGGCAGGCTCTTTGACGTGTGAATAGATGGGGACACCAGTGGGCCTCCCGGACGCGCGGCCTTGCGTTTGGGAGCCGTTTGCCGGCCGGGTCCCATGCAGGCCGAGCCCGTGAACCTGGTCAGGCGGGGAACCGAGCAGCCATAAGCGAGCGCTTAGCCGTGTGTGGGGAAACCCGGCCGATCCTTTTTCCATTGATGAAGGATGATGGATAGTCGATGATCCAGTTGGCGGGAGGTGTCCTATGGATCCGGAGGAGTTGAGAGAACGGACGAAGCAATTTGCCCATCGTTGCGCAAAGCTGGCGGTGGCCTTGCCGAGGACAGCCCTGCGAAATCATGTCAGGGGTCAACTCATCAGGTGCAGCACTTCGGTGGCATCCAACTACCGGGCCGCTTGCATCGCTCAGTCCAAGGCCCATTTCGTCTCGAAGTTGAGCATCGTGATCGAGGAGGCCGAGGAGTTGACCAGGATCTGCATTTCCAGTCGAAAGACGGCAAAGGACAGAAGCCCCGAGTTCCCAGCCAGTCTCGGTCCTGAGCACAATAATCAATGATCCTTAATCCATAATCGATCTCCATGGCTTACACAGTTCTGGCACGGAAGTACCGGTCGCAGACGTTCGAGGACGTGGTCGGGCAAGACCCGATCGCTCAGACCCTCCGGAACGCCATTGAAACCGGCCGCGTCGCGCATGCCTATCTGTTCAGCGGCACCCGCGGTGTCGGCAAGACGACGATGGCGCGGATCCTCGCCAAGGCGCTGAACTGCCTGGAGGCGAAGGAGCCGACCACCACGCCCTGCCTCAAGTGCGGCAGTTGCGTCGCCATCAATACCGGCGAGGACATCGACGTAATCGAAATTGATGGGGCCTCGAACAACCGCGTCGACGAGATTCGCGAACTGCGGGAGAACGCCATCTACCGCCCGGCCCGGGCCCGCTACAAGATCTACATCATCGACGAGGTCCACATGCTCACCACGGCGGCGTTCAACGCCCTGCTCAAGACGCTGGAGGAGCCGCCGGAACACGTGAAGTTCATCTTCGCCACCACCGAGCCCAACAAGGTCCTCGCGACGATCCAGTCGCGCTGCCAGCGGTTCGATTTCAGCAACATCACACCGAAGATCATCGCCGAGCAACTCCGGACGATCCTCAAGAAGGAAAAGATCGGGTATGAAGACGATCTGATCCTGCCCGTGGCACGGATGGCCAACGGCTCGATGCGGGACGCTCTGAGCCTCCTGGACCGGCTTATCAGCACGGGGATCGAGCCTCTCACGGCCCGGCTCCTGGAGGATTTCCTCGGCCGGCCCAATGCCGAGAAAGTCCACCGGCTGCTGGAGCGCATCGCGGACAACGATGCCGCCGGCACCCTCGCCGCTGTCGAGGACCTGGTCTGTACCGGGCTGGGCGAGGTCCAGATCATCGACGCGGCGATCGAGTCGATGCGGGACCTGCTGGTCATCCGCTCCGCCGGCATCGATACCGACCTGCTGATCCTCACCGCCGATCAGAAGCAGAAGGCCGACGCGTTGGCCAGACGGTACGACGCTGCCGCTCTGATCTACAATATCACCGCGCTCGAGAAGCTGCGGTGGACCATCAAGAACAGCGATACGCCGCGGGCCCTGCTCGATGCTTCGCTGCTGCGCTTCGCATTGAGCGAGCACTTCATGAACGTGGACGAGTTGATGGGGCGCACCCAAGGCAGCACGGCCGGCGCTAAAAAAAAACTCCCGGTAGAGGATAGGCCTATCCTGAAGGCAGCGCCGGCATCCCCTGCCCGGCGGGAGCCCGAGCCAAGAGCCGAGGAACTGCCCCTGCTCGGCGAGCCGGGCGGCGCACACATGCCGGCGAATCTGATCGAGTGCTGGCCCGAGATCCTGGAGACGATCCGAACGAAGATGGGCAACGGCACCGCCGCTCTGCTCAATGGTTGTGCACCACGAGAGCTCAAGGGGGATACCCTGATCATCGGGTTTCCCACCGCCAGCCGCGCCGAAATGTGCCAGAGCAATGGACGAGCCGAGCAGATTGCCTCCGTCGTGAGCGAGCATCTGGGCCGCCGGATTCGTATAAAGTCCCAGATTGCGACCGGTCCTCAGGCGGAGACAACGGAGAGTCCCGACAGACCCAACACGCAGAAACGATATGAGATCCTCAACGATCCGGGCGTGAAGGCTATCCTCGGCGGGCTCGATGCGACCATCACGAAGATCGAAGAGGACCAATAACTGGGAGCACGCTGATACGCCGTTTGCATTATGAGTAGCGCCTACACCGCCACGTTGAATCGACTGATCGAAGAGTTTGGGAAACTGCCCGGCATCGGGCCCAAGACCGCCGAGCGCCTGGCGTTTCACGTCCTCAAGAGCGACGCCCCGACGGCCATGGCCCTGGCGGACGCCATCCGCGACGTCAAGACCCGGATCAAACGCTGCCGCATCTGCTGCAATCTCTCCGAGGCGGACCTGTGCCAGGTGTGTTCCGATCCGCGTCGGGACCGGAGCCTGATCTGCGTCGTCGAGCAGCCCAAGGATGTGATCAGCCTGGAGAAGACCGGGGCGTGCAAGTGGCTTTACCACGTCCTGGGCGGGCACATCGCCCCGCTGGAGGGGATCGATGCGAGCGACCTGACCATCGACAAGCTCGTCGAGCGGGTCCGCGGCGGCGAGGTCAAAGAGATCATCATGGCGACCAATCCGAATATCGAGGGGGACGGCACGTCGCTGTACATCAGCTCGGTCCTGCGACCCCTGGGGGTGAAGATCACGCGACTGGCGCGGGGCCTGCCTACCGGCAGCACGATCGAATACGCCAGCGGACGCATCCTCACCGATGCCATTCTCGGAAGGCAGGCCATCGAGTAACCAGCACATTGTCCGGGAATAGGGGGCGCCGACAAACTCGCTCGTCGGCGTGGAGTAAGCCGCACGAAGGCCGGCGCCGGACCGCGGTTGACGAAACCCGTTGTCAGGTTATCATGGGCGCACATTCGATGGTCGACGCGTGGTTCAGAGTATGCAGGTAATCTCATGAAGCTGGAAATGACGGGCCAGATGCGGATGGAGCAGCGGATGAAGCTCGCTCCGCATATGATCCAGTCCATGGAGATTCTCCAGCTTCCGGTCCTGGCGTTGCAGGAGCGCATCGCGCAGGAGCTCAACAGCAACCCGGTGCTCGAGTTAGACGACGTGACCGCCGATCCGGTTGAGACCCCGGAGGAGACACCGCCGGACGACATGTCCGAGAGAGCTCTGGTCGTGGACGCGGAGAACCGGACGGAGGACTTCGCGCGGCTCGAGAGCATCGGGGACGAGTTCAAGGAACTGCTCGACCAGTCGGGCCCCTACTACGGCCGGCGGGACGACGGCGAGAAAGACCTCAAGCTCGAGGCCATCAAGAACACTGCCGCCCCGCCACAATCGCTGCATGACTATCTGACCGAGCAATGGGGGCTGGTAGACGCCGAGGAGCCGGTGAAGAAGGCTGGCAGCGTAATCGTCGACTACATCGATGAGCGCGGCTACCTGAGCGCCCCGCTGGAGCAACTGCATAATAAGGATCAGACCGCCTTCACGCCGGAGCATCTGAAGGAGGCCTTGCGTTTGGTGCAGGAGCTGGACCCGCCCGGCGTCGGGGCCCGGGATCTCCGCGAGTGCTTGCTGATCCAATTGGCCCAGGGCGCTGAGGACAAGAGTTTCGAATACCGGCTCGTCGCCGACCACATGAACGCGCTGCTGGAGAACCGGCTGCCGGAGATCGCCAGAAAGATGGATTGCAGCATCGAGCGGCTTAACCAGGCGATTGAGCGGCTCAGCAAGCTGGACATCTCGCCCGGCCTGCAGATCGGGCGCAACGACAGCATCCCCATCACGCCGGATGTGATCGTGGAGTCGTCCAACGGCTCCGACGATTTCTTGGTGCGACTCGCTGACGATAGCCTGCCGAGCCTCCGCCTGAATCCCTACTACACGCGGATGGCAGAAGACGGCCGCGTCAACGATAGCACGAGAAAGTTCCTGGTGAACAACATCCGCTCAGCCCATTGGATCATCGAGGCCATTGAGCAGCGGCGAAACACCCTGCTGCGGGTCGCCAAGGCCATCGTGCGCCACCAGAGAGACTTCTTCGAACAGGGTCCGCTCCATCTGCGTCCCCTGCCCATGTCGAAGATCGCGGACGAGGTGGGCGTCCATCTGGCCACGGTCTCCCGCGCCGTCTCGGGCAAGTACCTGCAGTGCGCCTGGGGGATTTTGCCCTTGCGCAAGTTTTTCAGCGGCGGCATGGAGGACACCGACGGACAGGCTCATAGCTGGGAGGCCATTCGCGTCAAGCTCCAGCAGATCATCGACGGAGAAGACAAGAGCAAGCCGCTCAACGACGACCAGATCAAGCAGAAGCTGGCGGAGGCGGGCATCCCCAACCTCGCGCGTCGCACCGTGGCCAAGTATCGCAAGCTGATGAGCATTCCCACCGCCAAGTTCCGCCGGAAGTATTGAATTCCCGCCCCCCGATGACGTGCTCGCCCTGGGCGCCCCGGCCTTTGAGCTTGACCGATCCGGGTGGGTCTGGTACTGTGCTCGGACTGTCAGAGGGTTGGGCCCTTTGTCAATGTCCCCTGGGCCGCCGAGCCCCTGCCAGGCTGCACCAGATCGAAATCGTCAGGGTTGGAGAGATACGCCGGGATGAAGGCCTTCGCACAGATGCTCAGGTATATCTGGCCCCAGTGGCCGAGGATCGTTGTCGTCGTGCTCAGCGCGCTGGTTATCTCCATGCTGCTGTCGCTGAGTTTCGTGACGATCCTGCCTCTGTTGAAGGTCATGATCGGCGACGAGGGTCTCCACGGCTGGATGAATCGCACCGCCGCGGAGAGCTACTATGGCTTGCAGTTCTACGCGCCCAAACCCTCGGAACTGAGCGACGAGTTGCGGCGGACCTATCTCCGCGTCACGGACGTGGCGGAGGACAGCCTAGCCGAAAGAACCGGCATTCGGCCGGAGGACTTCATCGCCGATGTCGACCATGTCCGGGCGCAGGGGGATCCGAATACGTCCTATGTCCAACTGCTCCGGGATTTGGTCGCTGCGCGCGGCGACACGATCGTCGTCGAGGTGAAACGGCGACAGGGCGACAGGTTGGTGACGCAACGACTCACGCTGGCAACGCCCGATAACGAGGAGTACCTTCGCTCTCTCACATGGAAGCCGCCGCAGCGGTTGCAGTGGCAGTTCGAGGTGTCGGCCGTTCGCGTCGGTCAGAAGCTCGTGAGCTTCCTGCCTACAGACGACAAGGTCAAGGCGATCGTGATCATCATGCTGGCGCTCACGGTGGTGACCATCATTCGCTGCATTGCCAAGTTCTACCAGGACTACATCACGGCGACGAGCATCAACCTGGACGGTTACAGTTCCTGGTCCGGCTACGGGTCGCTCGGCTTTGGCGGCGGGGATGGGAGCTTCATCAGCGGCAACTCCGCCGTTCTTAAGGACTTCGACACAACGCTCGAGTTCAATCTGAACCAGCCGGGTACGTCCAGCTCAAGCAACACCCTCGGCGTCCTGTACACGGCCATGACGGTCAACTCGCCCGTCGACGATCCCCATTGGGATAACACTATGGGGTACTTCTTTACGATCGATGCTGCGGCCTTCGCCGGCGGTTTGACCATGGGTGGAGTCGCGATCTTCGACCAACACAACTCGCCTCCAAAGACTGGGGATGACAGCTTCACGCCCGAGATCACCGGCGGTACGAATACGGCAACTGTTATCGGCATCTGGAACGGCGAGGAGTTTGTCGGCACGGATGACGCCAGCGTGGACTTCGGTTCGACGCTTGGGACTACGGATACGGCCGAAAGTCTCGTCGTGAACAAGAACCGAAAGTAGATCGTGCGTTAGCTGGTCCCGGTACTATCTCCGGGTGCATCTGGTTGGGATGCACCCGGAGATTCAGAAGCTTGTCCAGGCGTCTGTCGACGAGGTTTCTGCCGTGGTCGTGATGCACGGGGATGATCTTGCGAAAGCTTAGTCAGTTAACCGCAGGTGGTATCCCCGGTAGACAACTGGAGGTGTTCTCGAATGAGTCGTGCGGTGACGGCCTCGGCCTCCCGGTCCTCGCCAAGCTTCTGGAGCGTCTCTGACTTGGCCATGAGCGTCCACTGCTCGCACAGCGCCTTGGCGCCTTCGGTGACGTCTGCTCCCTTCTTGGAAGAATCTTGACGAGGTCCCGGACCTAAGACGCTGAGGGGACAATCTCGCCGCGCAGTCGAGCGCTTCGGAGGCGTTCGTAGATCTCACCGGTCAGCCAGAGACGCAAGAGAAGCACCGAGAGCTTGCGGGCTACGGCCACGGCCGCTCGTTTCTTCGCCGACTTGCCCCCGTGTTCCGCCAACTTCAGTCCCCACCGCCGCAGGTCGGAATCATGGCCGAAGCGTCCCAGAATGTGGTGCGAGCATTCGACCAGGAGACTGCGGAGGTTCTTGTCTCCGGCCTTGGTGATGGGGAGCTGAGGCTTGAGAGATCCCGAGTCATCCTGCCGAGGGCGTAGCCCGAGGTAGGAGCCGATGCTGCGTGGGTTTTCGAATCGGGTGGGATCTTCGACGGTCAGCACGAAGGTGGCGGCCGTGATGAGACCCACGCCATGCACCTGACGCAGGAGCTGGG
>ENA-OSEO01002360-OSEO01002360.1-sediment-metagenome-genome-assembly--contig:-NODE-2360-length-27247-cov-3.517924_pt1 | contig 27247 bp, 29 predicted proteins | sample MGYA00237883_ERZ534232 | MGnify/ENA metagenome assembly ERZ534232
GATCCCCGCGTGTGCGGGGGAAACTTGCCAAGATGATCGGTGTGCAGGGCACGGACGGGCCGATCCCCGCGTGTGCGGGGGAAACCCGGCATCACAAAGGACGGCAACGATCAAATAGGGCCGATCCCCGCGTGTGCGGGGGAAACACCGAGCGGGAGCTCCAGCTTCCCATCGCCGGGGGCCGATCCCCGCGTGTGCGGGGGAAACCCTACAAGACAACAACCCAAAATTATTCATTTTTCAAAGAACATGGGCGTCGGGCCATAATCAACCCGTCAACCTCCACCAGCTCTATCGGAGGTGACCCTAGGATTTCAACCGCCTGTCCTCCAGCACAGGAAGTGTCCGCCCAGAGCATCACAATGGATGCATCGTTCTCATCGATATACCACTCGCTTAGTACACCCCAAATGCGTTGGCGCACCGCCGGCGATATCCTTGGGGCCGTGTACACGCCAGGCCCCAGTTCAAGCATTGTCGAAGATAAAAAACCGCGAATCCTATCTCTTACGTTACGGGTCACCACTACTGTCATCGACATGAAACAAATCCTTGATGCGATCGATCATTTTGGGGATGAGTTTGAAACGTCTGAATTCTTTAGCGGCTTCTTGACGAACCAGGCGCTCCAGGGAAAGCTGTGGATTCTTCAACACCTGATGAGCGCATTGAAAAGCCAGAGGGATGGTCAATTCGGTTCGATAGAGGTCTGCCACATCCAGGGTAAAGGCGTTGCTTGAATTCTCATGTATGAAACCCAATGGGGGTAATGCCCCGAGGGCGGCCACCGCGATGTCTGCAGCACACTCTACCAGCGTCGCTGCGTGGTTGATGGATTGGTTGGGTATGTCGCCAGCAGTCGGATTCGATCGATCATACCGCCTTCCTTCCCATGGAATTCGGTGACGATCGGCCAGAAGTTTGTATGCCGATTTCATCCGGCTACCTTCGATTCCTCTGAGAATGTTGAGGTTATGGTGCCGTGTGATCATAGAGAAACGAATCGCATACATATTTCTGGCAACTTCAATCCGCTTTTTTTCATCCGCCCATAGAAGGGCATGAGCTCGTGCCACATTGCTTCGACCCTGACCCATCGGCGGCGCAGTGTAGTACTTGACCCACCCTTCCCCGACCGCCGCCAGCAGGACACCGTGGCGAGCCAACAACCGCAAGGCATCGTGGCTGACGGTGGAACCGGGTCCAAGCAATATCATGGAGATGTTCTGGTAAGGAATGGCATAGTCGCCTGCATCCAATTCGTCCGACTTGGCGCAAATGAACCGAAGCGTCCCATCTTCAACAAAAAGCTTCCCCCGCGACAACCCTATCAGGCCATGCCGGTCCGCATAGGGTACCCTTGCCGTAGCCAGCCCCAGCCGACCGGGAAGAAGGGTGCCGTTACTCATATTGGCCTCTCTAATCGATTACCGGCCCGGAGGTCTCAACAGAAGCATGCCGAACCCGAAAGCTCTGTGCCGTCCGACCCCTCGCTTCAACAAGTCGCCGAATTCAATTGAACGGCGAATGACCAATTCTCCTGAAAAGATGACATCCGGCTTTTCGATGCCCCTTTTATTTGAATGGCCTTTACCTCTGTCTCGCCGAAAGACCTTCACCCGCCTGAATCCCACAATCGATATCCACCCTGGAAGAAATTCCACAATGGGCTCGTGTGCCACCCCGCTGATATCTATGAAATTTCCACCCGATTCCGTTGCAGCTCTCATTCTTTGAATAAGCCAGTCCACGTAGACTCCATCCCTGGAGGGCGGAGGGGCTCCATTGGCCTTGGCTCTGTCCAGGGCGGAAAGAAACACGTCCCTTTCCCTATCCTTCCGAGATACCGGACAAACACGGATTTCAAACCCTATCCGGCGTCCCTTATCCCAGGTGTCCGGCATGGATTTGCCGACCACCGAAGCCCAGCGGCAAACTTCCGTGGCCATGGGTTCGGCGAATGTGCGCGCATGGTCGCAAATTTCACTTGCGTTATGCTTCGCGTAACCGAGAAGGTGCAACCCATCACGGCGTTCAAACAGCCGGAATGGCTGAGGCGCCAGGTCGCCGAGAGCCGCGGCCAGCCAGGCATGTGCGGCGTAACCGAAGTCTTCGTCCGGTGACAAGGGGTGTCCGTGCATGTGCGCAAAACGCATGAGCTTTGCCGAATCGAGATGCATGTCGATCATGAACATCAGGTCGCCTCCTTGATCAGTCCTTCCGCGACAAAACGACTCCCCATGTGCAGTTGACTGTTCCAGTCTCTCATATCGAAGACTTGACGAATCTGTTCGGGCCGCTCAGCGGTCAATCCCGCCGGCCAACGGGCGGACATGGCGGCCTCATTGACATCGCCTTTTCTATTTGCCTGCGGGAGCCTTTCGAGCATCTCAAAAACGTTTTCACCTGAAATCCGTCCGATCAAAACCCGAGACGACGGCAAGCATGTCTTGCGGCCGATGAACAGCGGTCGGGCCGGCCGGGTCAGGGCCTTTTCAACGGCAAGGATGTCCGGCGGCTCATTGTCATGTAATGCGACAACGGAGGTAAGGACGCCATTGGCCAGGTAATGACGATACCTTTGGTGGGTTCCAAATTTTGTGGCTGGTGCCCCCTTGCGGTGCTCAGGAATTCCCCGTGTGGTCCATCCGGCCTCCCTCATTTTCGGCTGGCCCAGATCCACGGTTTGATAGTCCACGATGGGAACCGGATCGATATCCCACCGCGAAGCCAAAAGGAGCCTGTCCTGGAGCCGTTGAATTTTTGCCATATCGGCATGGACCCATCCCAAAGCGTTGGCTATCATACCGGCTATCAGGGAAAGGCCTGGAAACCGATCGGTGACGTTATGCTGGTCAATCTTTACGCCGCCGAAGCTCATCAACGGCGCATCGAAGCGCAGGATAAGGCCTTCCATCATCGTTTCCCCCATACGGCATCCAGTGCCCCTTGCATCGTTTTTGCCAACGTATCCTTCGAAGCCCCCGGCAAAGAGTGGGTGGATTTGATGGAGGCTACAAAACGGGTTTCGGCCTGGCCGTACATGTCGTCAATCTCCTTGGTGTGGCTTCCCATTTTGTCCACGGCAGTCTGCATGATGTCTCCCTTGGTGGGAAGTGCCTCAAGGAAGGCATTTGCGAGAGTCCTTGGTTGGGATTCGCCGGATTCCAAAAGTACCAATCCTGCTCGCGCATAAGGAGCGGTCGAACCCAGTTTGGCCCCGGGGCTGACCGTAGCGATGGCTTCGATGAGCCGTTCGAGCACGTCCCGGGCGTCTTGTTCGGTCTCTTTCGGCTGGTTTTTCCAGTCGGATCGATCGCAGCCGCAAAGGTTGGACACCAGCAACGGTACGTCGAGCACGACGTAACCGTAAAACAGGCCTGCTCCGAGTTCCATGTCGCCCGCGTGGGCGGCGCCGGCGTGTTCCAACTCTTCTTTCAGGTCGTCGACCACCGTGAAATAGTCCACTTCAGTCTGCAGCGGATGCACGGTAAAGGCATGGGCCACATGGGCGGCCGCATCGACGCGGGCCAGGATATCGGATGTCACGAACCGGCCGAACAGCGCACCTTCGACACCTGCCACCAGATCGTCGTGGCCAGTCGATTTCATCAACGCCCGAAGGTTGTTCTTTTCCGCTTTCAATCTTTCTCGCAGTTCCTGTTCCGGGTCCTTGCCGGATCGGGCGCATTCCACGACAAGCTTGACCAGGTAGTCCGCTTCCGGTTTACCGAAAAGCACCGGCTGTTTCAGGTGCAGCGGGTGGGTGTCCGGTGTGTTTGCTCTGCCTTCTTTCGATGTGATCAAACCCTTGATCAATTTGGAAACGAGCTCTGTCGCTGTATCTTCAGCGACATTGTCATCAACTACCCTGCGCCAAACCTCTCTTTCAAAAAACATTCTGGACCGGATTCCCTTGGGCAAATTGAGTCTGCGGTGAAGCTCATCCCGCCAGTGCTTTTTGAGGCACTGGGATGAGACGCGCATGCGTTCGGCGTTGCCGAAGGGAATGCGTTTTGCCAAGCCGGCGTCGTCGCGGTTGAGCAATGCTGCGGCAAAGGATGTAAGGCTATGGATCTGTAAAAACATATGATTCCTCCCGGTGTTATGGTTTAACGGTACGATAATAGTCTCGAGCCAGGCGTCGGTTGACTGCCTCGCGGATCTCGGGGTTGCGGCTGAACAGCAGTACGGCCAATTGACGCCAATCGGTTGAGATCCCCTTGGCGGCCAGTTGCCGGGCCGCACGAAGTGCCAGGCTGCGCATAGTTTCTCCGGTGGCGGCCAATAATCTTTCAAGCCGGTGTTCTGAAAACCCGGCTTCGGCCAATGCCTGTCCCAGGGGTTTGGAAGGATCGAAGCCGCCGTCGCGCTGAATCGTCAGGGCACAGATCAATGTCCGCCATTCCAAGGTCCAGGATTCCGACTGCCAGTGCGAATCGACGTGGCGCAGCATGAACCGATGAAAAGCCAGCGGCGCCGGTCCATCCAGTGCCATCCGCTTCAGGGCGGCCCGCTCCCCTGTGGGAAAATGTTCGGCCTTGATCACCGCGGCCAGTGCCGGCACGTGGGCAGCCGGCGTGCGGGTTTCCTTGTCCGTCATTTCTTTTCCTCCATGTAGTCGGCAAAGTTCTTGTAAAGTCCGCCAAAGAAAATATTGTCGGCACGCGAGATGGCCCGGTAGTTACGCCCCTTGCGCGAGGGGCAACTCCGAAAGGCCGACTCCAGAACATCCCGCGCGAGGTCTTTCAGCTTCTGCAACCATGGACGAAGCGCCGCCGCATCATCTTCGGTATCGAGGGTCGACCAGAGCCAATCAAAATAACGCGGCTGCCAGGCAGACAGAAAAGTCTTGGCTTGAGAACCCACCCAGGCTTTCATTTCGCGTTTTCCAAAGTCAACCGAATCCGGCCCGCCTTCCATCAACGCATAAAGCGCCGGCCGGAGGCACTTGTTTTGAACGCCGCCAGCCATTTCCAGGCCTTTTTTTGACAATTCGGCCAACCGGTCTCTTGCGATACCGCCACCGAATAAAATCGGCCGGGCACGGGCCGGAATGCGAATGGTTGTCTCGTGAAATCCATTCGTGGTGCCCTTTCCCCTGACCAGGCATGAAGCACAAAACCATCCGCTGCCCTCTGCTGAAGAAGGAAGTTGGATAGCAGATAGTTCATAATCGTGTTGAAAAAGAAGATCTCGCACCAAACCTGGTGTGAACCCGTTAGCCGAAGGGGTAAGTGCTGCCGAGTCAGACATTCTGATCGGAGTCCACGGGTCGCCGACGTTGCCATTTAATTCCTGCGCCGCAAGCCTGGCGGTTTTCGAAGTCGCTCCGAATGCCACGATACCGCCGCGATCAACAAGTCTAATTCTTCGGGCGACCTCGATGAAAAAGGGGTCGAGTTCCGAAAGCGATAAGCCGGTTTTTCCGTCCCAAGGTTCGAGCCAGAGGCAAGTCAGACCGTCCGTTTTATATGGGTAAGGCGATTTTAGCAGATTCTCACGAAGTTCCAATAAAACCTTTACATCTCTAATGAAGCGCTCTCCCGGATGGCTATTTTGCTGCCATCCTACGTACACCCGGCTTCCAAACCCTCCGTTCATGCGTGCAATTCCGAAGTTTCCCTGCCCGAGAAATCCGGATGCGTTTGATGATCGATCAATGCCATAATCCAGGCCTCCACATCTCCCTTATGCGCGCGGGTTGCTTTCAGGTCGTGGTTCTTGGCGCTCTGAAATACATCAAGGTTATCCGGTGTATCCGCCTTGGGTTTGTATTCGGTTTCGAACGATTTTTTGGTCGGATCCGGAGGTTGCATGAAAGCCGGCTTGGTCGGATCTTCCACCACAAGCTCCCAGGCGCAGTCGTCGTTTCGTCCAACAAGACCACGCAGACCGTCGAGCCAAAACCCAGCTGGCTGATGCGGGTTTGTCCTGCCAGACCGCACCAGTACGGATCCGGCCAGATAGCATAGAAAAATATGAAAGATGTCCGCCTGGTGGCGTTGAACCCCCCCAAGGGCATCGACCCAGTCCTCCCCCAAAGCCTGCAAAAGCCCCGGCAGGCTGATCCGGACGGTTTTACCTGAAGTGACCACCCGAAAAACTTCATCCGTGAGCAGGTTCATCGACTTTCTCCAATCCGAAACGTGAATAACGGTAAACATACCGCCCGACCCGAATGATTAAGCCTTCGGGTGAAACCTCAATAGAATCCGCCTTTTCCTGATCGAGGCCACGGGCCATGTGCCCTGGGATGTCAAAGTCATTTAACTCCAGGCCGAATGGACTGGGATAGCTGACCCCCAGTGCAAGGCGGCGGTCATCGAGGCCGAGCCGGGTCATCAACCGCGTGTCCAAGGAGGATGGAAAGGAAAAATCACCGAAATGTGCCTCCGGAATCACCGCACCGTCGGCTGCCATGAGCATGGCCTGGATCTTTCCTTCGATGTGCTGGCCGTGGTTTAACCAACATTCCCCTTGAAGCGAACCGATTTTATCCGGGTGGGTCGCCGCTTCGACCAGCCGGCGATTATCGGAAGGCAGATCGAAAACCGGCCCGGCTTCAACCAAATCCCGGGTGAGTTGCAAAATTCTCAGATCCTCGTACACGGTCCCCAGGCCGGCCGGAGCGCTGAACCGGACCTCACCGTTCTGGCGCAAATAGACGCCAAGATCGTCGGTTTGGGGCAGAAGAACGGTGCAGACCGGGGCCGCCCGGTTGCCCCGGTCATGCCGGTGCAACCGGCCGATTCTTTGCAGCAGGACATCGATGGGGCAAAGGTCGGTCACCAGCCAGTCCGCATCGATGTCCAGGCTTTGTTCGAGTGTTTGGGTTCCGATGAGAAGAAGGGGGCCGGCCGGTGAACCCTTTCCCAACCGTCGGCTGACTTCCTTATCCAGGGCTTCGCGATCGGTTCGAGTAAAGCGCCCGTGATGAGGGCATGAAACGCCGTTGCAGGAAAACAGAACGCTTTTGAGTATAGCTATAGAGTCGGCTTTCCGGCACAAATCAATCGCCCTCTTGACGGTATTGAACACCACCAACACCCTCAACCCGTTGGATACGGCCTGTTCGATGCGAGGAAGCATGGTCTCCGGGCAATCCATATTCGATACCGGTTCGATCGCCACTTTTTTCGGTCGACACCCGGGATTAACCAAACTCTCTGGGGCAGAATTCGGAGCGATCAGCGAAGGGTAAGGCAACGCTGTGGCTTCCTTAAATGAGACGCCGCGGTTAAAATTTTCCAGGTGCAAGTACTCTTGTCTGGCGGTGCTGCCGAGCGTCGCAGAGAGCAGCAAAACCCGACTGCCGACCTTTAAATGCTCTGCAATCATGCGGCGGGACAGGGCTCTCATGTAAACGTCGGAACTGTGGACCTCATCGATGACCAACAGCGATCGGTCAAGGCAGATTCTGCGCAGATGGGCGTGGCCGACACGCAACGCCGAAAGAAGAGCCTGGTCGATGGTGCCTACCGCAACGGTCGCTGCGAGGAAGCGTTTGGGTCTTTCGGCAACCCATCTGCGGTCATGACGATGCTGTCCGGGCTCGCAGAACAGCCGGTCCTCTGATGGAAGCGCGTAAACAGGCTCCCCGTCGATTCGGGTGTATCCGGGTACGGCCAAAAGGACCGGCGGGCAGTCGTCTCCAAAAGCGCGGCGCATTTTTTCCAGGACCCGATCATACAATTCCCGAGCCGCCACACGGGTGGGCAGGGCGAAATAGAGGCTATCCACTTTCCCCGCAGCGAAAAGGGATAGAAAATGAATCAGGGCGGCTTCGGTCTTTCCCGAACCGGTGTCGGATTCGGCGATGAGAAGTGGAGGCAGATCCGACCGGGACAAACGGGCCTGAAGGGGATACGGTGCAAAGCCGAAGATGGACGAAAAATCGGGTTTGTGAGAGGTTACATGCCCCAGGGATACCCCTGCATCGAGACCCACGGATTTCAATGCTTGTGCGGCTTGAAGGCACGACCAATCGACGCGATTACCCGTATGCTGAAACGGGAAAAATGCTTCGCTATGCGAGCCTAACCAGTCTGCCAGCATGACCAGACCGGCGAACCGGTGTTGGAGGGCTTCTGTCACCGGAAACGGCTCAACCGAATCTTCAAAAGCGGCCGGGAAAGCAACGCGTGATATGTCGAATAATTCCCGCAGGCCATCCATTGGATTGAGGGCCTTGTTGGGTCTCCAAAACCTGGCAGCAGAATCGCAACCCAGACCGATTCCATCGTCCATGGTAAACGCCGGCCGGCCATGGTGAGAAATAGCCGCCAGAAAAAGGCGAAAAACAGACTCGGGGCCATCGACCCAACCGGTCAATCGATCGCATTCGAAAATACGGCAGAATTGCGCAGCCAAATCTTTGTCGAAAAAGAGGGGCAGGGTTTCCCGCACGTGGCCTGCAACCATTCTCGCTTGTGAATCCTGCTTTGCCTGAAATCCCCAATTGCACTTGCCAAGATCGTGACTGAAAGCGAATACCCCCAACCGGTCGAGCTGCCTTGACGTGAAATTATGCCCGGCAGCCCGATCCAAAGTCCGGTGGACGCCAGGCAACTCGCAAAGCTGCCTGAAAACCATGGCCACATCAATGCAATGATCGGCAAGCGTCAAGCGCTCCAGAATTTTGCCAGTTTTTTTGTCCAGTTTTAGTTTCCCCCAGAACGGGAGCACTTTAAGTTCCTCTTTTATCGATCTCTCGCGTGTTGGTTTTACATTTCAACTAACCATACCGTAGATGGGTGGATCAGGAATAAATGCAGATTCGAATTTTTGCTTTCAACAAAGCTGTGCAATTCTGGTAAGAAGTTTTTGCAGTTCAATTTTTTCACGGGCCGATCCTTCTCTAAAAATTGCGATCGGGCACGTTCTTGGAAGGACGAAAGATCTGTTTCGATTAGACTCAGAACCTGTAATACAAACCGGATGGGGAAGTCAACAGATACTCGAGGCAGAAGCCCCCTACATCCCGGATGCCCTGTTTCTTGCTTAACGGAACGAAATTTGATAATTTGGCAGAATGCAGAAAGAAAAAACCAAAAAGAAGATCACTGAAAAGCGCACCGAATCGAAACGGGCACGCCCGCTCGGCAGGTTCTTCCGGTTTTTGCTGTGGCTTTGGGGGGTTGGGGTCTTGTGCGGGGCCGCCGGGCTGGTCGGCCTTTATTTTTACCTGGGCCAGGACCTTCCCAAGATCGAAACCCTGGCCGATTACCGCCCCCCCATCATCACCACCGTCTTTTCGGACGATAACCGCAAGATCGCCGAATTTTTCAAAGAACGCCGGATCGTTCTGCCCCTGCCCCAAATACCCAGGCAGCTGATCGACGCCTTTGTCGCCGCGGAGGACGCACGGTTCTACAAGCACCAGGGGATCGATTTTTTGAGCATCGTTCGGGCCTTTTACAAAAACATCGAGGCCGGCACCATCGTTCAGGGGGGGAGCACCATCACCCAGCAGGTCACCAAGTCTTTTCTGCTCACCCCCGAACGCAGCTACACCCGGAAGATCAAGGAAGCCATTCTGGCCTACCGCATCGACAAGACCTTTACCAAAGAAGAAATCCTGTTTTTGTACCTGAACCAGATCTATCTGGGGCACGGCGCCTACGGGGTGCAGGCGGCGGCTGAAAACTACTTTGAAAAATCCGCCGTGGATCTGAACCTGGCCGAGTGTGCGGTTCTGGCCGGTCTTCCCCAGGCCCCGAGCCGGTATTCCCCCTTTCGCCACCCGGAAAGAGCCAAGGAAAGACAAATATACGTTCTCAACCGGATGGTGGAGGAGGGCTACATCACGGCCGTCCAGGCCGAAGAAGCCATCCGCGTGCCCCTGGATATCCGGGCGAGAAAAAACTGGTATATCCAAGAGGTTCCCTTTTACACCGAACACATCCGGCAGTACATCGAAGAAAAATACGGCACCGACGCGCTTTACAACCAGGGCCTGCAAATATACACCGCGGTCAATGTAGAAATGCAGAAAATCGCCCGGGGGGCAATCGAACAGGGCTTGCTGGATCTGGACAAACGGCAGGGCTACCGAGGCCCTTTGCAGCATCTGGCCCAGGAACAGATCGAGTCGTTTTCAAAAACGATCCAGGACAGCGTCCCCGATGGCGGGTGGGCTCCGGGCAGGATCACCCAGGGGGTGGTCATCGCGGTGGACGATACCGAAAAGACGGTCATCGTTCGGATGGGCAATGCCAAAGGGCTCATCTCCATGCCCGAGATGCGGTGGGCCAGAAAGCCCAACCCGGAAGTGGCGTATTACGAAGATCGACTCTACCGGCCCTCGGACCGGTTTTCGGTGGGGGACGTGATCCTGGTCCGGATCGAGGAAAAGACCGATGCCTCCGAGATGTGGCCGCTTGGCCTGGAGCAAGAGCCAAAGGCCCAGGGGGCGCTTCTGTGCATCGAAGCGGAAACCGGCAGGGTCAAAGCCATGGTCGGGGGGCGCAACTTCAGGGAAAACCAGTTTAATCGGGCCGTCCAATCCCGGCGGCAACCCGGCTCGGCGTTCAAACCGGTCGTCTACGCGGCGGCCATCGACAAGGGATACACCCCGGCGACCGTTATCATCGATTCGCCCATCGTCACCAAGGACCTGGAGCGCGATTTCACCTGGAAACCGAAGAATTACGAAGAAAAATTCTACGGGCCGACCCTGCTCCGAAATGCGCTGGCCCATTCCCGGAACGTGATTACCATCAAAATCCTGCAGGATATCGGGGTCGATTATGCCATCGCGTATGCAAGAAAACTCGGCATCCACTCCGAGCTCAGCCGGAATCTTTCCATCGCACTGGGGTCCTCGGGGGTATCGCTGCTGGAAATCGTCAAGGCCTATTCGGTTTTCTGCAATACCGGGGATCGGGTCGAACCGGTCTTCATCACAAAGATCATCGACCGAAACGGTGGCTTGGTGGAAGAGAATCAACCGGTGCGGGAAAAGGCGATCGACGCGAGCACGGCCTATATCATGACCAGCCTGCTTGAAAGTGTCGTGAAGGAGGGTACCGGACGGCGGGTCCGGGCCCTGGGGCGCCCGGTTGCCGGCAAAACGGGGACCACCAACAACCTGTTCGATGCCTGGTTTGTCGGGTACACCCCCCAGTATGCCACCGGGGTCTGGGTCGGATTCGACGAAGGCGGGTCCCTGGGCAAGGGGGAAACCGGCTCACGGGCCGCCAGCCCGATCTGGCTCGAATTCATGAAACAGATCCATGAAGGCTTGCCGGTGAAGGTTTTTCAAGCCCCCCCGGGGGTGGTGTTCGCCAAGATCGATGCGGAGACCGGGCTGCTGCCGATACCCGAGTCGAAAAAAACCGTCTTTGAATGCTTCAAGGAGGGAACCGTCCCCATCGAACACACCCAAAAGCCGGATGCCGTCCGCGGGTCGGAAGAGTTCTTCAAATCGATCCTGTAGGATCACCCCCCGGCGGGCTACCCGTTGCCGACCTTTTGGACAATCCGGGGGCCGTCCCAGCCGAAAAGCGTCTCGTCGCTCAACAGGTCTTTGACCAGCTCGGAGGTGATCGTCTCTTTCTTTTTCGCCGCACCCACCAGCAGCATCAGGTCGCAGATGTGGTTGATCATCCGGGGAAGTCCCTGGGAATGCTGGTAGACCAGGGCGATCGCCTCTTTGCTGAATACGTTTCGCGTCGCTCCCGCCCGTTTCTGCCGATACAGAACATAATCGATGGTCTCATTGAAGGTGAAGGGCTTCAGGAAGTACTTGATGGCGATTCGCTGCTGGAGCTGGCGGATGTTTTTGATTTTTTCGATCAGCTCCAACTGCCCCATCAGGACGATGGTCAGCAGAAAACCGCTGGGGGATTGGAAATTGAGCAGCAGCCGGACCTCTTCCAGCATCCCGTCGCACAGCATCTGGGCTTCGTCGATGATCAGAATCGTTTTGAGGTTCTGTGCGGCGTTTTCCTTGAGCTTTTCTTGCAGCATCCGGAGCATTTCGACTTTTTTCTCCGGTACAGGGGTCGCCTTCAGTTGGTGGAGGACCTCCTGCAAGAACTCGTTGGGCTCCAGACAGGGGTGCGAGATCAGCACCACCGCGAATCGCTCGGGAGAAAGCTTCTTTAAAAAGACCTGGCCCAGCGTGGTCTTGCCCACCCCGATGTCCCCGGCCAGCAGGGCACAGCCCTTTCCCATTTCCGCAGCGTAGACCAGCCGGTTGAGCCCTTCTTCGTGGGTATTGGAAAGGAAAAAAAACTCCGGATCCGGCGCATTGTCGAAGGGGAATCGTTTAAATCCCCAGTGTTCCAAATACATGGTGTTCACTTCCTACCGATGGACAGCCTCTTGCGGGGTCTGCGCCATGCAACAGCCAGCCGGGGGCCGACTGGCCCATCGGTGTTTTGACGGTTGAGTGTTTCGACATCCTCTATGGGTGAAAAGACAAAACCCCACGCCGAAACGACAATGCACAGGACATGCCAGATATCGGCAAAATGCCAAATCAGGAATAATTATAAATAAATTCAATATGTTGATTTTTGCAAGAAAGATACTTCCAGAAAACCCCGTCCGGCGAGGAAAGATCGCCATGCCATTTTGGCACATCATGGATGCCCGCCGGGTGATTCCGGCAGCCTTGTCCGTCCCCCCGGCCGGTCTTTTCGGATACGACCAATGGGTGTTCGGCCCGAAGGCAACCCCAATATGCGGGAAAGTCCCCGGAATCGCGCTGCAGGACCGGCAGGAACCGATTCGATGGATACGGCGGATTCTGAAATGGAACGGTCCGGGAAACAGAACCTCGGGATTTTGGGATTTTGCCTTGACAGCGCAACCGCCGACGAATATAGTCGACGGTCGACATTATTATCCAGGAGGATACCCGTGACACCGATCAAACGGTTTGAAATTCGAATCGCCGGTTTCGGCGGCCAGGGGGTGGTCACCATAGGCAAGATACTGGGGACCGCCTTTACCGTGTACGAGAAAAAAAACTCCGTGAACACCCAATCCTACGGCCCGGAATCCCGCGGGGGCGCATGCCGTTCGGAGGTGGTTCTTTCCGACGGCGAGATCAACTACCCCTTTGTCCGCAAGGCGGATATCTTCGTCGCCCTGTCCCAGGTGGCCTTCGATAAATACGTTGCCGACCTCAAGGACGACGGGATCCTGCTGATCGACCCGAACGGGGTTTCGGTGCCGGCATCGGCAAAAAAATCCTGCACGGTGTATGAAGTGCCGGCCATGGAATTGTCCCACGAGATCGGTTCGACCAAATTCCAGAATTCGGTGGCGCTGGGCGCCCTGTACCCCTTGATCAAACCGTTCGTGGCCGAAGACTCGCTCCGAAAGGCGCTCACGGACAATGTTCCACCCAAAACCGTTGAACCGAATATGAAGGCGTTTGAAAAAGGCAAAACCTATCTTACGTCCCATCATCCGGACCTGTGAGGAAAACGACTCGATGAATACACGTAATTTGTTGGAACCCGGCGTCTATTACCTGCAGGGCGCCCAGGCGTGCCTGGAGGGTGCGATCACCGCGGGGTGCCGGGTGTACGGCGGATATCCCATCACCCCGGCCACCGAGATCATGGAGCATGCCGCCCTGAGGCTCCCCCAGGTCGGCGGGCGGTTTATCCAGATGGAAGATGAGATCGCCTCGGCCTGTGTTCTGCTGGGATCGTCATGGGCGGGGGAAAAAGCCATGACCGCCACCTCGAGCCCCGGATTTTCCCTGATGCAGGAGGCCATCTCCTACGGCATCATGTCCGAAACCCCCATGGTCATCGTGGACGTCCAGCGGCCGGGCCCCGGTCAGGGGTATATCACCACCAGCCAGGAAGACGTGATGCAGGCCCGGTGGGGGCATCACGGCGAGGGATCGGCCATTGCGATTGCCCCCGCATCGGTCCAGGAAATGTATGATTTCACCATCGAAGCCTTCAATCTTTCCGAAAGGTGGCGCAGCCCGGTTCTGATCATGTGCGAAGAGAACGTGGCCCACATGCGGGAGCGGCTGATCGTTCCGCCGCTGGATACCATAACCGTGATCAACCGGAAAAAGCCCCAGGATCTGGGGATCCCCCCGGAAACCTACCTGCCGTGGGGGCATGATGTGGTCGCGCCCATGGCCAACTGGGGGGAGGGCTACAACATCAACTATATCGGGCTGGTGCACCTGGAAGACGGCAACATCACAAAATACGATCTTGCGATGCACGATCGGTGCGTGCGGCGGCTTCATGACAAGATCGAAGGCAATGTGGATGCCATCGCCAAACTGGAAACCAAATTTGTCGAAACCTGCAAGCATCTGATCGTCTGCTACGGCTCGGTGTCCAGGACCGCCATCGAAGCGGTGGTCGAAGCCCGGCAGGTTCGGGGAATCGACATCGGCTTTTTGCGGCTCAAAACGCTTTGGCCCTTTCCGGAAGAACAGCTCCGCAGGATTCTTCCCCCGGTGGACACCGTCTTTGTGCCGGAGATGAACCTGGGAATGATGAAACACCCGATCGCGGAAGCATTGCGGGACCGGTGCCGGAAGATCGTGCCGATTCCCTGCCTGGCCAGCCTCCACACCCCCGAATACATCCTTGCAAAGATCGATGAGGAGATCAGATGAAAAAGCACCCGATGCTCAAATATATGAAGGAAACCGGACCCCAGGGAGACCGGATGCCGATGATCATGTGCCCGGGCTGCGGTTCGGGACAGGTCCTAAACGCCATCCTCCATGCCGTGGATCGGTTGATCCAGGAAGACGGCGCCCGGAAGGAAAATTTCGTCTTCATCACCGGGGTCGGTTGCTCGGCACGGCTGACCAGCCACTACCTGAACTTCGACTCGGGCTGGACCATCCACGGCAGAACCCTGGCCATCGCCACCGGCGCGCTGCTGGCCAACCCGGAGCTCCGGATCATCGTCATCACCGGGGACGGGGACACTGGGGCGATCGGCGGGAACCATTTCATCCACGTCTGCCGCAGAAATCTGGATCTGACCATCGTCTGCATCAACAACGGTCTGTACGGCATGACCGGCGGGCAGGTGGCCCCCACAACGGAAACCGGCATCAGCACCACCACCACCCCTTACGGCAACACCGAGGAGAGCTTCGATCTGTGCCGGCTGGCGGAAGCGGCCGGCGCTCCGTTCGTGGCGCGATGGACCACCGCCCATCCGCACCAGACCATTCGGACCCTGACGAAAGGGATCCGCAAGAAGGGCACGGCCTTCATCGAAATCCTGTCCCAGTGTCCGGTTCACAAAAAACAGTCCCCCGTGCAGATGCTCAAGGCGTTGAAGCAGGGCACGGCGCGGGTCAAACCCGGCGAGCCGCCGGTTGAGGGGAAAATTCCCATCGGAGAATTCTGCAACCTGGACAAGCCCGAATGGATCCAGAGCTACCAGAAGGTCCTGGATCAATTTTCAAACCACCGAACCCCCGTTGAGGTTTAAATAATGAACAGATTGCACATCAACCCCAAGTACTGCAAAGGCTGCCTGATCTGCGTGGACGTCTGCCCGAAAAAAGCGCTCAAGCCTGCGGAAAAAATCAACGCGAAAGGCTACATCCTGCCCGAAGAAGACGACATGTCCCGGTGCACGGGCTGCGGGCTGTGCGAAGTGATGTGCCCGGATTTTGCCATAGCCATCGAAACCGAAGACCAACAAGAGAGGTGACCCATGAATTTAGCCAAGTTTCCACGAAGACGGTATACCCCCGGTCGAACCCCCATAGAACCGCTCACCCGATTGTCCGCCCAACTGGGGGGGCCGAACCTGTTCATCAAACGGGACGACCTTCTGGGGCTTGCCGGCGGCGGCAACAAAACCCGGAAGCTGGAGTTCGTGGTGGCGGACGCCCTGCGCCAGGGGGCGGACACCCTGATCACCTGCGGAGCGGTTCAGTCCAACCACTGCCGGTTGACGCTGGCGGCCGCGGTTAAGGAAGGGCTGAAGTGCCGGCTGGTGCTGGAAGAGCGGGTGCCCGGAAGCTACAAGGCCGATGCCGGCGGCAATAACTTTCTGTTTCGGCTTCTCGGGGTCGACGGGATCACGGTGGTTCCCGGGGGCTCCAACATGATGGCCGAGATGCAGAAGGTGGCCGACAGCCTCACCGCCGAGGGGCGCAAGCCTTACATCATTCCGGGTGGAGCGTCCTCCCCCCTGGGGGCCCTGGGATACGTGGCCTGCGCAGAAGAGATTCTCTTCCAGATCTTCGATGAGGGGATCCGGATCGACCATGTGGTCTGCCCCAGCGGCAGCGCGGGGACCCATGCGGGGCTGGTGGTCGGCTTTTACGGAAACAACAGCGGCATTCCGGTCACCGGGGTGAACGTAAGCCGTAAAAAGGATGTGCAGGAAGAGATCGTCCACAACCTGGCGTGCAAAACCGCGGAATTGGTGGGGGTCCGCTCGGCGGTTCCCCGGGAGGCGGTCACCTGTTTTGACCAATACGTCGGGCCGGGATATTCGTTGCCGACCCCAGGGATGGCCGAAGCGGTCAAAATGCTGGCCCGGGTGGAGGGGATCCTGCTGGATCCGGTCTACACCGGCAAGGCCATGGCCGGTCTGATCGACCAGGTCCGCAAAGGGCATTTCAAGAAGGGTGAAAACGTGCTGTTCACCCACACCGGGGGGTCCCCCGCGCTGTATGTCTATCAGAGCAGTTTTGTATAGGCATACCCCATGACCGGTGCGGAAAGTCTCGTACGGACCCTGGTCAACGGCGGGATCGACGTCTGTTTTGCCAATCCCGGAACCTCCGAGATGCACTTTATGGTCGCGGCCGACCGGGTTGAAGGCATGCGGACCATTCTCGCGCTGTTTGAAGGGGTCTGCACGGGGGCTGCCGACGGATACGCCCGGATGACCGGAAAACCGGCGGTGACCCTCACCCATTTGGGGCCCGGGTTTGGAAACGGATTGGCCAACGCCCACAATGCACGAAGGGCTGCCAGTCCGATGATCAACATCATCGGGGATCATGCCACCTATCACCTGAAGCACGACGCGCCCCTGACCAGCGACATCGCGGCCATGGCGAAAACCGTATCCGATTGGGTGCGAACCGGTAAGAATTCCGATGGCGTCGCGGAAGACGCCGCCGAAGCGATCGTGGCGGCCATGACCCCGCCGGGTCGAGTGGCCACCCTGATCCTGCCCGCGGACTGCTCCTGGAACCAGAGCCCGGGGCCTGCCCCTGTCCCCGAGATCCCGAAGGCTTTACCGGTGCCGTCTGAAACCATCGACGCCATCGCACAGGTCTTTCGAAAGGGGGAGCCGGCCGTCATCCTGATGGCCTCGCCGTTTTTAATGGAAGACGCGCTCCGGCAGGCCGGGCGGATCGCCCGGGCGACCGGTGCGCGGATTTTGGGAGACCGTGCCAACCGCAGAACCCATCGGGGAGCCGGGCGGGTGCCGTTTGAACGGATTCCGTATCCGGTCGCCCCGGCCTTGGGGCTGCTGAAAGGAACCGCCCATATGATTCTGGTGGGCGCCCGACCCCCGGTATCGTTTTTTGCCTGGAAAGATCAACCCAACTGGCTCACCCCTGAAACCTGCCGGATCCATACCCTGGCCACCCCGGAGCAGGACGGGGTCGCCGCTCTAAAAGCGATGGCCGATTTGCTGGGTGCCCCGGCAACACCGGCGGTGGTCAACCCGCTGAACCGTCCGGCGCTTCCCACCGGAAACCTGACGGCCGAAAAGGCCTGGATCGCCCTTGCCGCCCTGATGCCGGAGCATGCCGTGATCGTGGATGAAGGGGTCACCTCCAGCCGGGATGCAGACGGCTGGTTGGCGGGCGCCCCGCCGCACGACTGGCTCAACAACACCGGGGGGGCCATCGGCATGGGCATGCCGGTTGCCACCGGGGCTGCGGTGGCCTGCCCGGACCGCAAGGTATTTTCCATGGAGGCCGACGGATCGGCCCTCTACACCCTGCAATCCCTCTGGACCCAGGCCCACGAAAATCTGGATGTGGTCACCGTGCTGTTCGCCAACCGGTCCTACAAGATCCTGCAGGGTGAACTGGCCCGGGTCGGCCTGGAAAAGGTAAGCCCGACGGCGATGCGGCAGCTTGAATTGACCCCCCCGGATCTGAACTGGGTCAAACTGGCAAACGGCATGGGGGTGCCGGCCCATCGTGCGGAAACCGCAGAGGCGTTCACCAGCTGTCTTCGAGCCGCCATATCCGAATCCGGTCCCCGGTTGATCGAGGTGGTTCTGTAAATCCAATGATCGACACGGCCATGTTTGAACCCTTGACGGATGCAAAATTCCGCTTTGCCTGCCACACAGGGCTGCCCTGTTTCACGAAATGCTGTGCCGATCTTGACCTGGTGCTGACCCCTTACGACATCCTCCGGTTGAAAAACCGGTTGGGGATGCCCTCGGAGACGTTTTTGGACCGCTACACCACCGTTTCGGCGGAGGGGGCAACCGGTCTTCCGGTGGTCAGGCTTGGGATGCGCCGGGACCAAACCCGGCGATGCCCTTTCGTCGATCCCCAAGGGTGCAGGGTCTACCAAGATCGACCCGCCGCCTGCCGCTGCTATCCCCTGGCAAGGGCCGCCGTGAAGATCCGCGCGGACAATTCGGTGAAGGCGCACTATTTCCTGGTGAAAGAAGCCCACTGCCTCGGGCTCGGCGCGGATCACGAGTGGACGGTACAGGAGTGGCTGACGGACCAGGGGCTGGACGAATACAACACCATGAACGATTTTTTTCTGGAGATCTCCCCCACCCGGCCGGTTGAAGGCCCCAGGACCTTCAGCAACCGGCAGCTGCAGATGTACTACATGGCCTGCTACAATCTGGATATTTTCCGGCGCTTTGTCGTTGAAAGCAGTTTTCGGGACCGGTTTGAGATCGCCCCGGATCTTCTGAATCGGATTCAAACCGACGAGGTCGAGTTGATGGTGTTTGCCTGCCGCTGGCTCAAATTCTCCCTGTTCGGCGAAAAGACGTTTCAAATCAAAGGCCAGACAGCGGGGGGCCCTATGGATGGGGCATAGCCGCTCGAGTTTTCGACCCCTTTAACAGACACCCCGTTTCGCCCTTATGCAAAAGAGAGGAGTATGGAATGAAAAGACTGCTTTGCGGAATATGCCTTGTGTTGTTGCTGTCAAGCCATGCAGCGGCGGAAGATGAACGTGCTGTCCATACCGATGTGCTGGCAAAAACAAGCCTAAGCTGGGACGGGAGCCGGCTGCCCGCATATCCGGAAGGCTCTCCTGAGCTGACCATTCTCAGGATCAAGATTCCCCCGGGGGTGCGATTGCCCCTGCATACCCATCCGGTAATAAATGCGGGCGTATTGTTGCGTGGAGAGCTCACCGTCGTCACCGACGACAACAAGACATTACATTTAAAAGCCGGAGAATCCATTGTCGAGGTTGTGAATACCTGGCATTACGGAAAAAATGAGGGCAATACCCCCGCAGAAATCATCGTCTTCTATGCCGGGGGGGTCGATATGCCGATAACCATAAAGAAATAGCGGGCAACCCATACCCAATCCCTCGTGCGGACGCCGTCGATGAAACGATTTGTCTTTCAACAATCGGTCCCGGCGGGAGATGCTCCACCGGCCGCGGAATTTTTCGCGGCCGCAACCGGGCTTCCCAAGGTACGGATCAAGGACGCCATGAACAAGGGCGCGGCCTGGCTCAAACGGAAAGGTCTGAAGAAAAGGCGGATTCGGCGCGCGGCCTTTCCGCTCCGGCCGGGAGACGCCCTGTGGCTCTGTTACGATCCGCATCTTCTGGCGCAGATCCCCCCCCGAGCACGATGCCTGGAGGATGTCGGGCGGTACTCGGTATGGTACAAACCGCCGGGGCTGATGACCCAGGGAACCGCTTTCGGGGATCACTGCTCGTTGCTTCGGCAGGTGGAGGTTTTTTTCGAGAATCGGCGGGAGGTTTACCTGATCCACCGGCTGGATCGGGAAGCCTCTGGGCTGATCGTGTTTGCCCACGACAGGCAATCCGCCGGTGAATTGTCCAAACGGTTCCGTTGCCGCCAGGTCACCAAAGACTATCGGGCGGAAGTCCTCGGGGACCTTTCCGGAACCCTGCCCCAGGGCCGCATCGAGGCGCCCATCGACGGCAAGCCCGCAGTGACCGAATACCGGTATCTTGCCCCCGGCACGCTGCACAACACATCGCTGCTTGCGGTGGCCACCCATTCGGGCCGCTTGCACCAGATCCGGCGCCATCTCGCCGGCATCGGGCATCCGGTCATGGGAGATCCCCGCTACGGCAGCGGAAACAAGAACAGCCAGGGGATGAAACTGACGGCGGTCGGCATCCGGTTCGAGTGCCCGTATCGCCGGCGGCGGGTTGTCTTCCGGCTGCCCTCCGATATAGAATGATTTTCAACCCGCGCGGGGGCGCACCTCCAGGCATTGTGGATAGGGCATCGCTCCCGGAGCCGGGCTTTGGTTTGGTTTTCGCCGGTTGCGGTTCCGCATCCGATCTGATAGGTAACGGCCAGGATTTTAAACCCGACGCCCCGGGCGTCTTAAAGGAGAGCGCAGCACATGGCAACAGAGGAAAACAAGACCATCGACTTTTCGGTGGACCGCAAAAACCTTTACCTTGAAGAAACCTTTACCGATCTCAAGGTCTGCTCCATTCGACGGTTGACGCCGATCAATGACGACGGTTCGGCAGACAAGAGCCGCAAGCCCATCTTTGTGGGGCAGACCTCTTTGATGTCCCCGAACGGACCGATTCCGATTCAGGCCGTCATTCAGGCCAAAGAACTGCAGCAGGCCTTCAAGCGGTTTCCCGAAGCCATGGTTGCGGCCATGGACCGGCTGCTGGAAGAAGCCAAGAAATACAAACAAAAAGAGGACTCCAGAATTATCGTTCCGGGGAGGTGATACCGACCCGGGGGGCCTCCTTAAAATAGTACAGGGTTGCTCCCACCGGACCGAAGGCAAGGGAAAGAATGTTGAGCCCCGGGACGAGAAACGGCAGGCCGAACCCGAGGTGGAAGGGAAGGTTTTTGAGCAAATACCGGAAACGTCGTCCAAAAGGCTCCAGCCGTCTGGCCGGAACAAGGTCCGTATAATCCCAGGCCAGAAAAACCGCGGTCGTTGCCGCCGAAAATACGGCGACAACGGGCCCGAACGGGGTCAGCCAGCCGAAAACCATCAGCAACAGACCGAGCATCACCGGAAGGATGGTTCTGGGTATTTCCTGACCGATAAGAAAGAACAGCCGGCTGAAGGCAGATACGGAATCCGGTCCGCTCGATCGGCCGGTCAGCATCCGTTCGGTGATCTGGGACATGACCTCCATGATGAGAACGCTGAAAAGAATCTGGGACGCAAGATAGGCCAGCACCCCCGCCAGCCCGGCGGAAACGATGGACAACAGCCAGGATACCATCTGCCAGAGCCACAGCAGGTACCCCGATCCGGGTTTCGACCAGAGGGGGCTTAAAACCGCCTCGTGATAATAGAACAGGATGCCGGCGGAAAAAATCGTCAGCGTCATGATCCAAAAGAATCGAAACAGCCCCCAGAACAGCAGCTTCGGGGTCCTGATCCCCATCCAGATTCCCCGAAGGTTGTAGCCTATGCCGGTTAGAAAACCCATCGGTTAATCATATGTGGTGTAGCTTCGGATCATCTCCTCGATTTTCTTGGCCGGTATCTTGCCCTCCCGGCTTCTGCACAGGGCTTCAAAGCGGCGCCAGAGGTCCCGATCGATTCCTTTCAGGATAACGGTTGTGGTTTCCGGCAGGATGTCTTCCCTTTGGACCGGCTCGGGGGACGGCGTTGCGAACCGGAAGAAGGCAAATACCTGATCCCCCCGTCGGACCAGGTCCGCGATCTCGGCCGGCTCCAGGGCATCGGTATCGCCCTCCAGCAGCTCGATGGTGCCCAGCCGCGCCATGTCGAGGATCGTCTTGTCGAAGACCTTCCGGATCAGATCGGTGTGCCCCCTGACCCTGTCGATCCGGTACCTGTCGGCGTCTCCCAGCAGGGTTGCGGCCTGTCGGATCTTTCTCTCGGCTTTTTTTCTCATGCTCCGGTATCGGTATCACCTGGTGATGAAGACGACCCCCTGGGCCACCAGTGCGGCGATGTCGTCATCGGTCAGGCCGATGGATTTCAGCACCTCCTGGGTTCCCTCCCCGGGCGCCGGAGGCTCGTTTCGCAGACCGAAGTCGTATTGCCCCAACCGGACCGGGATTTTCGGCAGTTTGGCCCTCTTTCCCCCCGGCAGCACGTTTTCCACCAGGCCGCCGCTTTCATTGAGGTGCGGATCGTCGATGAGTTCATCCGGCCGGCGGATCGGTGCAAAGGGGATCACCGATTTTTCACACCCTTCAATGACCGCCCCGGTGCTCATTTGCGCGAATATTTCGGATAGCTTGGGGATCAGCCACCCGCGTTGGGCACACCGCTGATTGTTGGTCTTGAGCCGTTGGTCGGCCAGAAGATCCGCTTGCTCGAACACCTCGCAAAACCGCTTCCAGTGGAAGTCGCTGGTCATGCCGATAAAGATCATGTCCCCGTCCCCGGTTTTGAACAGATCGTAGACACCCCAGGGCATTTCTCCTTCGGGCATGGGCGGGGGCGGTTCTCCGGTAAAGGCGGACATGGCCATGTGCTGGCCCACCAGGTACGCCGTGGCCTCGAAAAGCGTGGCCCTGACCAGCTGACCCCTTCCGGTTTTTTGACGCTCGAAAAGGGCGGTGATGATCCCCAGGGCCCCGAAGGTTCCTCCCATGATATCGATGACCGATGTGCCCGCGCGAAGGGGTCTGCCGGCCGGTCCGGTCATATAGGCCAGACCCCCCATCATCTGAACCAGATTGTCCAGGCTGGGCCGGTGCTCGTAGGGACCCGGCATGAACCCCTTCAGGGAGCAGTAGATGATCCGGGGGTTGAGGGCCGCGCAGGCATCATAACCGAAACCCAGCCGGTCCATGGCCCCCGGGCCGAAATTGTCGAACATGGCATCGGCCGATACGATCAGCTTCTTGAGCAGGTCTTTGCCCGCGTCGCTTTTGAGATCGAGCACCAGGCTTTTCTTGTTCCGGTTGAAATAGGTGTGGAATCCGACCCCGAAACCGGTCAGATTCCGGGTGTAGTCCCCCTCCGGGGCCCGTTCGATGCGGATGACCTCAGCCCCCATGTCGGCCAGAATCTGGCCGCAGGACGGGCCGAGGATGGCATGGGCCAACTCAAGAACCCGGATGCCGCTGAGCGGTAGATGGGTCATCGTGGATCTCCTTGGGTCGCTTTCTTCGTTGCGGCGGAATGGCTTTGCGCCCGGTCCGGCCCTTCGAAACCTCCTAAGCGGTATCGGGGGGCTCCGCTTTTTGGGAACGCGCGATGATCCGCATCAAAAATTTCAGCCCGAGCACCGTGAATCCGAACGGGATGAAAAGATACGGAATTCCCATGGGGGTTCCCAGCGGGGTGGACATGCGCTGGTCGTATTCAAAGGCATTCATCGCCATGTGCAGTCCGTTTCGGACCATCAGGGCGCAGAAAAAGACCCCCAGCACCCCGGCTACCCGCCTGATCCCCCGCTGGGCTTTCGGACCGAATTTCGAAATGAAAAATCCGATCCGAAGGTGGTTGTCCTCGCGCAGAACCTCTGCAGCCGGGATCAGGGTGATGAAAATCACCAGAAACGTGTTGACCTCAAGACTCCAATGGGTCGGCGCGTTAAACACATAGCGCATCACCACGTCATAGCAGATGGTCACCACCATGCTGACCAAGGCCAGCTGGCCCAGGAACCCGAACCCCCGGGCCAGCCGGTCGATGGTCCGAACGGTTTTCGAAAGTGCGGACATTTACGCCTTCCCCAGGGCCAGGTCGATGAACTTTTGGCCCTCGTCCTTGCCGACCTGATCCTTCCACCAGTCGATGACGACTTGGCTCTGCTTGGCGAATTCGGCGAGTTCCTCCTTGGCCGGTTCGATGATCTCGATTTTGGCCTTGGAAATGACGGGCCAGTAGACTTCGGGGTAGAACTTCGAGTTGATGCGTGGTGCACAGTCCTGGTCGTAGTGTTTGGCGGCTTTCCAGAAGGCGTCCTTCTGGTCTGCGGGCATCTTATCCCACTTGTCCTTGAGCAGGAAGATGGAAATGGTAAACGCGGTGATGGGCATCTTGTAGACATATTTGAGCTGTTCGTGGACCTTTCGGCTGATGATCGTGCTGACGTTTGCCACAACCGCATCCACCGTCCCCCGCTGAACCGCGAGATAGAGCTCGGACGAAGGGATGTTCACGCCGGCGGTTCCGAATTTTTTCAGAGCCTCGGTCGCCTCGTAGCTGACGATCCGGCACCGCTTGCCGTTCAGGTCCTTCAGGCTTTTGACCTGTTTGGCTCCGCTCCAGATATACTCCGGCTCGAGAATCCCCCCGCCCATGGTCAGCTGGAAGATGTTCTCCTTGGCGAGGTTGTCGTTGCAGGCCTTCCAGATGGGAGACTCCATCGCCAGGCGCTTCGGGTGTTTGTAGAGCTCGTCGACGATTCCGGGAAGCCCCGTGATCCCGAGAATCTTGAAAGTGCGCGTGATGTAGGAGGATGTGTGGAACATGAACTGGATGGTCCCCGCGCGAAGCGCGGAATTCTGTTCAGCCGCCTTGACCAGCGTCTGGGAATCGAAGAAATCGATCTTGAACTTATCGCCCGCGTTTTTCTTCAATTCCGAGACGAACCCCTGGATGGCGGGGAACAGGTCCTGATACCCCGGGGTCAGATAGGTCACACCCGTAAAGGTCGGCGCCCCGTAGGCGATCCCCCCCATAAAGCCTTTCGGCCCGGAGATCGCGACCAGCCCGCCGGCCAATCCCACGGTTTTTAGAAACCCACGTCTATCGATCTGCTTCATCGGTGTCCTCCTCTCAAGGTTAAAATGTCGAACCGCCACAAGGGCCCGGCAACCTGGCCGGGCCGACTTCAATCGATCAACGACGGCAGCCAGAGGCTCAACCCCGGCACCAGCGTAAACAGGATCAGCGCGATCAACTGAACCATCAAAAAGGGAATCGAGCTGCGGATGATCTGCTCGATGCTCAGAAAGGGGCACACCCCCCGCAGGGTATACAGGTTGAGCCCCACCGGCGGGGTGACCACCGCAAGCTCGAGGTTGATGGTCAACACGATACCGAACCAGAGCGGATCATACCCCATACCGACGATCAACGGCAAGAGGATGGGGGTTGTGACCACCATCAGGGAGGCGGCATCCACAAACATCCCCAGCACGATCAGCAGCGCCTGAATGACCAGCAGGATCGACCAGTTGGGAAGATGGGTGCCGAGCAGAAATTCGGAAAGCTGCTGGGGTACCCGCACCATGTTCAGAAAGTCGCCGAAAATCTTGGCACTCCCCATGATCATCAGAATGGCACAGGAGATCTTGAGGCTGTCCTTTAAAATGGCAAAGGTGGATCTGACGTCCAGCATCCGGTAAACCACCGCCGCGATGATGAACGCGCCGGCCACCCCGACGGCCGAGGCCTCGGTGGGGGTGGCGATACCGGTGTAGATGGATCCGAGCACCAGCACGATCAGGATCAGAACATGCCAGATCCTTCCGAGGCTGGCAAACCGCTGGGCCCAGTTGGCGTGGATGTCTTCGGCTTCCGGGGCGAGAGAGGGATTGATCAGGACCCGGACGATGATAAAAAGGCTGAGAAGCAGGGCGATCACCAGCCCGGGCACGATGCCCCCGATAAACAGCTTGGCGACGGATTCCCCCGTGATCGCGCTGTAGATGATAAAGGGGATGGACGGGGGGATCAGCATGGCCAGGGCGCCTGCGGTCACCACCGAACCGGCGGCGATGCTGACCGCATATCCCCGCTTGGTCATTTCGGGTACGGCCAGCGACCCGATGGCCGCCACCCCGGCCACGGACGCCCCGCTTACCGCGCCGAATATGGTGCAGGCCCCCACCGATGCCACCGCCAGCCCTCCGGGCAGCCACGAGAGCCAGTTTGATGCCGCCTGAAACAGGTCTTTTCCGATGGGGGTTTTTGAAAGGACATGCCCCATCAGGATAAAGAGCGGCAGGGCGATCATCTCGAAGACGTCCAGCTGGCCGTAAAAAGAGGTGGTGGCCAGCACCAGCATGTGGCCGCCCTTGGCGAGAACGATCCCCAGCGCGCCCGCCACCCCGAGGGCCAGGAAGATTTCAAATCCCAGCGCGATCATGACGATCAGCAACAGACTGACGATTAGGGCAACCAGCATATCACCCCGCCATCCCTGGTCTATCGGGCCGCATATCCATCAGTTTGATCACGGTTTAAGCTCCTTTCCGGTCCCCCTGGGCGAGCCGCTTTCGGGTATATTCCACCAGCCCTCCGCACCCGATCAATTCCTGGATAAAGGGCGGGTAGGGCGCGGCCATAAAGGTTTTTTGTTTGGTAAGGTTTCTGATTTCACCGGAAGCAACCGCCACTTCGAGGGTATCCCCGGCTTCGGTGCCGGCGGCCGCTTCCGGGCAGACCATCACCGGCAGGCCGATATTGATGGCATTTCGAAAGAATATCCGGGCAAATGTTGCCGCGATCACGCAGGAAATCCCCGCACCCTTGATGGACCATGGGGCGATCTCCCGGGATGAACCGCAGCCGAAATTCCGGGAGGCCACGATGATATCCCCCGGCTGAACCCGCCCGGCAAAATCCGGATCGATATTTTCCATGCAGTGCCTGCCCAGCGCTTCCGGATCGGTCAGACCGGCCGAGTGGACCGGGATGATGGCGTCGGTGTCGATGTTGTCGCCGAAACGATGCACCCTGCCCTGGATCATGGGACCGCCACCTCCCCGGGATGGGTAATGACCCCGGCGACCGCACTGGCCGCGGCCACGGCCGGGTTGGCCAGAAAAATCTCGGCTTTCGGGGATCCCATCCGGCCGATGAAATTCCGGTTGGTGGATGAAATCGCCCGTTCGCCCGAAGCGATCACCCCCATGTGCCCTCCCGGGCAGGGGCCGCAGGTGGGCGGGGAGACCACGGCCCCGGCTTGGATAAAGGTCTCTACCAGGCCTTCCCGCACCGCATCAAGATAAATCTGCCGGGTTCCCGGAATCACGATACACCGGACCCTCGGGTGGACCTTCCGGCCGCAGAGAACCCGGGCCGCGGACCGCAGATCCTCCAGCCGTCCATTGGTGCACGAGCCGATCACCGCCTGGTCGATCGCCACGTGCCCGACCCGGTCCACCGGCAGGCTGTTTGCCGGTGAATGGGGAAGCG
>ENA-OSEO01002361-OSEO01002361.1-sediment-metagenome-genome-assembly--contig:-NODE-2361-length-27225-cov-3.380507_pt1 | contig 27225 bp, 23 predicted proteins | sample MGYA00237883_ERZ534232 | MGnify/ENA metagenome assembly ERZ534232
ATTTTTCGACGAGGGTATCCATAGATACGGCTTCCACGGGCTTTCCTATGAGTACGTACTCAGTTGCATGGGCGGGCAGGCAGAAGGCCGCTTGGTCATTGCCCATCTCGGGAACGGAGGTAGCATGGCGGCCTGCCGCGACGGAAGACCCATCGATACAACTATGGGGATGACTCCGCTCGGCGGCTTCATGATGGGCACGCGAACCGGGGACTTGGATCCGGGCGTGCTCCTCTACCTACTCCGTGAGAGGGGATACAGCAGTGTCTCGTTGGAGCGTCTCGTCGATCAGGAGAGTGGACTCAAGGGCGTATCGGGTGAAACCGGCGATATGGAAAGGCTGCTCGAGCTGCGCGCCGCGGGGCACACCGCGGCGGCGCAGGCGATCGAAATGTATGCCTATCAGGCGCGGAAGACCGTTGGTGCCTTGGCGGCGGCTCTCGGAGGCCTCGATCAGCTGGTCTTCACCGGGGGCATCGGGGAGAACGCGGCCGAGGTGAGGGAACTGATCTGCGAGGGGCTCCAACACCTGGGAATCGAGTTGGACCAATCACAAACCGGCAAGGCCTCCGGGGGTTGCGGCAGGGTGATCAGTAGGCCGGGCGGTCAGTGCCTCGTCCGGGTGATCCATACCAACGAGGACCTGATGATTGCAAGGCACACCTACGATGTCGTTTTCGCTCGAGAGCAGGACAAAGCGTCTGGTGTGGTCGAAGGAGGACCTCAATGACACCCGTTTCGACAATTGAAGGTGTCGCCCCGCTCAGCGACTCCGAGCTTGACCTGATCAACGCGTACTGGCGCGCGGCCAACTACCTCTCAGTCGGCCAGATCTATCTCCTCGACAATCCTCTGCTGCGCCGGCCTCTCCGCAAGGAGGATGTCAAACCCCGTCTGCTCGGGCACTGGGGAACCTGCCCCGGGCTCAACCTCATCTACGTGCACCTCAATCGGGTCATAAAGGCCCGTGATCTCAACGTGATCTACGTCTGCGGTCCAGGGCACGGCGGGCCCGCCATGGTGGCGAACGTATATCTCGAGGGGACATACAGCGAGCATTATGCAGAGGTGACGCCCGACGAGAAGGGACTGCGGCGGCTGTTCAAGCAGTTCTCTTTCCCGGGCGGCATTCCAAGCCACGTGGCTGCCGAGACCCCCGGTTCCATCAACGAAGGCGGGGAGCTGGGATACTCGCTCGCTCACGCCTACGGAGCTGTGTTCGACAACCCCGACTTGATCGCCTGTTGCGTGGTAGGCGACGGTGAGGCCGAAACCGGCGCGCTTGCCGCCTCCTGGCAATCGAACAAGTTCTTGAATCCTGCCGGTGACGGTGCTGTCCTTCCGATCATCCACCTCAACGGCTACAAGATCGCGAACCCCACGGTCTTTGCGCGCATCCCTCGAGAGGAACTGGCCGACTACCTCAGGGGCTGTGGGCACAAGCCCTATTTCGTCGAGGGCGACGATCCCGCTCAGGTCCACCAGATCTTTGCGGCCACTCTCGATCACGTGCTGGACGAGATCGCGGAGATCCAGCGGCGGGCCCGGACTGAAGGGCTTCTCGATCGCCCGGCATGGCCCGCGATCGTGCTCGTCACGCCCAAGGGATGGACCGGGCCCAAGGTGGTCGACGGCAAACAGGTGGAGGGCACATTTCGCTCCCATCAGGTTCCATTCGCCGACATGGACGACGCTCATCTGCGTTTGCTCGAGCAGTGGATGCACAGCTACCGGCCCGAAGAGCTCTTCGGTGAAGAAGGCGTTCTTCGGGCCGATCTCGCCGAACTCGCGCCCAAGGGATGCCGACGAATGGGAGACAACCCCCACGCGAACGGCGGCATACTCTTGCGTGGGCTGGAGTTGCCTGACTATCGCGATTACCGGATCGAGATCGAATCGCCCGGACTGACGTACGGCCAGGCAACGAAGGTCATGTCCGATTTCCTCGCCGAGGTGATGCGCCTCAATCTGGAGGAAAGAAATTTCCGTCTTCTGGGACCAGACGAAACCGTGTCAAACCGTCTGGATGCAGTCCTCGAAGTGACCCCCAGGGCGTGGAGCGCGGAGTTGGTACCAGGTGACGATCGACTCTCGCCCCAGGGTCGCGTGATGGAGATCCTGAGCGAGCACGTTATCCAGGGTTGGCTGGAGGGATACCTCTTGACGGGACGCCATGGGTTTTTCTCCTGCTACGAGGCGTTCATCCATATCGTGTCGTCAATGTTCAATCAACACGCCAAGTGGCTTGACGTCAGCCAGCACATCCACTGGCGGCGGCCGATCGCCTCTCTCAACTACCTGCTCACGTCACATGTTTGGCGCCAGGACCACAATGGGTTTTCTCATCAAGACCCGGGATTCATCGACCACGTGCTCACCAAAAAAGCGGACGTCGTCAGGGTCTACCTTCCGCCGGATGCGAATTCTCTCCTCTACGTGACCGACCAGTGTCTCCGCAGCCGCAATCTCGTGAATGTGATCGTCTCCGGCAAACAGCCCACTCTACAGTGGCTCGATATGCCGTCAGCCATACGGCACTGCTCGGCCGGCATAGGCATTTGGAGATGGGCGAGCAACGACGAGGGGGAAATCCCCGATGTGGTCATGGCATGCGCAGGAGACGTGCCGACGATGGAGACTCTGGCGGCGGTGGATTTTCTTGCCGCGTATCTTCCCGAACTCAAGGTGCGAGTGGTCAACGTGGTCGATCTCATGACCCTGCAGCCTCGCGAAGAGCATCCTCATGGCCTCAGCGATCGGGAATACCTCAGTCTTTTCACACCGGATCAGCCGGTCATCTTTGCGTATCACGGCTATCCCTGGTTGATACATCGGTTGAGCTACAGGCGGGCAAATCACGCGAATCTACACGTTCGTGGATACAAGGAAGAGGGGACCACCACAACCCCCTTCGACATGACGGTGAGAAACGAGCTCGACCGCTTCAGTCTTGCGCGCGATGTGATCGATCGCGTTCCCTACCTCGGCCAGCGGGCCGCGCACCTGCGGCAGATCGTACGCGATATTCACACCGACCACGTCGAGTACATTCAGCACTACGGCGACGATATGCCGTTCATCAGAGACTGGAAATGGGGAGATTATCGAGAGGGCACCCTGGTCTATCCCCAGGCGTGAAGTCCGGCCGACAAGGACCGTGGCCACTGCAAATCCGCGACTACATCGGTCTGGTGGGGGAGCAGACTGCTCGCGGTCTAACGCGGCAGCCAGGAGAAGGACCTCACTTCGCCATCTACCGCGAAGGCCACTCGAGTGGCCGAAGCCGCGATGGGCGGCGAAAGCCACGGAGGGGCGCTCTGTTCGCTTAGGATCTGCTCGTACTCACCCGTGAGGCCGCGCGCGACTATCTCCCAGGATGTCTGGTCGTTTCCCGACACTGCTCTGAAATACGCGGCGTAGGTGGGAGCGGCTGTCGGGAAATCCCCGTTGGGGTCCAACTCGCGCTCGCTGCCTGTTTCGAGTTCCCTCGTCACGATGCCATTTTGCCAGTAGAGCAGGACATTCTCGGCCAAAGAAGGGCGCCATACGTCCCTGCCTACCAGTAGCGGCTGGAGCGTGGTGAGGTCCATTAAGTAGGTGCCCTCGTCGAGGCCGCCCTCGGTGGCGAGTTGTTCCCAAGCCAGATATTCCGCGGAGAGTGTGTAGGTCCAGACGGAGTCGCCGATGACCGCGGCGATGGCCGAGGGCACAAGCGACGTTGTCCCTCCCACAGGATTGCCCGTTGAGTCGATGGTGATGCCGTAGATCGGCATCCGCCAGAGCTCATCAGGGTTCACCTCCGAGGGTTGTCCCTCTGTCCAGGTGACCCACGAGCCCGCGATTTGGGGGTAACCTTTAGGGCGCCCGTCGCCCACGATCTCCACCTTGGGGCCGTGAGGCAGCATATACGAGACAATCCGCTGGTCGACGAGAGTGCTCGAAGCCTCGTCGAATCGACCCTCCCACCATACGGCGAGTGAGCCCTCGAGATCAACGCCGCCGGCCATCGGCTGGTCGAGCGGCAGTTCTACGATGTCGCCGGTCGCGAACATGTAGGCAAAGAGACGGGTTACCTCTCCGTCTTGGACTGAGGTCACAAGTGCCTCTTCGGACACGGCGACCGCCGAGACCTCCCCGTCCACGGCCGGAATGGACTCCTCAACCCAACTCCCCTGTGAATCACCGGGTGGTCCGGGCTGCGTTGTCGTTGTCGGCTCCGTCGATGTCGTGGTGGGGCGTTCGGTCGTGGTGGTCGTGGGCGGAAGAGTGGTGGTCGGTCTCTGTGTAGTCGGGGCCTGAGTGGTGGACGACGTCTCGTTGCCGCGACCCGCCCGAACCGCCAGCGGAATCGCCACAGTCAGCCCAATGAAGACTACGACCAGGGCCGCGATGGCTATCCAGAGTGCCCTGCGGTCTCCGCCGTTCGGCCTACCGGGCTGCCGACCGACCGGGGGATACGGCGGGCGCGGGGGCGGCGGAGGCTGCCATGTCTGGGGCTGCGGGACGGGCTCGGGTTCTCGGGGGGGTGGTATGGGCTCGTGCGAGGAGCGCGCGAGGGGCGCGCCGCAGTTGGCGCAGAAGCGTGAGTCTTCCAGTAGCTGTTGGCCGCACCGCCTGCATTCCATGTACAGACTCTAGCGCACGGCGCCAAAAGGCGCCAGAAATGCCAGAGGGAACGCTCCGAGGAGCGTCCCCTCCGCAATGGGTGGCATCCCCGCCGGCCGCTCGGACTGTCGACTAAAGACCGCCGGTCCCTTCGGATCTGCCTTTGGGAGAAAGGGAGCGGTTGTACGAACGTGAGTACGTCCGCCTCCCATTAGATGGATACGCGAACATCCCTCTGTTCTCCTGCCCTGGAAGAGGACGTGATAGCCTTCGGCCATGACGCAGGCGATCATCTTGACCCTTGTCGGCTTTGTCGGCGGCGCCTTCGGCGCCATGGTAGGCCTGGGCGGCGGCATCTTCGTCATACCCTGCTTGACCCTGTTTCTCGGCATTCCGATTCACACCGCGATAGCGGCGAGCCTCATCGGCGTCATTGCGACATCGACCTCGGGTTCCATCACGTATCTGAGGCAGGGATTCACGAACATTCGGCTGGCGATCACCCTGGAGACTGCGTTGACGCTCGGTGCGATAGCCGGCGGCGTGGTCGGAGCGGCACTGGGTAGGGAGGCACTGAGCGCCGTCTTTGGAGTCGTGATGATCACCATCTCCGTGTACATGGCCGTGAAGCGGAACGCATCGGTGAACGGCGAGCCTCACGAGGCCTCGCTGGGCATGCTGGGAGCACGGTATCAAGAAGCCGTGCATGGATCGGAGGTCCGCTATCGAGTCCGCCGCCTGCCGCTCGGGCTGCTCAGCGGTCTGGTGGCGGGGCACGTTTCGGGGCTTCTCGGCGTGGGGGGAGGATTCCTGACCGTGCCCACGCTCCATCTTGGGATGGGAGTGCCCATGCGAGCGGCAGTCGCCACCAGCAACCTCATGCTGGGGGTCACGGCCTGCGCCGGTGCCGTCAGCTATCTTGCGCGCGGTTTTGTCGATCCTGTGGTTGCGGTGCCTGTGGTGCTCGGGGTGGCCGCGGGGGCACTGGTTGGAGCAAAACTCGGCCTCCGAGTTAAGACCGGCACACTCGCGTCTGTGCTGGCGGTTGTGCTGTTCGCACTCGCTCTGCAGATGCTGCTCTCGGCCTTCGGCATCCGCGTGAGATGAAGAGGGTCACCAGGGACAGGCCTCGCGGTGAGGGATTTGCGACCGTTCTTTCGTCGGTGCTCGCGGGTGGGTTGACAGTCTCGGTGGCCCTCCTTCTCGCGGGAGTGGTCCTGTCTTTGGTCAGGTCGGACCTGCCGGTGGCCCGCGTGACTTCGGTCAGAGGTCTGGCGAGCGGTCTCACGGAGTTCGAACCGGGGGCCTTTTTCACCTTGGGGTTGGTGGTCTTGCTCTTCACGCCGGCGGCCCGAGTCGCGATCCAGGTCGTTGGTTTCGCGCATGCCCGCAGGTGGGGTTTCAGCGCGCTCGCCACGGCGGTGCTGGCGTTTCTCGGTTTGAGCGTGTTTCTGGGAATCTGGGGATAGTCAAAAGGCGGCGGATAGCCTCGAAACCAACCGCAGGTGTCTACTCCGGGACCATCGAAGGGTTGGGAACGCTGACCGTCGCTCCCAGCGACTTCTTGCCGAGGACCCAATGCTCGAGTGCCTCGGCCACCCCGTCACGAAGACTCGATGAGGTGATGACGTCGGCCGATGCCTTGGCGGCTGGGGTTGCGTTGCCCATGGCGACCCCGATTCCGGCCCACAGCAGCAGGCTGGCGTCGCTGTCGTGATCCCCGATTGCCATCGTCTGCTCGGCCGTTATCTGCATGTTTCTCGCCAGTCTCTGAGCCATCACTGCCTTGGATGCTTCGATGGACGTGATCTCGAGGATCCGCGGCGTGATCTCGTAGATGGTCACCCGCCTGCCAAAGTCGCGATGGATGCCTTCGATGAGACTCGATGCGACCCGCTCATCGAGCCGCTGTAAGTCCAAGAAGACCTTGTCTATCGGCTCGTCCGAACCAAGCAGGTCATCTACGCTTGGTGTAACCGCGCGGGTTGCCGGCCGGTCGTCGGGAGCCTCTTCTTCGGTCAACTCCGATAGAGGATCACTGAAGGACTCATCGTCGCTCTCTATGCCGACGACGGCACCCGCCTCGCGGCCGACGGCGACAAGCTCTCTCGCGAGACCGCCAGGCACCGAAATGTGGGCGAGGCCGGCGTCGGTCTGAAAACTCCAGAGCAATGCCCCATTGCATGCTACCAGAGGCGTCATGAGACCAAGTTGCTGATGAAACGGGCGCACGGCTCGGGGAGCGCGCGACGAAACCAGAACGACCTCGATCCCTGCCTCTCGAACGTTGGCTATGGCCTTCTTCGCCCTTTCCGAGATTCTTCGAGGACCGGACAGCAGCGTGCCCTCGAGGTCGATGAAGATAAGTCGCATGACGCGGCCGGTCCCCACCAATTGGGCAAGTCCTCTGGCCACGTAGTCGAGATGGTGTCGCATGGCCTCGCGCGCCTGTTGCTCATTGCCCGACCGAATGGCTCGGCGTATTGCGTCGTGTTGCTGCTGCAGGGAGCCGCCACCCCCTGGCTCCAGGTAATACGCGGAAAGAATGGCAGCCATGTGGTCGTGTAACAGATCGACCGGTTCCTGGATTACCGTTTCGAACAGTGGGTTATGAGTAGCTCGGGCAATGGCTGCGTGAAACGCCACGTCATCGTCAGGAGACAGACGATTGCCGGTCCCCGATACGATCTCCGCCAGCCGATGGAGATCTTCGAGGGTGGCGCGCCGGGCGGCCAGGCCGGCCGCCTCGATCTCCACCGCACTTCGAATCTCCATGAGTTCGATGATCCTCTCCGCTCCCTGACCCATGAGGGCAGTGAGAGAAGGACCAAAGCTGGGGGAGGGCACACTGGCCACGGTCGTCCCCTGCGCGCCGCGGCCCGAGATGAGTAGACCCTGGCTCTTGAGCTCACGGAGGGCCTCTCTCAGGGCCGGGCGGCCGACGTCCAGTGTTGCCGCGAGCGCGCGTTCCGAAGGGATACGATCCCCCGGCTTGAATTCGCCAGATCTGATCAGTTCACGGAGTTGATCAGCCACCTGGTCGGATATGGTGCGCGGCGTTACAGGTCGTAAACCCATAGGTGAGATGGTAACACCATCACCCACGGGCAGGCAATAGCCCGGTTATTCGCCGGCCTCAGAAAGCACGGCCAGTTGGTCGCGCTTGGCCTTGCGCTTCGCGGCGATCCTGGCAAGCCAGATGCCGAATTCGTAAAGGACCATCAACGGTATGAGCATCAGGGCCATGCTCAGCGGATCTTGGCTCGGTGTGAACACCATCGCAATGGCCGCCTCGGCCAAGATGGCGTACTTGCGCACCTTGCGCATCTTTACGTGATCGACGAGACCCGCCCATGCAAGGAGCATCATGATAAGTGGCAGCTCGAACACAACCCCAAACGCGAGGAGAAACATCGAGACAAAACTGAAGTATCTCTCGGCCTGGAAGAGTTGATTGAAGAACTCGCCGCCGTAGCCGACCATGAATCTGAGCCCGACCGGCAACACTACGAAGTAGCCGAACGCGACCCCACCCAGGAACAGTGCGGTGGTGAATGCTACATACGGTATGGTGCTGCGCTTCTCGTTCTCGTAGAGAGCGGGCATTATGAACGCCCAGAACTGATAGAGAATGAAGGGCAGAGCGATGAGAAGGCCCGCATAGATCGAGACCTTGAGGATCTGCATGAAGCCCTCGGTCACCCCGAAGACGGCCAAGTTTTCAGTGAAACCCGCCATCCGTAGGGGCCGCATGAGGATCCGAAAGATGTATTCTTTTTCTATGAAAGCCGCGATAATACATATAACGGCGGCGATTGCTATGAAGGTAAAACGCCTGCGTAACTCGCCTAAATGCCCCATGAGGGGCATCTCTTTCCCGGGTTCCTTATTCAACTGAACCTCTGCTTTCTGCTTGACCGAGAGATTATAGCCCAGACGCTCTCGGCGTGAGTGCTCTGGGGGGCGATTTCTTCGAGAAGGAAACAGAAACGCTTTGCGCCTGCTCGGCCGATTTGTTATCTTTCCAACGATCCCGCCGCGGAGCCGTTCCGCCGGCGTCCGAGAATCCGTCGGCGAGGTGATCGGTTGGTCAACCCCACCATAGACATGATCATCCAGTTTGGGATCATGTTCGCCATCGGAAGTGCGATGGCGATCGCCTTTGTCACCATCTCCCACTTCCTCGCTCCTTCGAGCAGGAACCCAAACAAGCGTGAACCATATGAGTGCGGCGTGGTGCCCAAAGAAGACGCGAGGGTACCAGTCAATGTTCACTATTACATAGTGGCGGTTCTTTTCGTTCTCTTCGATCTCGAGGCGGTGTTCATCTACCCCTGGGCCATCTCGCTCCGGGAGTTGGGGACCCCGGCTCTGGTCGAGATGTTCGTCTTCATCGCGATTCTTCTTGTTGGCTACTTCTACGCTTGGAGGAAAGGCGTGTTCGACTGGGAATGAATCGCCTCGATCGACTACTGCGTCAACCTACGGAGCCCGAGTTGCGGGCTGCCCTTGGGTGCGCGAACGACGAAGACGAAACACTGGGCGGACCCGTCAGGCTTCCTGGAGGAATCGCGATGCCCGTACAAATGGAGCGGATCCTGGGGTTTGGGCGCAGCTTCTCTTTCTGGCCGCTTCTCTTCGGTCTTGCCTGCTGCGCCATTGAAATGATGGCGCTCGGAGGCTCGAGGTTCGATATGTCCCGATTCGGAATGGAGGCCATGCGGGCGTCGCCTCGCCAGGCCGACGGTATGATCGTGGCCGGTTGGTGCAGCATCAAGATGGCCCCGCGCGTTGTCAGGCTCTATGAGCAGATCCCCGATCCCAAATGGGTTCTCGCTATGGGATCTTGCGCGATCTCCGGCAACATCTGGGATACGTACAACATCGTGCAGGGCATCGACAGCCTCCTTCCCGTGGACGTCTACGTTCCGGGATGCCCGCCCCGCCCCGAGGCACTTTGGCAGGGTTTGGAGATGCTCCGCGATCGCATCAAGCAGAGCAAGCATGCCTATGACGGCCTCCAACGCATTCCAGCGCGTGATCTCGTGGCGGAATGCCTTCCCGCGGAGAATGGGAGGCAATCGTGACATCGTGGATCGTCGATCCCGCGCTGGTCAAGCAGTGCGGAGAGCTCGAGGAGCACTTCGGCGAGAGACTTAACGAGCGCACGGAGTTCCGAGGCGAAATCACATACTTGGTCAGGCCGATTGATTGGTATGAAGTCTTGCGGTTCTGCAAGGAGACCGCCGGTCTCGCGTTCGACCAGCTCGATTGCCTGCTTGGGGATCACCTGCCGGAGCGGTCATCTGCCCCCTTCGAAGTGGTTGCCCACCTTGTTTCGCATACTTACGGCCGGCGGCTGCGGGTGAAGACCTCCCTGGCTGAAGGCGAGGAACTGGCCTCCGTTACAGGACTGTGGCCTTCGGCCGGGTTCGACGAACGCGAGACGTGGGAGATGTTCGGCATTGTCTTCGCCGGTCACCCCAATCTCCGTCGTCTGCTCACGGTCGAGGATTTCGAAGGCCATCCCCTGCGCAAGGATTTCCCACTCGCGGGCATCGTGGGCGGACGTGTCCGCACAGATCTGCGAGGAAAGATCTAAGTGAAAGACCTACTCCAGAACGTGAGACAGGTCGTGATGCCCCTGCTCGCCGACGCGCATGGGCCCGACGAGGCCCGCGAGGAGGCTCCCCGGCCAACACTGGAGGAGCTCAAGGCGCGCAAGGCACGCAGCCGCCAACCTCTCGAAGTAGGCTCCGAGGTCATCACAGTCAGTATGGGGCCGCAACACCCCTCGATGCACGGCGTGTACCGCGCAGAGCTCGACCTAGACGGCGAGATCATCGTGGACGTTAGGCCGGAAGTGGGGAACCTCCACCGCGGCGTTGAGAAACTCTGCGAGGAGCGGACCTACCACCAGATCATCCCGATCACCGACAGGCTTGATTACATCGCCGGCTTCGCCATGAACCACGGCTACTGCGAGGCGGTGGAGAAGTTGATGGACCTCGAGGTCCCCGCGCGAGGTCGGTACATTCGGACCATCGCAAGTGAGCTGTGCCGCCTCTCGAATCATATTCTCTGGCTCGGTGTCCACATCATGGACCTGGGCACGCAGACCTTCTTCTGCATCTGTTTCCGCGATCGGGAGTATGTCCTCGATTTGCTGGAAATGCTCACCGGCGCCCGGCTGACGCATTCGTTCGCGCGTCTGGGAGGTGTCGCCAAAGACCTGCCGGATGGCTTTGAACACCGCTGCCGAAAGGCGATTGAGTTTTTGCCCAAGCGTGTGGCTGAGTACGAACGCATCATCAAACACAACCGCATCTACTACAAGCGCGCCAAGAACGTAGGCATCTTCACTTCGGAGGATTGCTTCGCTTGGCGCGTGACCGGACCGGCCCTGCGGGCCGCCGGTGTCCCGCGCGACCTTCGCAAGGACGACCCATATGCCGCCTACGACGAGGTGGATTTCGAGGTGGCGGTCGAGTACAACGCCGATGTTTACGACCGTTTTCTTGTGCGGATGAAGGAGATCCGGGAGTCGTGCAAGATCATAGAGCAGTGTCTCGACAACATGCCTGCCGGTCCTTTCGTGGCTCGGGATATTACGCGTACTCTGCCTCTCAAATCCGACGTAATGCGCGACTCGGCTTCGATGATTCAGGACTTCTACCAGGTCTTCAAGGGTCCGGCCGTGCCGAAAGGTGAGGTCTACCGGGCGACTGAAGCCCCCAAGGGCGAAATGGGCGTCTATATCCGATCTGAGGGCGCGGGCAGGCCGGCCCGCATCCGATTCACCACCCCGAGCTTCTATCACGGGCAGGCGTTGCCGCCCTTGGTGCGGGGCGAAATGGTGTCCGACATGGTGGCCATCTTCGCCAGTATCGACGTCGTCCTCGGGGATTGCGACCGTTGAGCGATCCTATAGCCCAGCTCATCTTCCTGATCATCAAGGCGATCTTGCTCCCAGTGATCATCGTGATGATGGTCGCCTTCATCATCTTTTTCGAGCGGAAGTTTGCCGGGTTCTTCCAGGGCCGCGTAGGGCCGACTTACTTGGGTCCGTGGGGGTCGTTCCAGTCGTTTGGCGACATCTTCAAGCTGCTCTCCAAGGAAGACCTAATACCCGACAAAGCCGACAAGCCGGTGTTCCGTATGGCACCGTATCTCATCTTCATCCCTGCCTTTCTCGTGATGGCGGTGTTACCGTTTGGCCCGGTGGGAGGAGAAGCCAATCTCTTTGGCTATCGTTTCGACTACGTCATCGCCAACTTCGACGCCGCGCTCGTCCTGTTCCTTGCCGTGGGGGCCATCTCAGTCTACGGCGTGGTCTTGGCGGGTTGGTCGTCCAACAGCAACTTCTCGTTGATCGGAGGCCTCCGGGCGGGCGCCCAGATGGTCTCCTACGAACTTGCCATGGGTTTTTCGGTCGTGGGGGTCATGCTCATGGCCAACTCCATGAGCTTTGTAGACATCGTCAACGGCCAGGCGGGCAACTTCTGGAACTGGTACTTCATTCCCCAAGTCGTTGGCGGAGTCATCTTCTTCATTGCCACCTTGGCGGAGCTCAACCGGACGCCCTTCGACCTCGCGGAGGCCGAGCAGGAGCTGGTTGCGGGATACCTCACCGAGTACTCGGGCATGCGTTGGGGATTGTTCCTGTTCGCTGAGTACGTGAACATGGTGGTCATCTCGGCGATAATGTCCACGCTCTACTTCGGCGGATGGCGGGCGCCTCTCGAGGTGCTGGACTTCATTCCGGGACCGATCTGGCTTTTCATCAAAATAGCGGCCTTCATCTTCCTGTACATGTGGATACGCTGGACGATCTTCCGCTATCGATACAACCAATTGATGTCCATCGGCTGGAAGGTGCTCCTTCCCCTGTCCATTCTGAACCTGGCGGTGACCGCCGTCGTGATCGCGATCGTGGGCTGACATGGGGCTCAAGGACGTGGTCAAAAAGGGAACTTTCGTGGACATCCTGCTTGGGATGTCGGTGACCGGCACCTACTTTGTCACGGACAAGGTGACGGTCGAGTATCCCAAGGAGAAGTTGCAGACTTATCCACGTTTTCGCGGGGTGCATGCTCTGCTCAGCGACCCCGACACGGGCGACACCAAGTGCGTCGCCTGTATGCTCTGCCCGACCGTATGCCCGGCTCAGTGCATCCGCGTCATCGGTGAGCAGACTCCGGAGGGGCGCAGCCATCCCGCCGAATTCGAAATCGATCTGTCGCGTTGCATCTTCTGCGGGCTCTGCGAGGAAGTCTGCCCTGTCGCGGCCATCGTGATGACGAAGGTCTACGAGCTGGCCACCTACGACAAGAACGATTTTCTCCTGGACAAGGAATGGCTGATGGCCAACGCGGTGAACGCGCACAAGGAACTGGTGGCGTTGCCTCCCGGCGCGGGCGAAACGCGGCCCCCGGCCGGTCCCGTGAAGATCGCCGGGACGCCCGGCGCGCCGGTGCAGGCGGCCGGCTTGGCAGCCGGGCCCGTCTCACCCCCGGGGACCAGTGTAGGTGTGGGGGAGGGGAACTAACATCATGGTCGAGAAAATCCTCTTCCTCGTCTTCGCCTTTCTGACCGTAGCCGGGGGCATCGGCACTATTTCGCGGCGCAACATCATCCACGCGCTGTTGCTGCTTATCTTCACCTTCGTCAACATCGCGGCGATCTTCTTCATCAGCCAGGCCTATTTCATCGCGGTCGTTCAGATACTCGTCTACGCAGGCGCGATTATGGTCCTCTTCGTGTTCGTGGTGATGTTTCTCAACCTGCGCACTTTCCAGCAGGAGGAGCAGACTCATCGTGGCCAGCGTTGGGTCGCTCTGCTGCTCTCGGCACTGGTGCTGGCCGAGTTCGTGATTGTTCTCGCGGGGACCCGCTTCTCATCGGTGCTGGGCGGCCAGACACCGGACGCTATCAACCAGGCCGGTGGCAGTACTCGGGTATTCAGCCGGGCTCTATTCAACGACATGCTGCTTCCGTTCGAGGTCGCCTCGATCGTTCTCTTGGTGGCCATGGTGGGAGCAGTGATCTTGGTCAAACGCGAGAGGTCGGCGGGGGTCGCTACCCGGAAGTGGGAATCCGGCGAGCAACTGGCCTCGGAGATAGCCGAGGAGGAGGTGTAGGTCGCGATGGCAGCTAGTCCAACAGACATGCCGATTCCCGTCGATTGGTACCTATATCTGTCCGCCGTGCTCTTCGTCATCGGCGCAGTGGGAATGCTCACCCGCCGCAATCTGTTCATCATCCTGTTCTCGCTCGAGCTCATGATGAACGCGGTCAACATCAACCTGGTGGGGTTCAGCCGGTTTCATGAGAATCTCCTCGGGCAGAACTTCGTCCTTTTCATCATGGCCGTCGCCGCCGCCGAGGCCGCGGTGGGTCTCGCCATCGCGACCACCCTTTTCCGCAACCGCCAGACGCTCATGGTCGACCTGTTCGACCGGATGAAGGGCTAGGGCCCCGTGGAGAACTACGTATGGCTCATCCCGGTCCTGCCGCTCGCGGCCTTCATCATCACCTTGGTGTTGGGCAGGTGGTGGATCAAGGAATCGGCCCACGTCATCCCAATTCTGGCCATGCTCGGATCGTTCGCGCTGTCGATCGCGGCGTTCATCCAGGTGCGGGGTGCCGAGGAGCCTGTCGTTATCCATCTGTGGCGTTGGTTCTCGGTTGGGAGTTTTCAGGTTCCCTTCGCCCTCCAAGTCGACCAGCTTTCGGTGATCATGCTCCTGGTTGTGACCGGCGTGGGACTGCTGATCTTCATCTACTCGAAGGGCTACATGCGTGGAGACACCGGTTACTACCGGTTCTTCGCATTCATGAGTCTCTTCGCCTTCAGCATGTTGATGCTGGTACTCGCGAACAACTACCTGCTGCTCTACTTCGGCTGGGAGGCCGTGGGGCTCTGTTCCTACTACCTCATCGGTTACTACTATCACAAGCCCGAAGCTGCAGCCGCGGGCAAGAAGGCCTTCATTGTCAACCGGGTGGGCGACTTCGGCTTCGGTCTCGGTGTGATGCTCATTTTTGTCACCTTCGGCACCCTGGATTACGTCGGGGTGTTCGAGCAGGTGGTCGGCGGCGCGGCGGGCCAGGGTGTGCTCCTCGCGATCGCCCTGCTGCTCTTCATGGGAGCCATGGGCAAGTCCGCCCAATTCCCGCTCCACGTGTGGCTCCCAGACGCCATGGAAGGCCCGACTCCCGTCTCGGCCTTGATTCACGCCGCTACTATGGTCACGGCCGGTGTCTACATGGTCGCGCGCAGCTCCGTGATCTTCGCGAGCTCCCCGTCGGCGATGCTGGTAGTGGCCGCGGTCGGAACCTTCACGGCGATCTTCGCCGCCGTGATCGGCATCTGCCAGAAGGACATCAAGAAGGTGCTCGCCTACTCCACGGTTTCGCAACTCGGCTACATGTTCATGGCGCTCGGCGTGGGAGCTTGGGCTATCGCGATCTTCCACCTCATGGCCCACGCCTTCTTCAAGGCCCTCTTGTTCCTCGGGGCCGGCTCGGTGATCCACTCGCTGGGCGGCGAGCAGGATATGGACAGAATGGGCGGACTGTGGCGCCGCGTTCCGGCCACCTATTTCACTTTGGTGGCGGGGGCTCTGGCTCTCTCGGGGATTTTTCCGTTCGCCGGCTTCTGGTCGAAGGACGATATTCTCGGCTCGGTGTGGCGGGACGGCAAGTATCTCTTCTGGGCGGTCGGGTTGATCGCGGCCTTCATCACCGCCTTCTATACCTTCCGCATGATCTTCATGACCTTTTTCGGCAAGTCGCGCGTGGATGAAGCGACCGAGAAGCACGTGCACGAGAGCCCGCTCTCCATGCTCGTCCCGCTTGCCGTACTTGCTATTGCCTCCATGCTCGGCGGTTTCCTCGGGTTGCCCGGCCGATTCGGGGCGATTCAGGGTTTCCTCGAGCCTGTCTTCGCGCCGGCGAATCACATCCTGGGCTTGGAGGAGCACGGCCTTGGGGCGGTGGACTACATCCTCATGGTGGTCTCGCTTGGTGCCGCCATGATGGGGATCGCCCTTGCCTGGTTGATCTACGCGTATCGGCCGAAGGACCTGCCGCTGTTCTTTGGTGCCTTGTTCCGGCCGGCATACGTAGTCGTGTACAACAAGTTCTACATCGACGAGTTTTACCACGCGACTTTTGTGCGACTCGCGGTGGATGGCTCGACGTGGGTATGGCGACATTTCGATGAGTTCATCATCGACGGCGCCGTCAACGGCACCGGCCGGGTCTGGCAGCGCCTGGGCGGTTTGGTCCGGCCCATTCAAACCGGTCGTGTCCAGAATTACCTGTTGGGCATGTTCATCGGTGTGTTCGTTATCGTGACCGCGGTCGTCTTCCTCTAGGGTGCCGACGGGAACGGGGGTGACGTAGTGGACTTCGACTTCGCGACACAGCTCGGTTTCAGAGGACTGACCTTCGTCACCTTCCTGCCCATTCTCGGGGCTGCCGTAATGCTTGTCTTCATGCGCAAGCGTCCCAGCGCCTATAAGACGACCGCCCTCGTGACGACGATTGTGACCTTCGCTCTGGCCGTCTTCCTCGCGACGCAGTTCCAGACAGGCACCGCCGACTTCCAATTCCAAGAGAACTCGAGCTGGATACCCGGGCTCGCCATCGCCTATCACCTTGGGGTCGATGGCATCTCGATCCTCATGGTACTTCTCACCACGCTGCTATCGATGGTCGCCATCCTAGGCACGTGGAACTCGATCAAAGACCGCGGGATCGCCTTCTTTGTCGGTCTGTTGGTGCTCGAGACGGGAATGATCGGCGTTTTCGTCTCGATGGATCTGTTCCTCTTCTACGTGTTCTGGGAAGTCCAGCTCATCCCCATGTACTTCATCATCGGGCTGTGGGGCGGCGCGCGGCGGGTCTACGCGGCCATCAAGTTCTTCTTGTTCACCTTTGCCGGTTCGGTGCTGATGCTGGTCGCTATATTGGCGGTCGTTTGGTGGAACGCCAAGAACGGCGGCGGTCTGACCTTCGACATCCAGACTTTGCAGCAGGTAGGATTCCCAGGCGGCTTCGCGGCATGGTCATTCGCGGCGTTCTTCATCGCCTTCGCGATCAAGGTGCCGATGTTCCCGGTTCACACGTGGTTGCCCGACGCCCACACCGAAGCGCCGACGGCCGGCTCGGTACTGCTGGCAGGTGTGCTGCTCAAGATGGGCGTATACGGGATGATCCGCTTCTGTATCGGCTTCTTCCCCGAGATCTCGGTCCGGGCGATCATTCCTGTGCTCATTCTCTCGGTGATCGCCGTCGTGTACGGTGCCGCCATGTCCTTGGTGCAACCGGACATGAAGCGGCTGGTGGCCTATTCTTCGGTCAGCCACATGGGCTTCATCACTGCCGGACTCTTCACCTTCAACCAGCAGGGCATCGAGGGCGCGATCCTGCAGATGGTGAGCCACGGCGTTCTCACAGGCGCACTTTTCATGATGGTCGGCTTCTTCTACGACCGGACCCATACTCGTCTCATCAAGGATTACAGCGGCATGGCTCGGCCCATGCCCATCGCCGCGGCCTTCTTCAGCCTGTTCGTGATCGGGAGCTTGGGATTGCCCGGCCTCAGCGGCTTCGTGGGCGAATTCCTGATCCTGGTGGGGCTGTTCCAATATGCGAAGGTCTTTGCCATCGTCGCTTCCATTGGCGTAGTGCTTGGGGCGGCGTACCTCCTGTGGATGTATCAGAGAACCATGTTCCAGCAGGCGAACGAGAAATGGCTCTCACTCAAGGATATCGGCGCACGCGAAATCCTGACCTTGGTACCGCTGCTGGGCATGGCAGTATGGATCGGCATCTACCCGACGACTTTTTTGAATCTGCTCCACGCGCCCGCCGAGAACATAATGGCGCAAGTTCAGCCCTATCTCGCGGAGCATGGCGGCGGCCTGCTTCGACTGGCCGGCTCGTTGTTCGGAGGGTTCTAGATGCAGTCGATCGACATCATTGCAGTAATCCCTGAACTCATCCTGCTCGCCGCGGCCTGTCTCATCCTTCTTGTTGAGCCCTTCCTCAAAGCCGACAAGACCGCGGTTCTGGCTCTTGCTCTCACGGGCTTGGTCGGTGCGGCGGCCGTGTCACTGGGCCTGTCCGGTCAGGATCGCACCGCTTTTGCCGGGATGATCGTGCTCGATGATTGGGCGGTGTTCTTCAAGGTACTGTTTGCCGTCGGAGCGACCATCACTCTTCTGATGTCGTCCAGTTACCTGGAGTCTCACCGTCGCCACATGGGCGAATACTATGCGCTCGTGTTGTTCGCGGTCATCGGGATGAATCTGATGGCAGCGGCGCGCAATCTGATCGTGTTCTATGTCGCTCTCGAATTGATGGCCATCTCGAGCTACATTCTTGCCGCCTACTTCCGCTACCGGGTGCGCTCGAATGAAGCTTCTCTCAAGTACTTCCTCAGCGGCTCGTTCGCCTCCGCGGTGATGTTGTACGGCATCTCGCTGGTCTACGGGCTCTCTGGGTCGACCGACTACCTCACCGTTGGTCGCGCTGTTGGCCAGCAAGGGGGCACTGCCGGCGTTGTCTTTGCGGTTTTTTTAGTGGCTATTGGCCTTGCCTTCAAGGTCTCTTCGGCACCTTTCCATATGTGGACTCCCGATACCTACCAGGGAGCGCCTACGCCGGTCGCGGCCTTCTTCTCGGTCGGACCCAAAGCCGCGGCCTTCTCAGTCATTCTGGCTGCTTCTGTCGTCGCTTTCCCCGGCCAAGCGGTGGAGTGGGGTGTTCTGTTCATCGGGCTGTCGGTCGTAACGATGTTGGTCGGCAATCTTTTCGCCCTCGTCCAATCGAACATCAAGCGTATGCTCGCCTATTCGTCAATCGCGCACGCCGGCTACCTGCTTGCGGGTGTTGGAGCCATGGGCTGGGGCAAACACTCCTACCCTGGGCAAGGCGTTCTAATCTATCTCGTGGCCTATACCTTCATGAATCTCGGCGCCTTCGGCGTGCTCGCGTATCTCAAGGCCCAGGATCCGGAGAAGTTCGACTACTCGCTGGCGCGCCTTGCCGGACTGGGACGGCGCTCGCCGTGGGCGGCGGTCCTTTTCTCGCTTTTCTTGTTGTCTCTCACCGGAATACCGGGTACGGCCGGCTTCATTGGCAAGTTTTACGTGTTCTCCGGCGTCGTCCGGGCCGATCTCATATGGCTCGCGGTGCTCGCCGTGGTGCTGAGCGCCGTGTCTGCCTACTACTATCTCCGCGTGATCATGTATATGTTCTTCAGGGAGCCCGAGGAGGAGTTTGTGGTGAGGGAGCCTATCGCCGGCGGCATGGCGGCTGCCCTCGGGCTGAGCGCAATCGGTACCCTCGTCATCGGTATAGTCCCCTCGTGGCTCTGGGATTCTGTGATCGGAGCCTTTGGCACGCTCTTCAACTGACTAGACCGGCCGGTGTCTTTCTCTCCGTGAGCAACTGGAGGTTGGGCTTTGTTGCTCGAAGCTGATTGGGTCCTTCCGGTAGCGGCACCGCCCTTGCCGAGCGCGGGCGTGCTGGTTTCCAACGGAGCAATCGTCGGGATTGGCCCTATTGAGACTCTGCGCCGCCACGAGGCGGCTTCGGAGATCCGTGCATTTCCCGGTTGCGCGCTCATGCCCGGCCTCGTCAACTGTCACACCCATCTCGACTACTCCATCCTTCGGGGGTTCGCGCCGCCGTCGAGCTTTGGACCTTGGATGATGCGGCTCCTTATGGTCCGGCGAACGCTGCTCCCGGAGGACTACGCGCACTCGGCTGCCTGGGGAGCCTTCGAATCCGCGAAGGGTGGGGTGACCACCATCGCGGATACTTCGGTCGAAGGAATCACGGTTCTGCGGGCCGCTCGGACTGCGGGTCTCCGGGCGAGGGTCTACCTGGAAGTCTTCGGCCTGGACGATTCGGAACTCCCGACAACCATGGAGCGGCTCGAGGCCAGGATCGCGGCCGCTTCCCTGGAAACAGGCCCGCTGGGCGAGATCGGTATCTCTCCGCACGCGCCCTACACCGTGTCCGCCCGCCTTTATCGGGAGGTGGCTGGGTACGCCCGCAGATCCGGGTTTCGCGTCGTCACGCACGTGGCCGAGTCGGAAGCGGAGGATGAGTGGCTCCGGAGGGGTACCGGGCCCATTGCGACCGCATACAAAGCCATGCAATTGTGGAAAGGTCAACGCGGATCGCCGTCGCGCACCGGACCGGTCGCCTACCTCGCGAGCACAGGTGCGTTGGGGCCGGAGCTTCTCGCGGCGCATGCGGTCGGCGTGACCAAGGAAGAGATCCAGCTCTTGGCCATCAACGATGTGGCAGTTGCTCATTGTCCGCGATCTAACCTCTTTCTCGAGTCGGCAGTCGCGCCCATTCTCGACATGAGGGCCGCCGGCCTCCGAGTGGGATTGGGTACCGATAGCCTCGCGTCCAACGACAGTCTCGACCTGTTCGAAGAGATGCGGTGTGCGCTCCGGGTGAGCCTGCTTCCGCGTCCGAGGGACGCGGTCACGCAGGGCTGCGGCATAGGTCCCGGTACGGAGGTCAACCCAGAAGGCTTGGGGGAAGAGACTGTCCTGGAAATGGCGACTCTGGAAGGTGCGCGGGCTCTCGGGTTGGAGCAAACAGTCGGCAGTCTCGAACCCGACAAGCGCGCGGACGTCATCGCCGTTCGGATCCCTCAGCAGACATCAGGTGACCGCGCGCCCCGTGACGTCATCGGGAGTCTGGTGCGCCACGCGACTGCCGACGATGTACAGATGACCATGGTGGATGGGAACGTGATTTATCAGCAGGGGCTCGAGTCGGAGTCGCGGGAGCTGGCACGGCAGGCCTTCGCCAAGGCTCGGCGGAGACTCCGCCTGGACATGGGCGAATAGCTCCCGACAGTGGTTGCCGGGCTGCTTATGGGGCATAATGCCCTGTATGCAAATACGTGGTCATGCGGCGGCGAGGCGGGGTAGTTTCGGGCGCGCCGCATCCGGTGTGAGGAGAATATCTTGCTGCTCGATCGCAAGCGCATCAATAAGTGGGGCAAGTGGGTTGCCCTCTTTCTCGCGATAATCTTCGCAGTCGGCTTCATCTTCATGGGGGTCGGCTACGGAGGGGATGGCGGTTTTAACATCTCGAGCATCTTCACCGGCAACGACAAGGTGCCGGAGAATCCGCAGACGCCCGAGGACAAAGTCGCCGCGTATCAGGCGACACTTGCCACGAACCCCAACGACGCGACCGCACTCCTTGGGTTGGCGACAATATATGAGCAGGCAGGCGATCTGTCGACAGCCGCGGCCTATCTCGAGAAGCTAATAGCGGCCGATTCATCCCAAAAAGACGTGTACCTTCGTCTCGCCAAGTTGTACATGAGCGAAAACTTCGCGCAGTACGCAGCCGCTGTGACCGTGCTCAACAAGGCCACTGCGGTTGATCCGAGCAATCCGGACGTCTACCTGCGCTTGGGCATGGCACAGAACAACCTCGGCAACACTGAGGCCGCGGTGCTCGCCTACAACCGCTACCTACAGCTGGCGCCCACCGGGGACATGGCTACCGTGGTCAAGGAGCAGGTCGAGAAGTTGAGCAAGAAGCCGACGACGACCACCACCACCTCGAGCACCACCACGACGGCATCCTCCAGCACTACCACGACCGCCTCGTCCGGAACGACAACCACGACCGCGGCGCCCACGACGACGTCCGGATCGTAGAGGGAGGCGTATGGATCTCTCGATAAGGACCGATAAGCAAGAACACGCATTCGTCATTCATATAGGCGGCGATCTCGACGTGTACACGGCGCCTCAACTCAAAGATGCTCTTGCCGCAGGAACCGCGAGCGGCGGGCCGCTGGTCTTGGACCTGTCGGATGTGCACTTCATTGACTCGACCGCTCTCAGTGTATTGGCGGGCGCCCTTCAGCGCTCGCGTGCGATGGACCGGGAACTCCGTCTGGTCATGGACGATCCCTACATGCTGAAGATCTTTCACATCACCGGGTTTGATGGCCTCTTCACCATCTTTCCCCAGGTTTCCGACGCGGTTTCTGTCCGCTGACCCTACCGGGCGGGCACAAATGGTGCTCGTCTCTGCATGGTCGGGGTTCCGGCGTGCTATCTTTCGCGACTGATTCGCCCAGCAGACCAGGAGCCCGCGTTGCGACTCATAATTACTGAAAAGAACGATGCCGCCAAGAAGATTGCCGGCATTCTGAGCGCCAACGGGGTAAAGGAAGGCGCCCATCTTAGAGTGCCTTTCTACACCTTCACCGACGCGGACGGCGTGGAATCCTCAGTCGTCGGCTTGAAGGGCCATGTTGTCCAAGTCGATTTCCCACCCGAGTACTCCGAGTGGCGCCGAGTGGAACCCAAGGCCCTCATCGATGCGCCTCTCGTGAAGACCGAGACCGCGAAGGCGGTGGTACGCGCGGTCAAGAGACTTGCCGCCCAAGCCTCGGCCCTCATCATCGCAACCGATTACGATCGCGAAGGCGAACTGATCGGCTTGGAAGCCCTCAACCTTGTCTTGGAGGAGAACCCGAAACTGGTTCGGGTGGTGCGCAGGGCTCGGTTCTCCGCGCTCACCCCCGTTGAAATCAACAGGGCGTTCTCGCACCTCGACCATCTCTCTGAGCCCTTGGCCAGGGCCGGCGAAGCACGGCAGGACATCGACCTGATTTGGGGTGCGACTCTGACGCGTTTTGTCTCGCTTGCCACGTCGCGCCTGGGCAGTCAATTCTTGAGCGTGGGCCGGGTGCAGACGCCGACTTTGGTATTGATCGCCGATCGCGAGAAGGAGCGTCGGGCCTTCATATCCGAGCCGTATTGGGTGATCACCGTCGAACTCGATGCCGAAGGCGAGAGATTCAAGGCCGTTCACAAAGAGGAACGTTTCCTCGACGAAGCAAGGGCGAGATCCGTCTTCGAGAAACTGGCAGGGCCCGGTACCGTGGTGGCCGTCAAGCAGACTTCGCGCAAGGTTCCGCGGCCGGCCCCCTTCAACACGACCAGCTTCACCAGTGCGGCCACCTCTCTCGGGTTTGGAGCCGCCGCGGCGATGCATGTCGCTGAAGACCTCTACATGGCCGGATACATCAGCTATCCACGAACGGACAACACCGTCTATCCATCGTCGCTCGACCTACGCGAGGCTCTGGACACGCTCGCCGGCGGAGAATTTGCCGCTGAGGCAGGCCGGCTGTTGGAGAAAGACAGTCTCCATCCGAGCCGGGGCGACAAGCGGACTACCGACCATCCCCCGATCTATCCAACGGGTGCGCCGAGCCGCAGGGAGCTGGGTGATCGCGAATGGCGCCTCTACGAGCTGGTGGTGCGCCGTTTCATGGCCACGCTCGCTGAGGATGCCACCATGGCGTCCACGAGGATCGATCTCGCTATTTCCGGCGAGCCCTTCTTCGCGCGCGGGACCCGCGTCCTCTCGGCGGGCTGGTTGGACTACTATCCGTACAGCCGTCAGAAGGATTCCGAGTTTCCACCCGTTGCCAAGGGCGACGTCGTGCAATTGCTCGACAAGCAGTTCGACGGCAAGGAGACTCAGCCGCCGGCTCGCTACGGGCAGGGGACGCTGATTGAACTCATGGAGAAGTACAATCTCGGCACCAAGGCAACCCGCCACGCCATCATCCAGAACCTGTACGACCGCGGCTACGTACACGGAAATCCCATAGAGCCCACGGAGATGGGCATTAAGATGGCCGAGGCTTTGCAGGAGTTTGCTCCTCGGATCGCCTCCCCAGAGATGACTGCCGAGCTCGAGAAGGACATGGACCTCATCTCCGAACGTGATCTCACAAAGGATCAGGTTGTCACCATCTCGCGGGATCTCCTACGTCAGGCCTACAGCTCGCTCGAGCAGAACCGGGAACTGCTCGCGGCCAAGATCTTCGAGGGAATAACTGATGACCGGATTCTGGGTGAGTGCCCCAAGTGCCACTCCCACCGGATCAGGATCATACGTTCCAAGGCCACGAAAAAGCGTTTTGTGGGCTGCGAAGGCTACCCGGAGTGCGATCAGACGTATCCGCTGCCGCAGCGGGGCGACATCATTGGCACCGGTGAGACCTGCCAGGAGTGTGGGAGTCCCAAGGTGAAGATTCTCGGGGCCGGAAGACGGCCCTGGATACTTTGCCTGGATCCGTACTGCCCGACAAAGGCCGAATACCGAGAGAAGAAGGCCGCGCGTGACGCCAAGGCGGCCCTAGAGGGCGGCCCAGCCCCCGCGACGCGGAGCAAGACGGCGGCGACCAAGGCGAAGACCGCGACGACCAAAGTGCCCAAGGCTGCGGCGAAGAAGGGCGCTACAGACAAGACCACTGCCGCGAAGACAGCGCGCAAAGCCACGACAGGCGCGGCGGCCAAAAAGGCCACGGCGGCCAAAAAGGCGCCCGCGCGCCGGCCGCGAACGGCCGGCGACGAAGCGGCGCCGCCGCCCGGGGCGGCGGAGTGACGCGCGTAGACCTTTCCGGGGGCGATTTCCCCCTGCCTCCTGAGGACGCAAGTCTCGACGACTCGGTCCTCGCGGGAATGGGCAGTGGAATGAAAGGGCTGTTTGTCACCTTTGAAGGCCTCGACGGTTCGGGCAAATCGACGCAGATGGAGTTGCTGGCCGAAGGTCTTCGAGAGCGAGGCTACGTCGTGCTCGTGACGCGAGAACCCGGTGGGACGCGTCTAGGCGAAGCCATTCGGGACCTTCTCCTGGATCCAGAACACCACGGGATGGCGGCGCGGGCAGAGGCTCTGCTCTATGCTGCCGCCCGCGCGCATCTGGTCGACGAGGTAATAAGACCGGCGCTGAAGGAGGGCGTAGTCGTGCTGTGTGACCGATACCTCGATTCTTCACTTGCCTATCAGGGTTACGGTCGCGGCCTCGGGACCGACGACATCGTCACGCTCAACGTGTGGGCGACCGACTGCCTGTTCCCGGACCTGACTCTCTTTCTGGATCTCGAGGTTTCCGTCCGCTCGGCGAGGATGGCCGAGGTACCGGATCGCCTCGAGGCTGAAGATGAGCAATTCCATGAGAGAGTGGCGGAGGGCTACGCGGCCCTCCTGGTCGACCATGCTCACAGGATAAGGCGCGTCGACGCAAACGGGACCGAGGACGAGGTGCAGGTGCGTGTCCGTCGCGTGATCGAGGACGAATTGGAGTTGTTCAGCCATTAAGGACCTCTTTGCCGACGTCATCGGACAGGCGATGCCTGTTTCGATTCTTCGACGCGCTCTCGAGCAGGGATCCTCGCATGCCTATCTCTTGGCCGGCCCTGCCGGAGCGGGCAAATCGGAGGCCGCCATTGCTCTGGCGGCGGGACTCGCCTGCGACGAGGCCGGCTGCGGAGTGTGCGGGACCTGCCGGCGGGTGCAGGCCGGCCTTCATCCCGACGTCGAGATCGTGGCGCCTGAGGGAAATCTCCTCCGGCGCGAACAGATTGTCGAGATCAACATCCACGCCTCCTACCGCCCTTACGAGGCCAAGGCCAAGGTATACGTCCTGCAGGAGGCCGACAGCCTGAACGCCGAAGCGGCCAACGCCTTCTTGAAGACGCTGGAAGAGCCACCGTCGCACGTCTATTTCATTCTAGTGAGCGATCATCCCGAGAAGCTTCTGCCGACCATCACTTCGCGCTGCCAGATGGTGAGTTTCGGACCGGTGGCTAGGGCGGCGCTCGTTTCCGATCTGAAGAGCCGTTTTGACATGACGGCCGAGAGGGCCGAGTTGTTGGCAAGAGTCTCAGGGGGGAACCTGACCTATTGCCGTGAACTGGCAACGTCGGAGTCCGCGCAGAGACAGCGGGACCAACTGCTCGATCTGGTGGCGGGAATCCCCAGAGCCCGACCGCTGGATCTACTTGTCGCGGTGGACGAAATCATGGACACCATAGAGAAGCGTGCCTCCGAGAACCAGGACGTTCTGGCTGAGGACCTTGCCAAGGCCCTGGAATGGGCCGGTGATGCGCGGACGCGCAAATGGCTGGAGAAACGACACGCCGACAAGGTCAAGCGTCAGCAGCGACGCCTCACTTCGCAGGGCCTCCAGACCGTCACCCGCGTTTTCGCGGGCTGGTACCGTGACCTGGCGCTGGTGGCCGCGGGGGCCGATGGCGCCGTCCTCAACTTGGACAGGGTGGAGCAACTACGCGAGCAGGCGCAACCGGGGCTCATTCCGGCGTATGAGAAAGCGGTCCGGGCCGTCCGCCAGGCGCAAGATCGCCTCCGCTATAATGTCGACAGCCGTAGCGCTATCGCAGACATGTTTCGTTCCATCAAGGGAGCCCAGACCTAGTGGCCAATGTTGTAGGGGTTGTTTTTCGCCGCGGGGCCAAGATCTATCATTTCGATGCAGCAGAGCTCGAACTCGCACGGGGCGAGCGGGTCGTCGTCGAGACCGTGGGCGGGAAGGAGCTGGGCACGGTTTCCGAGGCCTCACACGAGCTCCCCGACGAGGAGATAGATCTTCCCCTCAAGAAGGTGTTGCGCGTCGCCACCGACGAGGATCTCGAGACTGAGGCGGCCGCCGAGAGCCTCCGCCGCCAAGCGTTGGCGAAGTGCCGCGAGCTGATTGCCGCGCATGGGCTGGACATGAAGCTGGTTTCGGCCGACATCTCACTCGATCAGGAGAAGGTCACTTTCAGCTTCTCCGCTGAGGAACGCGTTGATTTCCGTGCGCTTGTCGCCGATTTGGCCAAGAGTCTGAAGATGCGGATAGAGTTGCGGCAGGTTGGTGTTCGCGAGGAAGCCCGTATCGTCGGGGGACTGGGCCCTTGTGGGCGAAACCTCTGCTGCACCCTGTTTACGGGCGGGGATGATCCCGTATCGATCAGGATGGCAAAGGAACAGAACCTGCCTCTGAATCCGGTGAAGATTTCCGGATTATGTGGGCGCCTGATGTGCTGCCTCAAGTACGAACAAGAGCAATACGTCCGCTTTCGCAAGGAGGCGCCGCCGAAGGGGACGCCGGTCTCCACTCCGGCCGGAGAGGGCGTCATCGTTGGATACAACGTCCCGCGGGATGCGATCGTGGTGCGTTTTGAGGATGGTTCATTCACCAACGTGCGCTTGAGCGGGTGTCAGTGCAGAGAAGATGGCTGCCTGATGGTTCTGCCGGAGGCGGAGGAAGAGACGCCCTTTGTGCCGCCGGTCGAATCCGCGGCCGAACGTGCCAACCTGGCCATCGTCGCGGCCGAACCTGAGGCTCTTGCTGTTGTGGAGGCCGAAGTAATAACCGGAGAGAACGGTGAGCCGGTCGAGGTGATCGTGGCCGAGGGATCGAGACCCACGAGGCGTTCGCGGGGCCGGCGCGGCAGGCGCCGACGCAAGCCGGGTGAGGGTGACCATGCGGATGGCCAAGCGAAGAGCACGACGCCCGGCGGAGCGGTTGCAGATGGCCAGACCGGGCGTGAGAACCGCAGACCCGGGGATGGCCCCTCGGCGAGATCCGGCTCTGTCACGGGATCCGATCAGTCGGCCGGCGAACAGGACGCAACGAAGCGTACCTCTCGCAGACGGCGCAGAAGACCCCGTCGCTCTAGCGGTGCGGGTTCTGAGGGCGGCGGAAACGGCGGCCCCACCGGCGGGCAGAGTGGCGGCTCCGGTGGCGGGG
>ENA-OSEO01002362-OSEO01002362.1-sediment-metagenome-genome-assembly--contig:-NODE-2362-length-27217-cov-6.199079_pt1 | contig 27217 bp, 24 predicted proteins | sample MGYA00237883_ERZ534232 | MGnify/ENA metagenome assembly ERZ534232
AGCGGCTTGTGGAGCCGAGGTATGTTTGGCTCCGTTTTCGGCTGGCTAACGGCCTGCCTGCCAGTTGATCGAGATGGCGCTCGTACCTTTTCTCGCAGAGAGCGGGGAACGGACTCTCCATTATGATTATGCTATATATTCCACTTCTTCGCCTTGGTCTTAAAATCTATTATTTCTTCTTGCCTCAACTCTAAAAGAAACTTTCGCACAGAATCATTCATATACGCTTTACGCTGCGCTCCACTCAGTTTCCAACACTCATTATCAATCCGTAACATTTCCTTGTATACCTCTCTCGCTCTTTGCCTTGTAAAATTAATACCTCCGAAGCAAAGGCTATGAGCTACTTTATACTCATTCATATCCAATAACCACCAACGTGCCATTTTCATTATCTTTGAACCCTGTATTGGCCCAGCATAATCTAACTTTTCCCCAGCAAATCCTTCTCTTACCTTATCCATTAGTCTATCAATTCTACCTACGTTGCTCGTTTCCATATTCCTATTCTCCTTTAAAGTTTATTAGATGGAGCACCCAAAGGCACTCTACCAGAATTTTTGGTCTTTCTTCCTGCGACGGCTCATCAGGCAACCGCTATATTTTAATTTGGAAGTGAACTCACCATCCATTTGCCCCGCTAAAATGTTAACGGGGCGTTTCGAGTTTAACGAGAAGGTGCTCATTCTCGATTTTTAGATCTGCTATTTACGAAGACGATTCAATTTTCCCGGCTACAGAAATCTGAAAAATTCGATTTAATGATTGAAATCTTTGATATCATTAGACCGTAAGGCAATACTGGCATTGCAGAACATAGAGCCAGAGTCCTCTCGCAGCCATCAATAAAGATATCTTCGGCTTTCGTGTTTAATTGCTTCCTCAGTATTTTATCTGTTGATACCAAAACAAAAGCCCACGGGTCAAAATCTTTGAACCCAGCCCTTTCAAGCCATTTTCTACGATTTTGTTCCCACTCTTGGTCAAAGGAAAAACTCCAATCCGGGTCAAAAGGGTTCTCAAATCCAGTTTCGGTCTCAAAGCATCGATTCGAAATTTCCTCGATATAATTCTTGCCGCCAATCCAGTCTTTTTTTCTGGAAAGCAAGTCAACTAAAACATCTTGCTGGCTACCGGAAATGTCCATTTCCATATAATAACTGCCTCGGTCCCAGTTCAATCTTGCCCTCTTTTTATAAAATTCTGACCCGTAATAAATTCCGCCATAGAAATGGTCACCAAGTTCCAAGTCCATTGGCATCCAAGACTGAATCCCTTTCCCATCAATTACAAAAATAAACTTACTCATCATTTACTCCTCACCCGGCCATGCTCTATCGGCATCCGGGAATTTTGATTTTATCAGTAATTTTTTCCTGATAATTATATCCAGACATCTCCAAAGGAGATTTTTTCTGGCTTGTGCCAGGCGCAGAAGCCTGGCTGCGTAATTTAAGCCGCCATTGCCACATCGGCTTGTTCCGGCGGTCTGAAAATGACGATCGCGCTGGGAAAAGGTGCGCTGCTTTTGGAATCCCCGAACTTCAAGCGGCCTTTTATCAAACGGATTTCGCCTTTCATGGCGTAATCGTGCCACCACTTGGTATCCGTCCTTGCCGGGGGTAAACAAACGACGGTCGCACCTCCAAGTGACGACTCATAAGCCTTTTTCATCCAGTTTTTAATCGTCCGGCCATAGGGCGGGTTCATGAACACGGTTTCTTTCCCCCAGTCCTGTTTCAATCCATCGTCTGCCATCGTGAAATACTTTTCACATTTTGCATTTTCATGGGTTGCACACGGGTCGAGAGTAAAACCGAACTCGGCATTCAATTCATTAAAGACACCTTGGGGCGTCGGCCACTCGACCGTCGCGCTGCTGAAATGGACCTTGATGAAATTGATGCTCTTCGGTTTTGGGTCAGAGGCAATGCATCCGGTTTCTTTATCAAAATTCATGGCGACCAGTTCCGGCTCCCCGTATTTTCGAAACGCCTTGTAAACGGAAAACCCAAGACCTTTTAATTCCCGGACCACATCATCATTCCAGTTGTTCGTGATCAGGAATCTGGCTCCTCGGCGGAGGGCCGGAACCAGGTATTGCTTGATCTTGCCCAGATAGATGCCGGGGGTGCTGTCTTCCTGGGTGGACGCATTGTAATTGCTCGTTGACTTTCCAAGATACGAAGTGTCCACCAGAACGAAATCACCATCACCGGCATTATTTTCGATCAGCTTCCAACCGTCCTCTCGGGTTATTTCAACATCTTTCAAGCGCTGGCTGATGGCTTTTATCCTATCCTCGGCGTCAAAAAGGAACTTTTTCCCATGATAAAACAGCTTGATTTTGTTTCCGCTGTTGACGACCGTTTCAGTTTCTGTTGCATTCATCACCGGTTTTAAACCAGTCGGATCGGCGTCCGCCTGAACGGGCCGATACATACGCTTCTGGCATTGAATAAGGATATACAGGGCTGCCAATTCGGGTCTGTTGATCATGCTCACAGGCATGCCATTTTCTGAAAGGTGACCAAAGTCCTGCCACGGAAAGACTAAACGGTCCGCTTCCTTTTGGAGAAAATCAACGACAGCCCCTTGGGCTGCAGCGGCTTGTTCATCAAAGGTTGCTCCATCTTCAAGGTGACTGACAATGCCTTTCAGCTCTTCAACATAATCTTCAAGTGAATAAGTAACTGACAATGGATTGTGCTTTAATTGACTGTGGGTGATGTACCGGAAAGGGTCATATTCGTTGAGCAACATGGGTTTATCAACTCCGCAAGCCCTTAAAAAATGAACATAGGTTCCGGCGCCACCGAAAGCGTCAATCACGCGATCGGATTTCCGTGCAGCGGCAAGGACAGCCCCGCCAGTGCTATCGGCCAGCAGATGGGTTTTGTTCCCCTGCATGTTAAAAGGTATCAACTGGGTAATCTTATCTTTGCTCAAATCGGACGGCATTCTAATCTCTTCGGTTTTTGCCAAATCTTCCATCAATTCATTTTCCGTTTTTAAATCCTTTCTTATTTTTTTATTTCTCATCTTTTTTATTTTTCCTTTATATTTATTTGTCTGAAATTATTTTCAGCTGACAAAAAGATAAGCATTTAATATCATTAGTAAATAACGCGTCATGCGTAGAAAAGGGTCTTCGTCGAAGGCGCGTATTTAAGGCCTTTGATAAATGCTCATCGGATAAGGATTTAGAAAAAAGCGATGACTAACTTTAGCGGTTCTGGAAAAGGGTTTTCCAGATGTAGAGAAGTGTTTCGGGGAACGGATTTGTAGATTATTTCTTTTTGGGGCGTATTCCTGGACGTTTCAAGCGCTCGGGTGCTACCTCACTGATCCATTTTTTGCGCGTGTCTGGAGCATAATGTTTTCCACCTGCTCCTGAAATTTCTGGCAGATCACAAAATTCTTTTACGGTATCAATCTCAGGGTGTCTAATAAATAGTTCTTTGGCTACTCTTTGAACTTCAAGTTTGTCTTTTTGGTCTTGGCGCAATGCTTTAGCCGGTTCAGCCTTTTGGATTTCAATTTTAGGCACGTCAAGAACCTTCTTTATATCGTCTATATGATACAGCGAACCAGTGAGTTCCTTGAGCACTGCTGTTGCTTCTGCCTCCCCATCAGGGAGTTCGAACTCGTTCCAATCGACATCTTTCGTTGAAAGCGCCCATTTTTCAAAACTTTCAATATGGCTTAAAAGTTCGTGCCCGATGGTCGCATCAAATTCATTGACATCATCCTTACCCATTTCTAATCGTGAAAATCTTTGTTCCTCATACTGCTTTTTTAACCGAGGTAAATTTGTTATTTTATGAACGATGTCTGCGGGTGAAATTGGCTTACCGAATTGGTTATATGGCTGGAGACCTTTTTTGACATAATCACTGAACAATTCAATGTCTATTATTCCAAAATCGTTTAACAACTGCTGTCCTGAAATCCATTTGGACATTCTGGCCTCCGATTCTTGTTTAAAAATTATCAGCCCTATCGGTTTCCCTGATTCCTCAAAAACGTATCCAGCGCCTCAATCACCATGCCGGTGATGTTTGTATTGTTCGCCGTTGCATAAGCCTCGACTCTTTCAGCCAGTCTGCAGGGGATCTGGATTTTGAATTCTTTGGTCGGGTCGGAACACTGGTCGGCGGTGGTTTCGTTTTTCATTTAGAATTCCTCGGAATTGAAATCTTACGGCCAAATCAGAACGAACATATTCTATCAGCCGGTTTTGTTCAAGGTTTTCCTCGGGCTCAAGAAATAAGCCCCTTAAAACGGCTCTCAGCTCGCCACAAGGGTATTTTTATGCGTTCTTGCTGACTGATTTTGCAATGATTTCTAATAGTAGCGTAGTTCCTATAACAATCCATCTTGTCATGATTCTACCTGTTTTTCTGTTTGTTCGTGCTGGTATGGATGGGATGGTGGGACTGGACTGGTTTAGAGGTCTACCTTAACAATACGAATATTACCACTGTTACCGGCCAGGCTGAACCGAATCAACCCGACCGGCAGGGTCCTAAAAATCTTTGATGATGTCATCGACCGCTTTTATTTCGGCCCCGTAAACCTGTTTAAGATAGGCTAATCCGCCCTGGTAATCTTCCTCAGTAAAGGCTTCGGTGCCGTCTGTGGGGACAATGATTTTAAATCCCCAGGAAAAAGCATCGGCGGCGGTGTGGCGAACGCACATGTTTGCATGCAGGCCGGTCATGATCAAGGTTTCTGTGCCAAGCTCCCTGAGCAGCAGATGCAGGTCGGTCTGGAAAAATCCGCTGTATCTTCGTTTGGGAATGATGAAATCTTCTTTTTGGGGCTTTAGTTCTTTGATGACCTCGGCTCCTTCGGTGCCTTTAATGGCATGCTCACCCCATAGTTTCAATTCATTATCAATGCCGGGATAGTGGCAATCGTTGGAATAGATGACCGGCACGCCTTTGGATCTGGCTGATTCAAGCAGTTTTTGGAGTGGCGGAATTATCCTCTGGGCGCGATCGCATTTCAGGCTTCCGGTAACAAAATCATTTAACATATCGATAACTACGACAGCTTTGGTGGACATTTTGGCGTCTCCTTTGTTGGTTGAAAATTAATGGCAAACTATCAATTTCAGGGCAAATAGTCCAGAACAACCGTTTATTTTTTTGTGGATGTTGATTGGGCTTCGTGCTTGATTGATAATCTTTGGCAGTTTGGTGGAATGAGGGATATGGGTGCGAGATTAGCGGTATAAATTTTGTACAATTAGGGATTTTTAAGGGTCTCGATGCCCAGAAACAATAGCTACTATGTTGATCAAAGAGCGAGTTGCCTCAACACAAAGAGCGGCTTGCCTGAAGCTGGCGTTTCTTTTATGCTGTAAAATTATGGAAAGTTGATAAGCGTTTTTTACATACCTTCTTATTTCCTCATTTGGACTACCTGCCAATTCTGATGCGATATAATTCTCAAGCATTCTTTTTGCATCGGTTTCACTCGGATTTATTCCATCTACCGATTGATGAAGTTCAGGACTATATACAGCCTGGGCCAGAGAAATTATTGATTCCCTACAAATCAATCCAACAGCTTGGAAATCCTCTTCATTTGTTGCTGTTTCTAATAAGTGAATAATTTTTTCAACGTTCCGGTCGACGCGTTCCCACCCAGTTGGTTCAACATGTTCTATTTTTCTACGTTGAACTAAAAGAGTCAAATTGTCTAACAGGGGGTGAAAAAGGTCCGTTATATAAGAACGTCTGGATTGATAAGTTGGCAGACCACCATCACTCCATCTGCCATACCAACTCCATAAATCACCGAAAGGATTAGGATCTTTAACTCCTATTTCTTGCAATATCGATAAAATTTGTAATCTTCGTTCTTTATATTCATCATTTGTCTGTTGAATACGTGGACCGCCAGTGGCAACGGAAATCATTAGTGCCTTCTGCAATTCAATTTTTGTTATTAATTCCTTAACTTTGGATGTAGAAACAGGTATTTCTGCGCTTTTTGGACGATTTATGTTAAGGTGGTCGGCAAGACTTAATAACTTATCATCATTAGCTTCTTCAGTCATTGACACAATATAGCCGCGTTTATCTGAGCCACTCCATTGCTCAGTCCAAGGAAGTTTAAACTGTCGAAGCGTAAGATCAATTAATGACCATTCTTCTGCGGCAAATTTATCTGCGATATCTGAAATCAGTTTTATTCTCTCAGATGGTGTCATAAATTAACCTGCTTTAGACTAAACACAGGTCACCGGGAAGCGGACGCCCTTACCTCCGAGCTGGTGCACCCGGTCATTATCCAGTTTTGCCCCACTCCACGCTTACCGGTTGTATTCTCCCGCGCTGGACAAGTTTCAGATGATTTCCAACAACAGCGTGGGCTAATGTTTGAACCCACTGGGTGTCGCGTAGCTTATCCCGATAGTCAAAGTCATCTCCCAGTGGATCGACTTCACCATTGACGTCTATGATTATGTCGTTGATTATGGACTTGAGGCATAACTGCAATCGCTGCCGGATGGTCGAATCCCGCACGTAAGTCGCAGGTTTACGTATCATATCGCTCCCGATCTCGTCCTCTTCCAAGATTAGCCGGAGAATATACAGGAGCGCGTATTTCGTAAGTGCATACTTGCCAAATAGCTGATTGTTTAGGTTCGGAATTGCTTCCTGTATGCAGCCCATAAGAGTGTGACAGAATACAACACGATCAGCTGTAACCTCTGGCCTGCCGAAGATGTCCGAATATTTGTCGTCAAAAACCTGATATTTCCTATGTGTACCCCATGGTTCTTTCAGATCAAAGGCCATAAAATATAAGCCCGCATCCTCATTAGATATGACTTCTCCTTTCGGAAGATTTTCGCCGCGTTTTACCTCCAAACAGAATTGACTGGCATAGTGGGATCTGAACTCGTTTTGCAGACGGACTTGTATGGTACTATTCGACTTAAAATCTCGCGCCTTAATGCCGTTTTGATTGTTCGAATAGCGCGTGACCCGTTCCGCCAAATCAGATGCGACGTCCATTTGGATGATCTTAGTGAGAATGCGTAGATTATCAGTCAAGGTCGTCTTATTATCAAATAGTGAGTTTAGACTTTGGCAACCATTGACCACAAAGTATTCGTCAACTGTGATTTTCTCCTGTGTCTGTGTCATCCGCTGGCAAATAACTGTTATCCCATTGTGAAAAAGCGGGAACAGTTTGTGGACCGAGGTGTCACGAATGCTGGCAACAATATCGCGATTAACCTTCGTGTTTCCAAGCGTTCCCCTGACGTTGCGGTCAAAAAGGGACTGATCGGCAATACCACGCAATGCGGTTAGTTCCCTTGCTTTCACCGGGACGATAATAGCCCGCGTATTTGAATCGACTATGTATTCAGCAACAGAGAACCCTGTAACGTCAAAATCGACGGGTGAACTGATTGGTTCGTTACGTTTGTCTGACACATAAGTAGATTCGAGTTTACTCTTTCCTACGAAAGTGATGTTTGGTACGGTTGCTAAGTAAGCAGAGCCGTTGGCGTCCAAATCAAGATTACAGAGATAGACACCTCGAATGTCATAAGTTGCCAATTTTGAGAGAACGTCCAACCGCCTGATTAGCCGAACTACATGAGCGTCGCCGCCAGTTTTGACGAGATTCTCAAGTGATTCACTTGAGCTAAACTGTGAAAGGGTTCCAAAGAATTCCTTGAGGGAAACATCCCCCACAGACGAAGCTCTTTTCTGGGAAATACGAGATTGGAATACATCAACCGTGTTTTCGGAATCATTAATGAAGATTCCGTCGACACCTTTGTCACCATTCTGGTCACAAACGGAGTCTATAGCTTCAAGGGTGTCGAGCCTATAATAGTTTTCCAAGTACCAGATGAGGAAAGAAGCGCTTTCGCTTCGCTTTGGATTTAGGTGTTGAGGAAATAAATCGAGTAAGGTTGGATACTCAAGATTTATCATAATCTCTCCTTTTACATAAGTGATTATGCGTGCTTGGTAAACACGGCCATCGTAATTTTATCCGCACCAAAATGCAACAAATCGCTTAAAACCCAGATACGATCCGCTGCAGATTAAAAATATAAATATAATGCCAGCATTTGTGATCGCATAAGGGAAACGTGCTTATATTTTTGTGAAATCGTTACGTGCTCAAGGATACAGTGGCATATTCCGATATTTTTTATCCATCAAAATTGAAGTATGCTATCAAAAAACTGGGTTTTTTAAGGTCGAAATCAGATATTGATTGAAAATTCAAGTGTTCAATATCACAGAAGACCTGAAATCACAAGGTATTGTATTTTATTGGAAGTTTAGAGGGTGCGGTTTAATAGTATTATAGAATTGATACCATCACCATGTAGTGTAGCCTCATTTAGTGTAGACCCAATAACCGCATGGCCATTTTAAATCATGCCGGTTTATCTGAACCATTGGATGTTGGATTATGGGTGATGCCGAATCAAGTGGTTTAGAGGGACTGGTTTAGAAGTCTGATTTTAACAACTGGTTTATGAGGTCTACCATAGGGATGTTTGTGAGACTGAATTCGCAGTTAGGATTGCTGAATCAAGTGGTTTATGGGGCCGGTTTATGAGGGCTTCATCACAGCGATGGTTTAGAAGGCTGTTTTCATGTGGTTTATGAGGGTCTACCTTAACATGATACGATACTATTACCGCTACCGGCACCGGCATCATTTTCGGTTGATGGAGCCGGGCTTAATCAGCATCCTGTTGCCGGAGGCGCTTGGTCGGAAAATGTTTCAGTCGGATGCCGGGGGCGTTGCTCGGGCATTGCTCAGATTTCTGTGAAAGACATGCTTTATCAGGAAAATCTAAAATCCTACTGCATCAAGATAATTTGATTTCTGGCGGTCAACCTGTCTATCCTGAGAAAGTTGCGTTTTTCATTCGTCTAAAGATGATGAGTTTTGCACTCATCTTCTTTAGATCTCATTTACTTAAAAACTTATCTACTTATATGTCCCTGTATTTGACCAACTTGCATCAAAGTTGGGCAGCATTTGACCAATATTCAACTAAGTTGGGCAATATTTGACCAACTTTAATTGGGCACATTTTGACCAACCTTTCCGGACAGAAAAACTTCGTCCCGGAAATATCGTTCAACCCGCTTGCCGTTCTCCATTCGCCACGTCCCAAGAATAAAAACGCTTTGTCCCCGTTTCTTTCCGGTCGGGACTAAGTGCCTGACATGAATGATTCCGGCCTGAACAAATTTATCAATATATTCCTTGACTTTATTTTTATGCAATCCGCTTTTTTTGGCGATTTGGCGGTAGCTGCAGCAGCAGGCAAGAAATCCCTTATCGTAATACTCTTCTTTGATGGGGTATCCTTTGGTATCGATCCACTCGCTCCGGACAAGATTGGACCAGAGCCATTCATAGACAATACTGGGTCCCTTAAACAGCTCCCGATAGGTTTCATTTCTGATCATGCCCCGTTCAATTGGCAAGAAATAGTCATCACCGGCCTGACGCTCACGCTTGATCACTTTTATGCCCGGAGATTTTTGTTCTGTTGGTTTTTCTGCGGGTTTCTTTTTGTCTTTGACCGGGGTGCATGAAGATTGATTCGAGGTAGATTTATTCTGGCTCGCGGGACCGGATCGCGGTTTTTTACCCGCTCGGATATCTCTGAGCTCCTGCCATAATTCTTTACCGATTTGGCCGTCTTTCCTTTCCCTATCAGGCATTTCATAACTTTCCCGGATTTCCCTTCGAACCCGGCTGATGACATCAGAACCATAAAAGTCCTTCATATCTTTTTCGTTGGACATTTTGCCGGTGCCGAAATCATACATCGGAGTCCGGGCTTTTTCTTCCTCCATTTCCCGAAGTTCCTGCGTATAGTCGTAATTCCTTTCATATTCCTCGATATTTTTTTCCCGCCAGGCCCAAAAATCAAAATCATCCGTATCATCTGTCGATTTTTCCGGAAGGGGCTTGCCGGTCTGGGCTTCAATCCATTCCCGCAACCCATCTGAAAGATTTTTTGGCTCCGGCGCTGGCGTCGGCTGGGGTGAAACTTTTAACACTCTAAATCGATTTTGTTTTTTCGCTAATTCAATAAACTCTTCCTTGCTTAAATCATTCGAACATAAATCCATAATATCCTCCCATACTATCCCCTCGCTTTATATTTTTTTAAGGTGTGGGTGGGAGTGGAGAGGCACTCTTTTCAGCACGGGGGGCGACCCCTGCTTAACCCACACCGTTTTTAGCTGTCTAATCAGACAGGGTCTTTTAATTCCGGCTGCTGTTTGATGGCCGATGCCAGCAGAAACAAATTGTACGCCAACAGCCCGACCTCGCAGCGCTCAAACTTTTCATTGAAAAGGCCGCAATCGGCCTTAATGCATTTTTCACCTAAAAGCGGGCAGGTCTTTGTTGTATTATTTTTAATTTTGATGTTTCTCATTATTGGTTTCCTCCCACGGTTAAAATTTCTACGCAGGCTTTCTCTGAAGCTGCTGACAAGGTAAAACCCTGCTCCTGATATTCCTTTATCCGGGATATCAGGTCGATCTGGTTCTGTGTATAACGCCGGTAGGCGCGGTCACCACAGACGATTCGCTCCGGCTCCGGGATATGTTTTCCTTCCCAGCTCCGGAGTTTTTTCTGGCTGACGCCGGTGATTCTGCTGGCATCGCCGATGCTAAAGGTTGTAATTTTTTTATTTTGCATGGAGATTCCTCCTCCTATTGAGTATTTAGACATCAAGTATTTCCCGAGTTCGACTTGGATAATTCTGTAATTGGCAGACAAATTCGGAAAATGTTATGCCTTGCTACTTATTCTGAAGTTACATTAACCATGCAAAATCAGTAAGTTATGTTAAAGCAGCTCTCTGAAAATTAAAATTTTGGTTAAAAGGGGCAAAAATGAGGGGAATTTTATGATTTTGGGCTGACTTTAGGAAAGAATGTATTTGGAGAGAGCCGTATAGGATGTCGTGGGCAAGTGATATTTTTTGTATTTTTTTAAAAAAAATTAAAAAATGTCGGGCAAAGAGGTGGTATTTTGGGTGGGCAGGAATATTTGAACAATATCTATTTGAAACTCACATCAGCAAATCATCAAGAAACTCCGATGCCGGATCAACTCCTGTCACAAGCAGATGATCTCTTGCGCGGGTGCAGGCGACATAAAGCAAGTGGCGTTCTGTGTTATAGACTTCCTCCAAATCAGTGTCATCTGAAACCGTTTCGATCCGTTCCTGCAAGGGAATAACCTCATCATCACAGGCCATTACAGCGACGGCACGGAACTCCAGGCCCTTGGCGAGATGCATGATGCCAATCGATACGTGGCCGCTGGTCGCTTCGACTTTCTCATCGAGAATCTTTAAAGAAAGCCCTGCATCTTTGACAGCCGAACACGCCCTGTCTATCTCTGCCAAAGATCGTACAAACACGCCCAACTCGTGGGGCGCTACGCCTTCTTTCTTGAGGTCCATTATCCATTTGCGGACCGTTGCAATCTCAGCCTTGACGCTATCCAACACTCGAATTGTTGGCGCCGGTCCGTTGAATACAGAGATAGTGTTGCGGCGAGCCTCAATGTTGCCGTCTACATCGGACACCTCAGGACCCAATAATCGGTCGGCTTGCATGCGGATTTGGTGGGAGGTTCGGTAATTGACGTGAAGGGTTCGAGACCGCCCACGAATATCGACGCCGAGTGCTTTCCAAGAGAACGGTTGTTGAAAGATGCGTTGACCCAGGTCACCAGCGAAGAAAAGACTGTTAGGGCGATCCGCCCCAAGCGCAGCGAGGAAACGTAAATGAGCCACGCTGATGTCTTGGGCCTCATCCACGACGGCAAAATCGAAGGGCGGATTTTTGCTTTCGGATACGACAGTGGCCAGTCTCCTGAACATGCCTGCACCAGTGATAAAATTCCCTGCCGCCAAACGATCTCGGACTTGATTGAAAATTGACCAGAGAACAGCGCGCTGCTTTTCTGGTAGCCGCGTCTTTCTGCCCAGCCGTATGACATCGCGATACGCCTCCCATGTTTCCAATTGCCACGCATCGACGACTTGCTCCCATTCCGTCAGCAAAAAGGGCAGGCTGAACCTGTTGCCATCAACTTTTCCGGCTGCTGCTTTCAGGAGTTCCAGCACTTTAACCCTCGATACGATCTGGGGTTGGCCGGGGTGAGACCTGAAGAGCCGCTCGCCAATGGCATCGATGGAATGTACTTCTAATCGTTCGGCCAAACGCGGTTCGTTGCTAATCAGTCGCCTGAGTTTTGTTCGTAATGCATTTGCCAGTATCTCCGAAAAAGTGGTGAGCAAAACCCTGGCATCTGGGTTTGTGCGGGCCAGAAAAACAGCCCGATGGAGCGCGACGATGGTCTTCCCTGTGCCTGCCGAACCGGAAACTCTCGCTGGACCGGTATATTCCTGCTCAACCCACTGCCGCTGCGCTGGATGGAGAAAGACAGTCCACTTCTCCCAGGGGTAGTTAAGGGCGCGTTGCAGCTCCTCCATATTGTTCATTACCCTGAATCGCCGCTGTGCATCCGGGTGAGCAAACGGATCGGTTCCTGTGGGGGCGGGCCTTGCTACTTCAGGCTTCCCGCCAGTAGCGAGTTCCAGCAGCGCTTCAGCAGCCTCACTCGGTAAATGATCCGCCAGCACAAGCAAGGTATCCTCATTTGCCTGTCGTACGTCGTTCAGCCACTCCCGCGGCACACCATAGCCCAGGAGGTCATCCTCAGAGATGTCGGAGAATAAGACCGGTTTGGATATCACCGGTTGTTCCGCTTCGACGTATTTTGGGATGGTGAATTCCTTAACCGTTTCTCGGATCTCGACCAGCTGAGCGGCACCAGTCTTCGGATGTGTTTCAAGCTTGCGTCGTTCAGCCCATCGGTAGGCGTCGTCGTGGTGACCGACGTAGCACAGAAGCAGACTTTGGTCCGTCTTGTGAACAATCAGGCGAATATCAAGGCTTACACGGATAGACCAGAAATTTGGATCTCTCCCCTTATCGAGTTTATGAAACTGCATTCCCGGATTGGCCGGATTCAACTGGAGATCAAAGGCGGTGGTTTTGACGGCCTTCTGTTCCTCGTTGTTTAGTTTTACGAGGCTTTCGGTAAATGTGTCGGCAATAAGGAATTCCATTATTTATCAGGCCAAAAGTAATGAATCGGTGCCAGCCAGAATTGCGATGGGTCCAGCTCACTATGATGCCGAACGGTGCTGAGATCCCTCGACCACCTTCCTTCAAACCCTTCACGCGCGGCCACTGCCGATATGATGGCATCGCGCTCGTGTTCCTGTTCGGTTTTAATCATCATATTTATCGAGAATTGTCTGCAAAAAGTACCCCAGTTATCCACCATCAAGGCAGTCCAAACGGCTTTGGGATGAGCCTCGGTAACCCCAACATCTGAAAAGAGCTGCCGAACACGATGGACAAACATCGCACCTTGGACGAGCGCCGCACCCCGCAGTGAGTTCGCCGTTTGTACCTGGCCACCTGACAGACTATATGTTCTTCTCAACCACTGGTCCGCCAGACGGTCGCTGGAACGTCCAGATGACCACCACAAGGGAGAATCCACCCCTACTCCGGCGGGTTGAACTTTCACCTGTTTCTTTACGACATCAATGGCCTCGTCTGCACAGTCTACGCAGCATGTTTGCACTGAGCCGTCGGATTTGAGTATGGCCAGCCCGAAGCTTCCCGTGCCGCCTGGATCGGCACCAATCCAAATCTTAGTACGGAAGCTCATACCTTAAACACCTTCATCACTTCGTCGCCAAGGTGGTTGATAACCTTCACGGCAATACGGCCGGATTTGGGTTTGTCAAAGGGCCGGGATGTGTCGCTTTTAAGCGTGGCCCAGGCTTCTTCGTTGATCTCGGCCTTCAGGGTGGTCTTGAGTGCGCTATAGGGGTCGTTCGCGCCAAGAAAATAGGCGTGACGGACGAAGAAACTCTCTTCGTTGTAATCTGTGTCGATGAACCAGCACGCGATGCCGTCGGGGCCATCGCTGCGGACCTCGCCGGTCTGGGGGTGAAAGACGTCCACGCCGTTAACCTTTACCCGTATCTTGCCGTCTTCGGGTGGCAGGATGTCTATGTCAGGCTCGCCGAAGATGACAAAGAGGTTGCCTTTGCCAGTGTTCTTAAGGTCCTCAGCCATATGCAGGTCGGCATTCATCCTTGCCTTGAGCACGGGGATGCGACCAAGTTTACTAAAATCTGTTGCGTGGCCCTCATAGTTGAAGGCGCAGGCGATCAATACGTCAAAGTCGGCATCGCCAGCCTCGCGTGCGGCAGCCACCAGATCGGGTCGGGTGACGGTGCCAAATTCCGGACCGATGAAGATGGCGGCACGCTTTTCAGTGCCTGATTCGGCGTTGCCTTCCAAGTATCGGCCCTCAGCGCAAATAAAGTAACCCGGCCAGGGCGCGAGCGCGGTGAAGGTGATCCGGTCTTCCTTGTGCGCTTGCTGAACACCGGCGGTTTTGAGGTTCTCCAGGATCATCTGGGGGAAGGTCTGTTGGGCTCCGTATTCGGCACTGTCTTCCTTTAGGTTATCGATCAATTCATCATTCTCATCCACGCCCAAAACTCGGTGAGGGCTGAGGCTCTCAACGGTGAATGGACCGGCTACGCGGACCTTTTTCTTGTCCTCATAAGGCTTGTCGTAGAGGTATTCAAACTCGGCCTTGGCGGAAATGGATGCATCGATCTCCTTCTGCCGACCAATGCGGGCCTGCCACCAGTCTGCATGCAGCTTTTTCGCCGCTTCCGGCCACTTAGCATTGTTGGCCTCGCGGGGTATCTCCCACTCCTGCCAATTCTTTTTTAATGCGGCATTCAGCGACTCGCGCAACGGTTCCAGCTTTGCCTGCCAAGTCTCCCAAATGACATCGATCTCCGCGTTATTAGCAATTGACTTGAGCGTGATATGCGGCACTTGCTCATAAACAAAGCCGTGGCGTATGTTCCCATGAACCGGCTGCGAACATGGTGCCGTGCGGGTGACTTCCGCTTCCTTAAGTTGGCCGTCGCGGGAATCGGCCAGTAGGTAGTACTGATACCGGGCGCCCATGATGCGGGCACGAGCCAATGCCAGCGCCACACGCGAAGTGTCGATGGTAATCCAGCGGCGGCCCCATTGTTCGGCGACAAATGCGGTGGTCCCGGACCCACAGGTCGGATCAATCACGAGGTCGCCGGGGTCGGTGGTCATCAAAATGCATCGATGCACCACTTTCGATGTCGTCTGCACGACGTAAACCTTATTCTGTTCTGCCGTGCCCATCGTGTCCTCCCATAGATTGGGAATGGCAACGGCTGCGAAGTCGTCAAAGAAGAGTTTGTAGTTCACGAACTCCTTCGTCTTCAGAAGTCTGTTCGCCTTAAGCAGCCGTTCCATCCCCCCGATACTTGTCTTCCACCCACCTTTTCGCGGCTTCAATTTGTGGCCGTTCAGTGTGAACTCGAAGAGTGTGGATTCGCTTGCGGTTTCGGAGGTCAATGGCCCGGCTAAGAAAACTTTTTCCCCATTTGCCAATGTTTTCTCGCCAGTAGCTTCAGTCGGCTTTAGGGGGCGAATAGTCCCGTCAATCGCCTGCACAGAGCGATAACGCGCACCGGCGCCTTGTCTAAGATCCTTTTCATAGTAGGCAGGACGGTATTTTGCGGCTGTTCCATCTTTCGCATACCACAAGATGTAATCGGAGATGTTATCGATGTAGGCTTGCCCCATCCCACCGCTCTTCTTTGTCGTGATCAAGCTGATGAAGTTCCTATCGCCAAAAACTTCATCCATCACCGCCCGGACGCGATGGACATTTTCATCGCCGATCTGGACGAAGATGGAGCCGGAATCTGTGATGAGATCACGAGCGACGGTGAGGCGGTCGCGCAGGTAGGTAAGATAGCTGTGGATACCGTCGCGCCAGGTGTCACGGAATGCTTTGACCTGTTCCGGCTCGCGGGTAATGTGGTCGGCTTTGCCGTCTTTAACATTGCGGCTGGTTGTTGACCACTGGAAATTAGAGTTGAACTTGATGCCGTAGGGCGGATCGAAATAAATGCACTGCACCTTGCCACGCAGGCCCTCACGCTCAGCGAGGCTGGCCATTACCTGCAAAGAGTCGCCGAGAATCATACGGTTCGACCAGTTCTGGTCATGCTGGTAAAACTCGGTTTTGTCCACGCCCCTGGGGATGCCGTTAAAATCGGCAAAGAGGTCGATCTGGTGGCCGGACAATTGCGCTTCGCTTTCGGCAGTTTGGCGCAGCAGATCATCTATCAGCACCTTCGGGTGGACCTTTTCCTGGATATAGAGCGGCGGAGCATGGACTACCAGGTCCGACCAGTCCTTTTCATCCTTACCTCGCCAGACAAGCTGCGGATCAAGGTCGCGATTGCGCCGATCGTAGGCCACACGAACCGGGTCCTGTTCATTCTTTTGCATCACCGACTGGTATTCGGCGGTGGGGATGTTCTTTCGCGTGGATTCGTCATGCTTGAGAGCTTCAACGGTTTTTCTGGTGGTTTGTTTCCTGGCCATTTTCTATTTTTCCTTGTCCGCGGGTTGGGCAGTGACGGATTGAATCATTTTGTTGAATTTGCTTGCGACCTTTTCCTTGAAGTCGGCCTCGATCTGATAGACCTCGGTGAACTCGGCAAATGCCCAGCGGCCGTATTGAGCAGTGTTATTCACGCCGGGCACCCAGTAAGTGTCCATAGTGGATTTCTTTTCCTTCGCGTCCTCGCGCCGGTAGCCTTTGATCTCGACGATCAGATGCAGGAGGTCATCGTCACCGTGGCCGTCATCCACCAACACGATAAAGTCAGGAAGGTATTTACGCATCTCCGAGCCATAACGGTAGGGCACCTCAAGTCCGAGGTTATGATTCTTGACATAGGCCCTGACACGCGAGTGTGATTCGGCCACGCGGCAAAACTCACCTTCCCAGTCGCTATCGAGGATAACCCAGTTGATGTGACAGCGGCGTGCGTCCGTCTCCCATCGGTCGGTTTTAGATGTATTGAAATTGACGTGGATGGTGGAGCCAGTGGGATTGTAAGGGTCAAGCACGGCCATTATGGGTCGCTGCCCCACGAACGCACGCGTGATTCCAGCGGTGATGCGTTCGCAAGCCATATCGGCCAACATCTTGTATTTTAGCTGCGCCGGATAGGTGCCGCCTTTACATACGAGATAACCATCGAGCCATTGGCGGGCGATACGTTTGAGCTGTCCAAAGAGATGGAGCTTGGGGTCTTCGCCCGGGTCGCGCCACTTGGTAAGAACGAGGTGAGACACCAGCTCATATAAAACCTGAGAGGGTCTAACGTCGCCGGTGTGAACCAGATTGAGGTCCACCCTTTCACCAATTATTCCCGAGTTTTGGGTCTCTGTTGCTCCGACGAGATCCGGGGTCAGCTCCAGAACTGAGTCCTCATTAAACTCGGCGGTCAACCTTTCCTCGGGCAATTCAACGCGATAACCCACGACACGGGGAAAGCGGATTTCGAGTGCATCGCGTTCAGGCCGCATAGCCTTGACGTGGATAGTCTCCCGCGGCGGCTGCGGAGGCGCTACAACCGGTTTGGCAGTAAAATCGAAGGGGATACCCAAGACGTCGGCGTATTCAACATTGAACAAGCCCTCTTCGTTGAGATCGTAGGACTGGCGGCGAAGAGCCCGGCCAATGACTTGCTCGCAAAGAAGCTGGGTACCGAAAGCCCGGATGCCCAGCACATGCGTGACCGTTCTTGCATCCCAGCCCTCGGTAAGCATGGAGACAGAGACCACACAGCGAACCGATCCGCCTAACTGGCCGTGCTTGCCCACCGTATTCATCACCTCACGGAGAAGAGTCACATCATCGAGTGATTTGCCCTTTTGAAGCTGATCGGCGAGTTTTCCGCCCCGTTCATAAATCTCGCGGCGGAATCTTTCAATTTCGTCTGCGGCCATACTGCGAAAGTTGTCGTCCAGAGCTTCGCCTGATTCAAGTTGCTCGCTATCGATGAGCAACGTGTTTGGACGGGGGTAAGGGTTGCCATGCTCATCAAAATTTCGGAACAGTGTGAGGCGCCCGGCTATAGGAGTCTTTGAGCCGTCATTGTTATCGCGGAGAAACCCGGAAATGAAGTCATAAACCAGCTTGGAGATGGCGGTGTTTTGACATACGACGATAAAACAGGGCGGCACGCCGATGCCAGCTTTGTCCCAAAGATCGAAGGTCTTTTCGTAGTGACCGTAAAGGGCTTCAAGGGCGGTCTGGAGTTGCGGCGGCAGACTGAGCGGATCAAGAGAGGCGGACTTGCCCCGCCCTTTCTTGGGCATTTTTGACCGGATGTGTTCCCAAAGTTTGCGGAACATGGGCATCTCTTCGCCGGGGATATTGTCGGCCACCGGGACGCGCGGCAGTTTGACTATGCCGCACTCGATGGCGTCCATGAGCGAAAAGTCACTCACAGTCCAGGGAAAGAGGGTGCCCTCAACATAGCCCGAGCCGCTCAGGAAAAAGGGGGTCGCAGACAGATCGATAACACGTGTTACCCCGAGTTTGCGATTTACAGCCTCAAGGCCGGAAATCCAAAGACGAGCGGCCTCATTGTTCTTTTCGGCCTCTTTCTTTTCATCGCCTTTGAGGTCATCATCCTGTTCCTCTACCCCTGGCTTTTCACGGTAACAATGATGCGCCTCATCATTGAACACAAGGATGTTTTTCATGCCCATCAGGTCTGGCATCACCCGCTGAATCATCTGCCCTTCGGTTTCGAGGGTGTTCAACTCTTCACCCCGGCCTTGTAAGAGCGAACGACCCCCCTTTGAGAGATCAATCCGTTCGCGGAGCTTGAAGGCGTGGTAGTTTGTGATAACGATTTTGGCCCGATTCACATCGTCCAGCATGTCGGCTGGCACGAGCTCACGGCTGGCGTAGTAGCTGTCCGGGTCGTTTGGCTGAAGAACGCGCAGCCTGTCTTTGATTGTCAGCCCCGGTGTAACAACAAGAAATCCACGGGTGAATTTCTTGCTCTGGGGTCGCCTCACGGCGTTGACAGTCTGCCATGCAATCAACATGGCCATAACGGTAGTCTTTCCTGCACCGGTCGCCATCTTTAGCGCAAAACGCATAAGCTCCGGATTAGCGTCATGATTTGCATTTACCAGGTGTTCAATGAAAAATTTACCTGACTTTCCAGCTTGAGGCGCTACCTCGATGAGCCAGATGGCGGTTTCAACCGCTTCGACCTGACAAAAGAACGGCCGGATGTTATTGAACTTATGATGCCGCCAATGCTGAAGCAGACGGGCAGTTTCGGGAGTAACCTGCCACTGATTGGAGTTTGGTAAGCTGCGCCACTGGTCTACATGTTGGCGTATCTGATTGATGATCGAAGTCGGATCGTACTGCTGCTTTTCTGTTGAAAGCCCTTTGCCTTCATCGAAGACGAACTGTCGTTGCTCGGCTGCGCCTTTGCGTTTTCTGGGCTTTGGAATAGGAGTGATGAATTCAGCACGGCGGCGGCGCTGGATAATCTGCTGTGTCGGCTGGCCTTGTCTATCAAGCTCCCAGTGCTGTTTCGGGTACTCGTAGGGAGAGTTGATCACAGGTTTTTCAAAGAATCGGTTTTCCATGTTCCCCTCCAACAAGGATTATGAGTACCTGGCACTTTGTTTTTTGCTATATCATCTGTCTTTTAACGTCCTGTAATCCTGAAAAAATTTCTGCGAGTAACATACGGAATTGAGCAATAATTGTCAACGGTAATGAACCCAGAGGTAATTTGGGAACGTTAGAACAAACGGAGACTTCCCAAATTTGGTATGTTTCTAAGGCATGTCAGGTTTCCAAATCTCTTTTTCGACCTTTCATGTCCTCCTCCATCTCTTTCTCAATCCTCCGCCTTTCAGCCCCCTCTATACCATCCTCATACGCCCAGCCCATAGCGACGCCAAACATAAAGGCTTCTTTGGCCGAGAAACCATCCTCCTGTGATTCTGTCTCTTCAGGTCCGGCACTGGCCCCCGGGCCATCTTCGAAACACTCCTCCGATTCGCAGTTTTCATCGGATTTATCCTCAAAGTCATCGCCGCCCATAAATGCACCCTCGTCAAAATCATCAAAAAAATCATCCATTTTTACGCCTCCTTGTATCTTGTTTCGGTTTGATTGTTTAATAACCAGCCATCAAAACAGCATCAATTGCGCCGATGCCAGTCGGTCCTGATCCTTCATCATTTTATCCAGTTCGGAGCGTTTTACCTCGATCCGGGTCACCTTCTTGCGTCTGCCGACATATTGCGTAAACGACACGGTCAGCACCTTGTCCCCGATTTGCTCCGACTCGTCGCTCATTTTCTCAACATCTGCTGGCAGATCGGCAGGCTCCGCCTCAACCGGTCGGGAACCGGACACATTACAATCGGCCTGAATCTCTTTCCGGCGATACGCTGCCCACATATCCTTCAAACTGCCGCTGTCTTCAATCTGTTCCAGCAAAGCTTTGGCCAGTTGCCGGGTCATGGAATCCGAGCTTTCCGATAACGCCGTCAGCCCCTTATCAGTCAATTCACCTTCAAGAGCTAAACTTGTCTCCAGCTTTGCGGCAATCAGCTTCATGGCACGGGTCTGCATGGTGTCCGCATAGGTCAGGTAATAGACCTTGACCGGCTCTTTCTGCGTAATCCTCCAGGACCGCCGGGATGCCTGGCGCAGGGTATAGATGCTGTATCCGCACTGATAAAATACAATCGAAGGAAAGGCCAAAAGATCAAGGCCGGTCTCAACCAGCTTGGGATTGCAGATCAGGACATCCAGACCCTCTTTTACCCATTTGTCGATCTTATCGGCTCTGCCTTCGGTATTTCCCGAACGAAGCACCTTCACCCGGTAGCCTTCCTTTTCAATCATTTCGGCCAGCCTGGGGCTGATGTCGGTGGTGTTAGAATTCTGGATGTAAACCAGAACCTTTCGGCCCTTTGATATTTCCGCATCGATGATCCGCAGTAGCTCCATCTCTTTGGGCATGTCGCCCTGAACCGGGGGACCGACGGCAACCGGTTGGCCGGTGCGGGGATGATTGACCGTCACCCCCTGGTAGATCCTGTCGGCATAGCTCAAAAGCGCATTCAGATATGAACCCAAAAGCGAATGATCGCCCACCGCAAGAGCTATTCGTAAAGCGTCTTTCATATCACTTTCAAACGATTCATAGGCGTCTGCCTGCTGCTGGTTCATCTTTAATTCGATGACCTCCTCTTCATAATCCGGCAGGTTTTCGGACATATCCGACAGGCGCAAAAACACCGAATTTGACAGCAGCATCTTTCCCATCAGCAGGGGGCTTACCCCCGGCTTGGCTTTTACGATCGTTCGCCTTTTCGACTTGACCGTTTGTCCGTCTTCCTCCGGGATAATCGTAATCCTTTCGAGAATTCCGTACTTTGCCATAAAGCCGGTCGGATTGTTCCAGGGATTGTCGTCATCGAGCATGGCCTGGGGATGGGTGCGATAGATGAGATAAAAGAGATCCGAAGCATACCCGCCCATCAGGGTGCCGGTCAGTCCAAGCGTGTAGCGGCAGGCGCCGGACAATGCGGCAAAGGCATACCCCTGGCCCGAAAGATTCTTAAACTGATGGCACTCGTCGGCAATCAGGATGTCAAAAAACCCTTTGAGCTTATTCTTGATAAAGAGCGCTGGCATGTATTTGCGAAAATTCATATTCTCGCCATCGGCCTGCCACAACGGTTCGCCGCATTTCACTTGGGTTAGAATGTGGCTTGCGGTCTCCGGATTCCATTTCCATTTGGCTATCTTATTCTGGCAGACATACTTTTTCTTGATTTTACCCTGATTGTTCCGGTCAAATAGCGGAAGCGGGGTGCTGTCTTCGTCAAAAAGCATGCCGCCGCACCGGGGGCAGAACATGCCCCTTTTATTTATAATCGCAGCCGGTCGCCACTGATAACCGATCTTTGCCCGCTCCCTGCCGATGACATAAAATTCAGGCTTTGATACCGGACCGGCAGTTTTAAGCTTTTCCAGCAGCGACAAACAGTGCCTGCCGTTTAGGTTAAACACATGAACCGACGGCGCGGTCTCCTTTATTTCCTTGATCCATTTCCTGACCAAATGAGGCGGACACAGCACCAGCACCCTGGGTCTATCTTTTAAAAGCAGCGCCGTGGCAATGCCCATGAGGGTTTTCCCGCTTCCCATTTCGGCGGTGATATAGACGGCTCTGCTTCCGGTCTTAAAGAACTTCACCACCCCTTTAATCATCTCGCCTTGCACCGGAAACGGCTTCTTTTTGAGCGTGCTCATAAACGCGGTCAGCTCCTCGTCCCGATCCCTTAGCGGATCATGGATGACCTCAAGTTCATGATCGATTCTTTCAGCAAGACCGGGTCCGTAGTTTTCCAGAAAATCCTTGAGATTATTTATCTGCATACGCTTCTCCTTTCGCTAAGCATTTGACTATGTCAGGTATTTCGTTTCTGATGGCGGCAGCGACGGCATCCTTTAAATCATCCGGGTAAATGTCCGCGAGAAACCCCATATAGCCGCCGATTATGGTATTCAAAGGGGTGAGCCAGTCCTTTTCCGAAAACAGCTCCCACAGCCAGCCCGTCCAGGTCGGGTGCAGCGGGATTTCGGTCTTTTCTTCCAGATGATCGTAAAAAAGGGCTTTTGCCGATGGCATGTCTTCAGCCAGAATCAAAAACGCCTCTTTTGATTCCTCGTAATTTGGAAGCGCCATCTTTGGCAAAATGACGCCCTGATACAGACCGGACGGCAGCTTCTGATAATGGACGCTGTAGGATTCTCCGATCCTGTTGATATGCTCATAGCCGCCGCCTGCAGCCACAGTCGCGCTCTGGTATTCCAGAACACTCGCGATGACGCCTTTTACAGCCGTTTGGTAACCGGCCACCGACAGCAGATACGCCCAGGTGTTTTGGTCAACGACAAGATCGGAGCAATACGCCTCGATCCCTTTTGACCTGATAATGGGTAACGCCATGTACTCACCTCCTTTATGAAATTATGATAAATTCGCCCTTGGCATCGATGGCGTTAATCGTGATAACGATTTTATCCGTCTCGATGATCTTTTCCTTGCCGTCTTCATGTTCCGTGCGCGTCTCGACTTCTTTGCGGGTGATGCCTTTGACGAGCAGGGGATTTCGTCCGTCCCGGTCATAGACCACACCGTTCATCATTCCGCAGGCAAGCAACTGCGCCAGATGCCCCTGGCGAAGCGGCATGATCGGTTTTATGCGCTCCGACAGCGTCAGAGGCTTAACCAGACGACTGATTTTATCCCTTAAGCCATGGCGCCCGACTTCGGTTTCAAGCTCAGCGGGGTCAATCCGGGTTGTTCGGAAAATGAAATTCTTAATTGCCGGAGAGGGAGAGACGCTATAAGTGCATTCGGTCTTTTCCAGAAACGGCACAATGGCTGTACAATGTCCGACATCGGTCAGATACCGGGCAAGCTCTTCATCATCGCCCGGACGCTTTTTGAGAACCCCGAAAAGAACGATCTGCTTAAAAGACCTGTACTCAGCCTCGGGGAACCGAAAGACCTTCACGTCTTTAAACCGGTAGGCCAGGATTTTTGCGATGGTCTTATCCAGCCTCTTTTGGGGAATAAGATAAATAAGAACGCCGTTTGGCATAAGATACCGGATGGTGTCGCTTAAGAATGTCCGCTCGTAGCGCTGGCTAACTGACGTCTCATCGTCTCGGATGGTCCAGTCATACGGCGGGTTCAGATAAAGCAGTGAAAATGCCTGGTTGCTGATGCGGGTGGCCGCGTAATCTGTGATAAGACAATGGTTAAGATTTTCTTTGGCAATCCGTCCGCGCTCGGTATCAAGCTCGATGCCGTAGGTCTCGGCATCCAAACTTTCACCGATCTCTTTGATGGCGCTGCCTTCCCCGGCGCACGGATCAAGCAGGCGGATGCTGCCTTTGCCGTTTCTGGTAAGGATTGCCGCAATCAGGGATGCGACTTGCGGCGGCGTGGGGTAGTACCCCATTTTTGCCTGTGCTGCTAATCTCATGATTTTACCTCCACAAATAGAAAAAAGCCGCCCACACAAGATGTAAGCGGCCTTATGGTTAAAGGTTTAATTTTAATGGCTGCACTGGCGGCAGACGACCTTAAATTTCCACCTGTCGTAAATTGCCGTATCTTTGTAAGAATCGGGGTAAAGCGTTCGATGGTGTCCGCAGTCCAGCATAAATGTCCGCCCACCCAGAACACGCTTTATGATGTCGCCTAATTGCTCCGGACCCTCGGATGGGGTCTTGCGCTTCTTTTCCATGGTGGCACCTCCTAAAAGACGAAAGCCCCGCCCGAAGTATCCGGCAAGGGCTTTTACAGATGGTTTGTCGGGGCTTAGCTCAACGCCTCGGAAAAGAATTTCATCCAGCCGGTGGCAAAGTTTTGATCACTTTTACCAAAGGGCAGCCCTTTTTGTTTCTGACCGATCCGCTGAACACCCGAATTTTCCCAGTGCAGATATACCTCTTTGCCGAGACGCTCTGCATACCGGACTTCAAATTTGGTGCCGCCGGTAAGCCCAGCCTCTTTACTGATAAAGGCATGAACGATGTCACAGGCAGAAATAAGCTGGCGATTGCGTTCGTAATAGCGCTCCACCATCTCAATCCGGTCCCGAACCTGGGTCAGGTCCGGCGAAAAGATTTTCACCGAAAGTCCCCGCACTCTGGCTGCTTCACCAGCCCACTGGCAAACACCCCGGCATGAGCTGGTCACTACGATGGAATCAGCCGGAAGCGCCTTAACCAGTTCGATTACAGCCTTTCTGTCCTTAAATTTTCGTGCTCCGATAATGCCGATATGTTTCATGGTCACCTCCAAAATGCGAAAAGCCCCGCCACCACTTGGATGACAGGGCTTTCGCTGATTGATTGTTTCAGTTGATTACGATTTCACCATTCCCAAGATCGCTCCTCCTGCTTTTTCGAGCCGGTAGGCATCAGAAGCGGACAGATTGGGGAACTGAGCTGCCCGGGTAAAAGCTTGAATAATATGAAACATTGTCCCTGCACCTCGCTCCTCATAGAAAGCCTGCTTGACGATCTGGGCTTCCTCCTGGGTGATTTGAAACTGCCGGGCAAAGGCGTCGATGGTCCTTTCCGGGTTTTCGACCATCGTCTGGGTCGAAATCAGGAACCGATCCTTGCCGTGGCGGGACTGGCTGATAACCCCTTCCAGTACCAGGGGAAACTCCTCCATGATCTTGCGGGATACGTGCTTGTATCTGGCATCCATGGCGGTCTTTGCGATCATCCCGTTGGTGCAGATGAGGCGGTAATAGAAAGCCTCGATGGATAGAGCGAGCACGCCCACTTCTGAATTGGCGATGGAAATGCCGGGAACGATCTTGTCGTTTTCAAAGAGATGAAACGCCCGGTCGTATTCGGGGACTTTCAGCACCATCATGTCGCTGTCCAAGGCAAGCTGGATCTCCATAGACGGGGAAAAGCCGTATTCCAGCATTTTGGTTAAAACTTCCATGTTGTCGATGGCGGTATAACGCTCGGTAAAGACCGCTCGAACATCGCTTCCGGCAAACCGGCAAAAGAGGGACTGCCGAATCCTTGCCTCTTTTTCAATCCAGTAGTTGAGATTTTCTGATTGAAGCTCCTGGGGACAGCGGACAAGATACGAAAACGGCACCCGCAGGCGATTAGCCAGAAGACGTTGAGCGCTTGGCAGCACCCCAAATGATTTACCGGCTATGGTCATGCGTTCCAGGCTGTCAAAACGCATGTCCCGAACGGCGACGATTTCATCGAAATGACCGGTGGATTGTTCGTGGACTCGGCTGATAACGTTTTCAAGTGTTGTGATTGTTCTCATTTTCAAACTCCTTTCATGGTCTGATTGTGTTGAAATAAAAGACCCTCACGGCGACATGCCGGAGGGTTCAATAAAATGTTTGCGTCGATGGTCAGATTGTTATGTTCCGTCCTCCTCCTTTCGGTTATCGGGTTGATTAGGATCTGTTTCGGATTGAAATTTGTCGCTGCATTCCGGACAAATTCCGTGTGACACCGGCAAATCCGACTCGCCGGGCTTTGCGCCCATGGGTTTCCCACACCAGGCGCATACAATCTGGATAGGCATGATTGACCTCCTTAAAATGAAACACCCCAGCTGCCGGTCAGGAAACGACCGGCGACCAGGGCTTTGGGTTGGGGATTAGGGGAATTACCAGTCCTGGCAGGCGGTGATGTACTGACAATCTGAACACATCCAGCTTTTGCAGGGGATAAAGATCCGCGCATCGATGCCGGCCAGAACAGCATTGGCCATTTTAGCGAAACGCTTTCGCTGCTGGGAGGTCCTGGTTGTATGATAATGCTCCAGCTTGGGATTTTTAAGCTTTCGCAGAACATCCATCCGGCATTTGATGGTCGCTGTGGGAAATGTGAATTTGTTGGATGCCAGCAGATAACTGTATGCTGAAAACTGCAAATCATTATCCACATCATTCTGATTCTTGGGCTTCACTGCCGTCTTGTTATCCACTACGATCAACTCACGGTCTTCATCCATCAAAAGCAGGTCAATGATGCCGATCAACATGAAATCTGTTGCCTCGGATTCATCGGTATAAAGCCTTGCCGATAAGGGAACTTCCACGTCCACAATTTCAAGATTTGACAGATCGACACTTTCATAGAATGCTTTGAGCATCGACTTTCCTAACTGAATGGCTCTGTTTCGGTCTGAGGCTTCCTTTTTGTAGATTACGGGAATGTCCGTATGGTCCAAGTCTAATGACAGGGAGTCTTCAAAAAGCTCCTCAAGAACAAGGTCACCATCAACTACGTGTATTGCTGCCTTCCTTATACGATCTGTTCTGAAACCAAGCCTGCAGTCACAAAGATCAGAATCACATGCTATTGCTAATGAACCTGGTTTTGGGAAACTGTGATATCCATGAGCGATCTCCTCACCAAAGGTTCGAGATAGCTTGTAGATACCGTTCTTTATGTTGGGAATGCTCCAGGCTGTGGCAAGAAGATATGAGATCAAACATTCCCATGGGTCCTGCCGGATAAGACGCATTCCCCTGTAACCGCTGATAGCCTCTTCCATGTATTTGTCCTTATTTACAGCTTCCAGTATACT
>ENA-OSEO01002363-OSEO01002363.1-sediment-metagenome-genome-assembly--contig:-NODE-2363-length-27208-cov-5.353618_pt1 | contig 27208 bp, 21 predicted proteins | sample MGYA00237883_ERZ534232 | MGnify/ENA metagenome assembly ERZ534232
CCGGCCTGGAAGCTGCGGCCATAGAAGAGTTCGCCGTGCGGGTCGGCGTCCGATTTCATTCTTACGCGGATTCGCGTCATGCCGGCGCCGGGCAGGTCCACCGCAGGTCCTTCGATCCACGGATCGATCCCGATCGATGTGAAGGCGAGACCCTCAGATGTGACGGCCAGGTCCTTCACGTGCGAATTGCCCTGCCAGCCGAGCGGGCCCTGCGTGAAATCCCACACCACGACTTCTTTGCCCATGCTGACGGTCGAGAGTATCGCGGTCGATACGAACGCCAAAAGCCTGATCCGGTTGTGCATCGCGAATCACCTCCGATTCTCATTTACGGAACCCGCAGAACGTATCCTGCTGCGCCCTTGGCGTAGTATAATCGGTGCTATGGGCCTGGAACAGGACATCAAGAACAGGGCTTTGGAGCTTGGCTTGGACGCGGTGGGCATTACGGACGCTTCGCCCATCGGTCGCGAGCACGTGGAGCACTTTGAAGCATGGCTTCGCTCCGGTTGCGCGGGTCCTTTGTCCTACATGCACCGCAATCTCAAGAAGCGCGTCGATCCGGGTAAGCTCATGCCCGGCGCGCGGTCGGTGATCGTCGTCGCGCTGAACTACAAACCGCTCGCCCTGGCGACAGCGGCAGGGTGGGCTCTGCCCACCGCGACCCTTGATGCGCCGCTCGGCAGGGTGGCCCAGTATGCTCAGTATGGAGATTATCACGGCTTCATCAAGTCGCTTCTGCGCAAACTGGCGGATTGTGTGCAGCACCGGACGGATCGCACGCATCGATTCAAGATCTGTGTGGATTCCGCGCCGTTGGCGGAGAAAGCCTTGGCCGTGCGCGCCGGCTTGGGCTTCATCGGGAGAAACCACCTGCTCATCCATCCGCGACTTGGCCCGCAGGTTCTTCTGGGCGAGTTGATCACAACCATGGAGCTTCGGCCGGACGAGCCTGTCGCCGGGACCTGCGCGGAATGCGATCTGTGCCTGAAGGCCTGTCCAACCGGTGCGCTGCGCCGCGACGGCTTTCTCGACGCGCGTGAGTGCATTAGTTGCTTGACCCAGTATGGGCCGTCACCCAGGATCGGGACATGGCTGTTCGGATGCGACGAGTGCCTGCTGGCATGCCCTCATCATCAACGAGCACCGGCATGTGCCAACCAGCAGTTCAAGCAATGCATCGAGCCGGGGGAGTTGAACTTGCGTGAGTTGGTTGAACTGACGCCGGAGACGTTCGAGGCGACATTCTCTGATTCGCCCATGGGAAAAGTGGGACTCGAAGCCCTTCAGCGCAACGCGAGGATCTGCCTGCAAAATGCCGTTCACGGTGCCAGGAAGATGTCCAGATCGGTCGAAGGGAACTCGCAGCCGCGGATCTCGGTGCCGCAGGACATGCCGCGAAGGATGTAGATGTCGTCGTCGGAAATGCTGGTATGTCTGACCCTTGTGAATTCGACCGAGCCGTCGGACAGCAAGGCGTTCTGGCCGCGATAGCGGTGATTGCGGCTGTTGGAGGTCATCATCCTTTCGCACAACTGGAGCTTGAGCAACTCGGAAAGATCGGACGGCAGCCCCTCGGAGAGCGGATTGCGGTCCGCCAGCAGGACACGCTTCTTCGTCAGATCACGGTCGTTGGAGGTCGGGCAAGGGATGACAATGCTGAACTGAATGTAGGCCCGACTGGGGAAGTCGCTGAAGCGTGCGACTTCGAAACCGTCGAAGCTGAGCCTGCGTCCATCCGGCCGGCCGGGACAGAGGAACTGGCTGGGGTCCACGTACCCATACCGGACGAGCGGCCAGATCTGGCGCGTGTTGGAGTGGTTCTCCTGACCCTGATATCCTACTTTCCACCAGGGTGAACCGGGGGTCATGGCCACCGCAGGAAGCAGGCCGTCATGATCCGCAACGTAGCCCCGCAGCCCGTCGTAGATGTTGCCCATTTGCGAGCCGCACTGTGACTGCCAGTACCGACCTCGCATATGGCTGATGCTCGGAAAGAGGATTCCCACGAACAGGATGACCGCGGCCGCTGCCGCGACCACTTCGCTCCAGTTGCGCCACAGAGGGATACGGAGGGTGTACTTGCCCGATTGCTCCGCGGACAGCAGTTCCTCCAGCCGGCCGCGGCCTGCTCCCGCGGGCGCCATGTCTTGTAGACGGGAGAAGAGCCGGTCCGTCAGTTCGTCGGGACATGGCTCCAATTCCACGGTGTCCAGGGGAGCGAGCGCAAGCTGCATGGATTGATACAACTCGACGGCGTCCTCGTTCGAGGCAATCAATGCCTCGGCCTCGGTGGTCTCCGACTCTGATGTCAAGCCCAAAGAGTAATCAAACAACAGTTGCCTATGACGGTCACTTAGCGTCGTCATTTGACCTCTTTACTCCCAATTGCGGCCTTCCAGTCTTTTGCGAAGCGTGCCACGGCAGTGTGCAACCTGCTTTTGACGGTCCCGATGGGTATACTGAGAATGTCGGCCATTTGTTTGTAGGAAAACCGGTTGAAATAGGCCAGGACGAGGATCTCGCGGAGGTTCTCCGGCATATTCGCTATAACCTCGCTGACCCTCGTAGCTGTTTCCGTCCGCTCCACTTCGTCATAAGGCACGGCGGTGTCGGAACTTAAGGCGTTGAGCATCTCGTCGAAGGACATGTCCTCAGATTCGGAAATCGTTCCGATAGGCACGGCGCTGTTCCGCTGGCTTTTGCGCAGGGCGTCCTTGGCCTTATTGGCGGCGATGGTGAATAACCACGGGCGCAACGGCCGGCTCGGATCGAAGCTCTCCCGGCTCGTGAACAACTGCAGGAACGTCTCCTGGAATACGTCGTCCACCAGGTCGGACTGGTTCAAGAACTGCTTGAGAAACGCGTATAGACTGTTCTTGTACCGGTTGACGATCTCTCGGAACGCGGCCTCGTCGCCCTTGATGTAATGTTGCAGGAGCTCGGCATCCGTCAGATTCTCATATGGGCGTTTTGTCATGGTTTTCATTATATGAGTTTAGTAGTGCAGGAGGAATCCCTGTTCGACCGAAACCGAGAAACAAGGCGCGATCTTCTTGTATTTCTCCTCATTCCTACCATGAATGCCTGGATGCCTGTGGACACTCCGCCGGGCTGTATACAGGCGTCAGAAGGCCCCATTAGTTGTATTCTCCATGCCTCATACCCAATCTGTTGCGGGTGATGGGGTCTGCACCATGATCGATTCTCGCGCGATCCTGCATCTCGCACGGTCCTTCACGGGTTACACCAACGGATCCGACGAGAACCAGAGCACTGAAGCGAGGTTGTTTCCACCCCTCAAGACAACGATCCACCGAACACCGTCGAGGGTTTCTCGCCCTCCCACATTGGCAGTATTCTACGCTTGACAAGTCTCGCGTAGGACCATATTCTTGTGCTTGGACTGGGGGTGTGAGTCAGATCGGTCAGCAAAGCCCAAAGACGCGGAACTCAGTGGTCTGCGTCGCAGACATTTTTGAAGGGGAGCAGAACATGTCTCGTGTCATACCTGCCGTCATTGTGTGTGTTCTCGCATGCTCGTTGTCCGTCCGCGCCGACGAGATCTATCTCAGGAACGGCGACCGTCTCTCCGGCCAGATCGTCCGGCTGACCGAAGGCAAACTCGTCTTCAAATCCGAGCTTGCCGGCGAGGTCACTGTAGACCTGAAGAATATCCGGACTTTCCGCAGCGATGCCCCCCTTGAGATCCATCTCAAGGACGGCACGGTGCTGCGCCAGCCCGTCACGGCGGCCGAGCCAAACGAATTCGCCATCGCGGCGGGCGAGCCCCTCCGGCCGCAAACCTTCGGGCTGGGGAGAATCGCATCGATCAATCCGCCGCCGAAGCCTCAGCCCAAGTGGACCGGCAGCCTGTCCGGGGCCGTCAGTTCCACCCACGGCAACACCACGGCGGAGTCCGTCACCGCCAGTGTGAACGTTGCTCGTCGTTCCGAGAAGGATCGCACGACGGCCGCCGCCGACTACGCCCAGAGCGACCGCAAGAACCCGGACACCGGGGAAGAACAAACCACCGAAGACTGGTGGCGGGCCCGGGCCCAGTACGACTATTTCTTCACGAAGAAGTTCTTCGGATTCGGCAACGCCCGCTACGAGCGGGACGATATCGCCCAACTGGATCGACGCGTCGTGGTCGGTGGCGGTGCCGGCTATCAGTGGATTGAAACGGACGCCACCGCGTTCTCGACCGGCCTCGGTCTTGCCTCGCTCTACGAGAAGTTCGACAACCAGGACGACAGTAACAGCGAGCTGTCCTTCCAGGCGGGTTATAACCTCAACAAGAGACTCTGGCAGAAGCTGCGGTTCCTGCACGACCTGACTTACTATCCGAGCCTGGAGCAGTTCTCCGACTACTACTTGACGACGACCGGGGAACTCCAAACGAACCTGACCAAGAGCCTGTTCGCCAGCTTCAAAGTGATTTTCAACTACGACGCGAGCCCTGCCCCCGACCAGGGCAGCACGGACGTCAAGTACCTCCTCGGCGTCGGTTTAACATTCTGAGCGTGCAGTAGTCCGGCTACTGACGATGCAGGCCCCGGCAGGTCCACGCCTGCGGCCAAGCCGAGTGTCTCAAGACCGTCATCCGGTTCTGAGAACGTCCCGATGGTCCCATGCGTCCCGTAGGCCCCATTACCCCCTTCGTTCTTGCTCTCGCCCGGTAAGAACGGCTGCCCCTACACAGATCTCGCGCAACAGTTGCAGCCCGCCTCCGAAATCGTTATCCTTTGAGCTTCGTCGAGACGCGGTGGCTCTGCGACCGGCCGTGCTCATGCAGATTCATTAGGAGAGCAGATCATGAAGAATGCGGTTTGGATCGTCCTGTTCGTCGTGCTCATCGGAGTCTTCGTCGGGATTGGCGTGCTGCGCAAGGGCAGCTCCGGCGCCGAAGGGACCTGCCGGATCGGCGTGATCCCGAAGGAGACGGCCTCGCAGTACTGGAAAGGCGTCCGCAACGGCGCCGAGCAGGCTGCCAAGGATGAGAAGGTCACGATCCTCTGGAACGGCCCGGAGGTGGAAACCGACAACGAGCGGCAAATCCAGATCGTCGAGGACATGATCGCCCAGAAGGTCGACGGGATCATCCTGGCGCCCAGCAATCGCAAAGCCCTCGTTCCGGCGGTCGAGAAAGTCGATGCCCGCAAGATCCCCTGTGTGATCGTCGATTCGGGCGTCGAGACCGATAAGTACCTGTCTTACATGGCCACGGACAACTACAAGGGTGGCGTCCTGGCTGCCAAGCGCATGGGCGAAATTCTGGGCGGCACCGGCAAGATTATCATCGTCGCCTGGACACCCAACTCCGCCTCTACGGACGCGCGTCTGCAAGGCTTCCGCGAGACACTCGCGAAGGACTTCGCCGGGATCGAGATCGTCGATTCACAGTATCCCAACCCGCCGACGATGGACAAGGCCCGGGACGTCGCCCAGGACATGCTGACGCGGAACGCCGGTATCGACGGCATGTTTGCCTGCAACGCCACCAGCGCCGGAGGCGCCCTGACGGCCCTCCAGAGCTTCCAGCAGGGCGAGGGTTCCAAGAAGATCAAAATGGTCGGTTTCGACGCTTGGCCCATGGTCGTCGAAGGTCTCCGCAAGGGTGACCTCGACAGCTTGATCATCCAGAACCCCTACAAAATGGGCTATGAGGGCGTCAAGGCGATCGTCCGTCATCTCAAGGGCGAATCGGTGCCCAAGCAGGTCGATACCGGCGTCGAGCTGATCACTGCCGACCGACTCAGCGACCCCAAGATCATGGAGCTGCTCAACTCGCAGATATGAGCGCCGTGCCGCACCAGAACGATAGGCCTGAGACGGTTGCCCTGCGGATGACGGGCATTTCCAAGAGCTTCGGCCCGGTCCAGGCGCTGAGCGATGTGAGCCTGACGGTCCGTGCGGGCACGGTGCACGCCCTGGTTGGTGAGAACGGCGCGGGCAAATCCACGTTGATGAAGGTCCTCGCGGGCGTCTACCAGCCGGACACGGGAGACATCGAGATCCATGGCCGTCGGCGGGTCTTTCTCAATCCGGCCCAGGCCATCGAGGCGGGCGTCTCGATGATCTACCAGGAGCTGGACCTCGCCGAGCACCTGACCGTTGCCGAGAACATCTACCTCGGCGCCGAGCCGAAAGGTCCTCTGCCGTTCGTGGTGAGCCACGGGCGCATGACCGCCCAGGCGGATGCGCTCGCCCGCCAGTATGGCTTTGAGATCGATCCCGCCGCCAAGGTTGAGGACCTCGCGACGGGCGACTGCCAGATCGTCGAGATCCTCAAGGCCCTGCGGCGCAAGGCCTCGATTCTCGTGATGGATGAGCCCACGTCCTCCCTGTCGGAGAGCGAGGCCCGGAGACTCTTCGAGGTCGTCCGGCGGTTGCGAAACCAGGGATTGTCCATCATCTACATTTCGCACCGGCTCGAGGAAATCATCAACTTGGCCGACGAAGCCAGCGTCCTGCGCGACGGCCGGCTCGTGCATTCCGAACCTGCGGCGGCGCTGGATATCCCCAAGATCGTCCACCACATGGTCGGCCGGGAGCTGACGGATTTCTTCCCGAGCCGTACGCTTCGTGCGGGCGAGGTCCTGGCGCAGGTGAACGGGCTTTCTTCCGGCGGCGGCATCGAGGAGGTGAGCTTCGAGGTCCGGCGCGGCGAGATTGTCGGTATGGCGGGTCTCGTTGGCGCGGGTCGAACCGAAGTGGCGCGGGCGCTCTTCGGCGTGGACAAGAAGACCGCCGGCACGGTCGTTCTGGAGGGCCGGGAGGTGAGCATCGCCTCTCCCACCGACGCGATCGACAACGGGATTGCGCTACTGACGGAGGATCGCAAGCGCACGGGATTGTGCCTGGAGCTGCCGTGCAGTTGGAACATTACGCTGCCGAATCTGGAGCAGATCGGCTTCCGCCCGTTCATCAAGCCGGGTCGGGAGACCCGGATCGCCGACGACGTGGCTTCTCGCATCGGCGTCCGCTGGGCGTCGTCCCGTGCCCCGGCGGCCTCCCTCTCCGGCGGCAATCAGCAGAAGCTGCTGATCGCACGCTGGCTGCTGGCCGATTCACGCTTCATGATCTTCGACGAGCCCACGCGCGGGATCGACGTTGCCGCCAAGGTGGAGGTCTATACGCTGCTGAACCGGCTGGCCGAGGAAGGCAAGGCGATCCTGTTCATCTCGTCGGAGCTTCCCGAGTTGTTCGGCGTCGCCGACCGCATCCTCGTGATGCGGCGCGGCCGGCTCGTCGGCAACCTGGTGACGAAGGAAACGACGCCGGAAGAAGTGATGCACCTGGCGGCGGTGGAGGAAAGAGCGTAGGGGCAGGCTCCCGTGCCTGCCCAACGTGCGATGGCAACCACAGAAGGGCAACCACAGGGGGTTGCCCCTACAGGGTACGCGAATATGAATCGATTCATCCGACAACTGTTGCCCTTTGGCACGCTGATCCTGCTGATCGCGGCTCTGTCGGCCCTGGAGCCGAACACGTTCCTGACGGCGGAGAACTTCTTCAATGTCCTGAGCCGCTCGAGCGTCAACGGGATCATGGCGATGGGCATGACCGCGATCATCATCTCCGGCGGCATCGACCTGTCCGTCGGTTCGATGATGGCCCTCTCCGGCATGGTCGCCGGCCTGGTCATGACGAAGAACGGCGACATTGTCCCCACCGCGGGCCTGATGTGGCTCGGCACCCTGGCCGGCCTGGGAACGGGCTTTCTCTGCGGCATGCTCAACGGCGGGCTCATCACCAGGCTGAACCTGCCCCCCTTCATCGTTACACTGGGCACGATGAGCGCCTTTCGCGGCATCTCCTACGTGATGAATGACGGCATGATGTTCGACGTGCCCACCTACACGTTCCTGGGCCAGAGCACGCTGGCGGGCATCCCGGTGAACGTCCTGATCTTTCTCGCCATCGTCCTGATCGCTTTCTTCATCCTGCGGTACACGCCGCTGGGCCGGTATACGTACGCCATCGGGTCCAACCGGCAGGCAGCCTACCACGCGGGCGTGAACGTCAATCGCAACCTGCTTACGATCTACACTCTCACCGGTGTCTTTGTCGGCTTGGCCGCGATGATCGCGACCAGCCGAACGGTCTCCGCCCAGCCGACCGCGGGCCTGAGCCTGGAGCTCGACATCATCGCTGCGGTGGTCATCGGCGGCGCCAGTCTCTCCGGCGGGCGGGGTACGGTCGTCGGCACGATCATCGGCACGCTGCTCATCAGCTTCCTGCGCAACGGCCTGACCCTGCTGGGCATCTCGACGAACATCCAGCTCGTGGTCATCGGCGCGATCATCATCGGCGCCGTCGCCCTCGACCAGATGGCCCGCGCCCGAGCCGTCGAGAGCCGATAGGACATGGGCTGCTCCGTAGGGTGCGTACCACGCACCGCTGGTTTCTCGAACGGGACGGAAAATGGTGCGTGATACACGCCCTACAGCACGGTGAAGACGGTCTGAGCAGGCTGTGATGCTCCCAGAGCTGTGCCGCGTGGGCCGGGGGAGCAGCCGCCGATGGTGATTTGGAATCGGCCGGGCTCCGGGACCGTCTCGCCGTTGTCGTTGACCAGCGACATCATCTCCGGCGTGATCGTGAATGTGACGATCTGGCTTTGTCCCGGCTTGAGAGCGATCCGTTGGAAGCCTTTCAATGCGGAGAGGGGAACGCGGACGGAGGCCTCCAGATCGGTCACGTAGAGCTGCACGACTTCTTCCGCCGGGTAGGAGCCGGCATTTCGAATCGTCGTCGTGGCGCGGAGGCTGGCGCCCTTGCGGATTCGTTCGGCATTCAGTTTCAGAGCGCCGTACTCGAATCGTGCATAGCTCAGGCCGAAGCCGAACGGATACAGAGGCTCCTCGGTCATGTAGCGATAGGTCCGTCCCGCCATGGAATAATCGGCGTAAGGTGGAAGCTGGTCCGTCGATTTGGGGAACGTCACGGGCAGCCGGCCGGAGGGGGAGGCATCGCCGAAAAGCACATCGGCCACCGCCGCGCCACCCTGTTCGCCGGGATACCATGCGAAAAGGACCGCGTCGGCCAGCTCGTGAACCTGGGGGATGGCCAGGGGACTGCCGCCGGTGAGGACGACGATGATCGGCTTGCTGTTGCCCTGGCGGAGCCGTTTCAAGTAGCTCACCTGGTTGGCCGGCAAGCCAATGTCCACGCGGTCGCCCTTGTGAGGCGACGCGATCGATTCACCTTCCTCACCCTCCAGCAGGCCAGTGATCCCCATGACGACGACCATCGCATCAGCCTCCTTCGCGTCGCCGCTGGTCCAGTCGATCGGATTGACGTTCTCGCGGTCCGGGAGGAACCCCGGTTTGTAGCCGACGAACGAGCCGGGTTCCAGCTTGCCGGCGATGCCCTCCAGAATCGTGACCACCTCGCTGCTGACGCCGTAGTAGTTGCCCAGGAGGACTTCGACGCTGGTGGCGCAGGGGCCGGTCACGTACAGACGCCGGACGTCCTTCTTCAGGGGCAGTACGTTCTTGTCGTTCTTCAGCAGGACAAGGGACTTGACCGCCGCCTCGCGGGCGAGTTGCCGGTGCTCGGGACAGTGGATGACGCCGATCGGGATCTTTGCGTACGGGTTCATCCCGGGCGGGTCGAACATGCCCAGCTTGAATCGCGTTCGCAGCAGCACGGCCAAAGCCTCATCGATGACCTTTTCACTGACGAGGCCTTGTTTGACAGCTTCAGCCAAGTGGGGGAAGGTGTTGCCACAATCGAGATTGACGCCGCTATTGAGCGCCAGGGCCGCCGCTTCAGGGGGCGTCCGGACCACCTTGTGTCCCTGGTACAAATCTACCTGGGCCCAGCAATCGGACACGATGTGGCCCCGGAAGCCCCACTGCTCGCGGAGGATCTTGCCGAGGAGCGTTTTGCTGCCGCAGCACGGCTCGCCGTTAGTGCGGTTGTAGGCGCACATGACCGCTTCGACCTTGGCATCGACCAACGCCTTGAAGGCGGGCAGATGGGTCTCGTACAGGTCCTGGGAGCTGGCTTGGGCGTCGAACACGTGCCGATCCGCCTCCGGGCCGCTGTGCACGGCATAATGCTTGGCGCAGGCGGCGATCTTGAGGTAGCGCGGATGGTCCCCCTGCAGGCCCTTGATGAAGGTCGTTCCCATGACGCTCGTCAGGTAGGGGTCTTCGCCATAGGTTTCCTGGCCCCGGCCCCAGCGGGGATCGCGGAAGATGTTGATGTTCGGAGTCCAGAAGGTGAGACCCCCGTAGCGCAGGTGCCGGTCCAGGCCGGCCGCCGCATGGTGCATGGCGCGCGCTTCGTCCGAAATCGCGACGGCGAGACGCCCCATCAGATCGGTATCGAACGTGGCCGCCAGGCCGATGGCCTGGGGAAAGACAGTGGCGGCGCCGCCCCGTGCCACGCCGTGCAGGCATTCGTTCCACCAGTTGTATGGCGGCACGCCCAGCCGCTCGATGGCCGGGCTCTCATGCACCATCTGAGCGATCTTCTCCTCCAGCGTCATGCGAGAGATCAGGTCCGCCACGCGCCGGTCGATGGGCAAGGACGGGTCTTGAAACGGCATGATCCCCGCCGCGGATTGGTTTGCCTGCGAACCGGTGGTCGGCGATTGCCCCGCTGTTCGCGAATCCTCCCGCTGGCAGGAAGCTACCATCAGCAGCATGCCCGTCACGGCGACCGTGGTCAGAACCGCGTTTCGCTTCATCGTTCAATTCCCTTCCTTGGGGTCGTGCAATTTGAGGCCCGCGCCGCGCCCGGCGCTATCGCTTCCTCTCGGCCAGCCCTTCGAGTATGGCCTGGGCGAACAACGCGGCTGCCGGCGAGCCGATGGCCGTGATAAGGAGCCCCTGTTTCTCCGCCGCGTTGCCGGTGTAGACGGCGCCGCCCCGAAGGAGTCGGGCCTGTTCGGCAGGATAGCCAGTGGCTGCGACCCCCTGCAGGAGGCCGGCGGCCGCGAGGATGGAGGGGGCTGTGCCGATGGCCGCCACGACCTTCTGTCGCGCCGCGGCCTGACGCGCCAGGTTCTGAACCGCGGCATTGTTGATATAGTCGACGGCGCCGATGCCGCCGATGAAGACAACCGCATCGAAGTTGTCTACGTTGGCCTGGTGCAGGAGCATGTCGGCCGGCACGGTCCCGCCGAGCATGCCCATGAGGATACCCGTGCGATTGCTGGCGATCGTCACCTGCACGCCCGCCAGCTCCAGGGCGCGTCGGGTGGCGACCAGTTCCTCATCCTGGAATCCCCGGGCGGGAACGACCAGCAGGGCCGATCCTCCGCTCGCGGCGGTAGTGTCAGACGTCTCCCCAACGGCGGCGGTCGGCGCGGTCCCGATAGGGTAGCCTACGAAGATGGCGTACAGCGCCTCGTAGTTCCTCGGAATGCGCACCACCCGTCGAACGTCGCTCCCTTCGACAGCATCGATGCTGACGAATGTCAGACCGAGGGCTACCGCCTGGAGCTGGATACTCTGCGAGGCTCTTCCGGCCAGCAGTGCCGAGACCGTCCTGCCGCGCGGGCCATAGCGGGTATTGAACTCCTTCGCCGCAGACGCCAGGACGATCTGGCAGCCACCGGCCGGTGCATTCGGCTGGTTCGACAGCGCGCCGGCCAGTGCGCCCCGAACGTCGCCGTCACTGATCTGGCGCAGGAGGTGCCCGGCGGGCTCATAAGAAAAGACCCCTTCGGGCACGACGAAGTAGGCGCGGATCAAGGGCTCGCTGGAGCTCGCAGCCGCAGTCGGGACCGTAGGGAGCGAAGGGGCTCCTGCCGCCTGTGCGGCCCAGGCGAGCTGGCTAATCTGCGCCAGGTTCAGCGGTTGATTGTCCGGCACCCGCGTCTTGTGCTGCTCGATCAGCGCCTGCTCGACGCTGACGGCGCTGCTCGTGGCCGCCTGGGGAAGCTGGATGGTCCTGGAGCGAGCGGCTGCCGCCCCCCGGCGGGCTTGCGCTGTTGGCGTTTGTCGCGTCTGCGGCTGTGTTGTCTGTGCCTGTTTCTCCGCGCCGATACTTGTGACCGGCATCAAGATCAGCAGCAGGGCGGGCAGCGCCCACTTCACTGCTCTGTCTGCGGATGATCGATCTTTCATCGTTATATCCTCCCATGCGCTCAGTACAAAGCTATCGCCTGTATTGTATCAGGAGAACCGACGGGAAGAAAATCCGAAATTCGAATGTCGAAATCCGAAACAAGCGTGAAGGACCGAATCCAGGACTCAAAACGGTTCGCTCGGCTGGGCGGCCGCATTTGGTTCATTTGGACTTTGAACTCGTTTCGGATTTTGTGCTTCGGATTTCGAGCTTTTCTTGAAGGGCCGGTAGAGCGGATCGCCGATCAGGAGCATCTGCCAGGAGTTGCACGGCTTGGTGAGGTAGAACGCCTCCACGAGACAGCGGCCTTCGAAGAGGGCTCCGAAGAACAGCTTGGGCTCAGGAAAAGCGTGCAGGTAGGGTTCATTGACAGGTCCGAGTGTGGCGGTGATGCCGTCCTTGAGCATGGCGGGACACCACTGCGTGCTGTTGGGGTCGCGCAACCGAGTCGCCTCATAACTGGCGATGTGGAATCCCACGGCCCCCTCGACGAAGTCGAAGGCATCAACGTACTTCCCCACGCTGTACCAACCGCAATAGAGCGCCGTATCCGGGCAACTGCCCGGTGCGAACAGCGCGCCTGTCTGCTCCTCCTGGACGGGCAGATCGGTCTGCAGGCGCACCAGCACAGCCAAATCCCGCAGCGACTGATCGTAGTAGCTGTACGCGTTGCTGCCGGTGAGCCCGCGGGAATCGATGTAGGCGCGCCCGGCCAGGCCCTTTTGTTCGGTCGCGAGGCTCTTGTCGATCAGTCCCTTTGCGATGCTGTAACTCGGGCCGTCCAGCCGGCTGACCATCAGGGTCTTGAATGGCTGCGGCTGGGGGCCTCGCAATCCATTCGGCTGCCAGCGGTAGAGTTCGTAGGGACCGGCCAGGACCAGAGACAGCTCGCTGTCGACGGAGGCTTCGGTCTCTTTGCCGCCGATGCGATCGATGTCCATCTGGATCTGAGTCGATGCGAGCTGCCGCTGGCGCCAGGCCAGTGAATCGCTCTGGCCCTTCTGCTCCAGCTCGGTTATGGCGTCCTTCTCCTCCTGGAGCAGGCTACGCAACTGTTTGAGTTGTGCGTCGAGACCCCTGAGGGGCTCTCGGCGCCCGACCCGGAACGGAATGCCGTACGTGGTGACGAGACACCTGATGTTCTCGAGGTCCCTGCGCGTTGCGAAGAGCCTGCGAATAGGTCCCGCGAGTCGTTGCTCGTAGTCGTCCCGACTGATGGAGTCCCGCAGTGGCGTGCCCAGCGCGACGGGGACCACGTGGTTGGCGGGAATGCCCCGTTGCTGGCAGTAGTACCGCGCCAGGCGGGTCGAGGCCGCCTGATCGGTGTTCGCGATGACCAGGATCTCGTTCGGCTCCAGGGCGAAGCCGAGCCGGGCGCAGGCCAGCAGGAGGATGACAAAGCCCGTTGGATTCCTTCGCATGCCTGTTAGTCCGGTCCGCAGGATCGGTAGAGGGAACGCTCCGGATGGTCCGGGTCCGCCGGTTCATAGTCGTCCAGCCAGCAGGCGTTCGGATTGTTCGGGAAAACGAGAAAGCGTCCGTTATCGCGGCTGTCGGCGGCGCGGTGATACTTCAAATAGGTCTGCCCTGCGACCGTGCCCAGGATCTCGATCTTCCCGCTGGCGTGCGACATGGTGTAGCGAACCCGCTTGGCCAGGCCGGAGACGCGGGCCTTCGCCTGCTCGACGATCTCGCAGCCCTCCTCGATCGGGACCGTGTATGTCTTGTTGCCTACCGCCGGACGACACTGGAAGATGTAGTAAGGGGCGTTCCCGATGAAGGACAGTCTCCGCAGAAGCTCCGCGAGCACCTCCGGGTCGTCGTTGATCCCGCGCAGCAGCGGCGCCTGGTTGGCCGTGACGGCGCCGGCCTTCTGGAGCAGCGAGAGCGCATGCACCGCGGGCTCCGTCAGCTCGCGCGGATGAATGAAATGCGTCATGATGTAGATCTTCTTGTGCGCCGTGCTGTACCGGCGGATCATCTCCAACAGACTCGGATCGCGCAGGATCCGATACGGATTGAAGGCGGGCATCCGCGAGCCGATGCGCACGATCTGGACGTGTTCGATCGCGCGGAGCCGGCCGATGATGTCGGCCAGCTTCGGCGTCGCCAGCGCCAGCGGATCACCGCCGGTGAGCAGGACATTCGTCACTTGTTTCTGGCTCTCGATGTACCGCACCGCCGCCGGCACGTCGCGCAGACACTCCGTCCGCGCGCCCATGAAAACGCGCTTGCGGAAACAATACCGGCAGATCCCCTCGCACACGTCGCTGACCAGCAGCAGGACCGTGTAGTCGTACTTGTGCTCGACACCGGGCAGAACGGTGTAGGCGGTCTCGTTGGACGGGTCGAGCTGGCCCCACTCGTCGAGTTCCTGCGCGTTGGGCACGATGGCCCGCCGGATCGGATCGTTCGGGTCCTCCCAGTCGATCAGGGACAGATAGTAATCGTTGCTGCGAAAGGCGAATCGCTGCGCGACGTCCGCCAGATCCGCCTTCTCACGCTCGCTCAGTTGGTCGATCTGGTCTACTCTCGTCAGGTGCCGGGGATGTGTTACGCTGACGGTCATCGGGTCACTCCCTTTCACTTAATTCGGATTACGGCCGGACCCCGACTGCCCGCGGGTGTCTTCGGCTTGGGAGTACCGTCTTTCGTAGATCCCCTGGCGCGCAAAGACCCGCGCCGACGTGGCGAACAGAATGTGGGCATCCAACCTTAGACCCATCTGCTCCACGTATTGCACGTCGAGTTCCAGTTTTTCTTCAACAGTCAGCTCCCCCCTCCCGGAAATCTGTGCCAGGCCGGTCAGTCCCGGCTGGACGAGGAGCCGTTTCCTCTGTCGCTCGTTCCACTCCGAGATTTGGGTGATATACAACGGTCGGGGACCGATGATCGCCATATCACCCCTTATTATATTAACAAATTGCGGCAGTTCGTCAAGAGAATATTCCCGCAAAAACCGGCCGAGCCGCGTGAGCCGTGGATCCGCGCCGGACCTTGGGCTGGGCCCAAAGGGATCTGTGTCGAGCCGCATTGTCCTGAATTTGTAGAGCGTGAACGGCTTTCCGCCCTTGCCTGCCCGCTGCTGGCGAAAGACCGCCGGCCCCGGGCTGGCGATATGAATCGCCATCATGATCGCCAGCAGCAACGGTGAAAGGACCACCAGCAGCAGGCCGGCAGTCAGCAGATCGAATGCTCTTTTCAGAAAGGAATACATCAAAGCCGGCGATACAGTGGGTGGCAGATGGAACAGGCTCCAAGAGCCCGGAACAGAGTGAACCTGGCGATGTCATTGCGAAAAGCATAGCGACGAAGCAATCTCTATCTCATGGGGGGAGATTGCTTCGCTGTGCTCGCAATGACATGCGCGTGTTCCTCACCGTCCCTTGCCGTCCTGTTGAAGGGTTTCTGAATGAGCTGACGTACTGGTGTGCGAGGACCTGATATGCATGAGCGCTCTGCACGTAACGCCACGGATTCTCACGGACACGGCGGTCCGTGTCGGTGTGAGAATCAGCGCAGGAACCCGAGAATGCCGTCCACGACCGCGTCCTTCATTTCGTCGGTCAGTTCGGGGTAGATCGGCAGAGCCATGATTTCGTCGGCCGCCTTCTCCGATTCCGGGAAGTCGCCTTCGCTGTAACCGAGGTAGGAGAAGCACTCCTGCAGATGAGCCGGGACGGGGTAGTAGATCTCGCAGCCGATCTTGTTGGTCTTGAGATGCGCGACGACTTCGTCGCGCCGGGGCACGCGGACGCAGTACTGATTGTAGATGCTCACGCAGTCGGGACTGATGTACGGCGTCTGTACGATGGTACCTTCGAATCGTTTGTTGTAGTAGACTGCGTTGCGCCGACGGGCTTCGGACCAGTCGCCCAGATGCGGCAGCTTCACCAACAGGGCCACCGCCTGGATCGGGTCCAGACGGAAATTGGCGCCGATGAACTTGTGGTAGTATTTGGGCTCGGCGCCGTGATTGCGCATGAGCAGGAGACGTTTGTACAGGGCTTCATCGCTGGTGACAACCATGCCGCCGTCGCCGATGCCGCCGAGGTTCTTGCTGGGGAAGAAGCTGAAACAGCCGGCGGTGCCGATGCTGCCGGCCTTGCGGCCTCTGTAAGTGCTCGTGATCGACTGAGCCGCGTCCTCGATGACCGCCAGGTTGTACCGGCTGGCGATCGCCATGATCGGGTCCATGTCCGCCATCTGGCCGAACAGGTGGACCGGGATGATCGCCTTGGTCCGCCGGGTCACCGCGGTCTCGATCTGGTTGGGATCGATGTTGTAGGTCTTGGGATCGATATCGACGAGGACCGGCGTCGCCCCGACACGCGAGATGCAGCCAACTGTGGCGAAGAACGTGAAAGGCGTCGTGATGACCTCGTCGCCCGGGCCGATGTTCAGGCTCATCAGGCAGTTGAGGATCGCATCGGTCCCGCTCGAGACGCCGACGCCGAACCGACAGTTGCTGGCGGCTGCGATCTTCTGCTCCAACTCCTGCACCTTGGGTCCGCCGATGCAGACCTGTGAGTCCAGGACCTCCGAAATGCCGGCCAGGACTTCATCTTTGATTGTCTTGTACTGCGCCTTGAGATCCAACAAAGGTACTTCCATGGTCATTCCTTGAGAAGTGCGATTCCCAATTCGTAATTTGTGATTGGAGGAGCGCCGCGCGCCCGCTTCTTCAAATCACAAATCAGACTTCAACAATCAGACATTCCTGAGTTTTCTGTATGAGACCCTTCCGACCCGATGCTCCTCGGGCAGGGGAGCCTCCTCGTCCAGGTCGAGGCAGCGCATGACGCCGGGCTCGACCTGCCGGTAGCGATAGCCGCTCTCCGGGCACACCATCACACCCTCGGCGTCCGGCTGGGGCAGTGGGATGCCGTGACGGCTCACCCACCCGGCCTGTTTTGCCGGCACACCTATCATCAGGGCGTAATCGGGCACGTTCTTCGTCACCACGGCGCCGGCTGCGATGAAACAGTATCGACCCAGCTCGATGCCGCAGACGATCGTCGCATTGGCGCCGACCGTGGCGCCCCGTCGCAGCAGCGTTCGCTCGTAGAGATCGTGCCGGACGATCTGCGACCGTGGGTTCGACACATTCGTCAGCACACAACTGGGTCCGAGGAAGACATCATCCTCGATAACAGTCCCGGTGTAAATGGCGACGTTGTTCTGGACCTTGACATTGTTGCCGATGATGACGCCGCTCGACACGAGCACGTTCTGTCCGAAGATGCAGTTCGCGCCGATCTGGGCATCCTTCATGATGTGGCAGAAGTGCCAGATCTTGGTTCCCTTGCCGATCCGGCAAGGCTGGTCGACATAGGCGGATTCATGCACGAAGTAATCACCCTGCATGTTGGTACCTTCCCAAGTATTGGTTTTGCCTCCAGATTCCGAATCCGAAGCACCAAATCACAAACAAATCCAAAGGACCAATACCGCAATGACAGAAACGCTATCGCCTATCAGACAGTCTATTTGGAGTCTGTGATTCTGAGTTTTGAATTTGTTTGAGATTTGCTGCTCTGTGCTTGGTGCCTTCTCTCAGAATTTCCCTGGATCAACCGGCATGCCACGGTTCTTGAGGGATTCTCGCCTGGCCTCAAGCACCTGGGCTGTTCGCAGCCTATCAACACCGTCGGCCCGGACCAGGCGATTCTCCAGCACACGCCCGACGAAGTGCTGGTACTCCAGCGAGAACGGCTCGCCGCCGGGGATCGTCGGGATTACGACCGCCTGCACGCGCTCATCAACATAGCGATTCTCATGGGGACCCTCGGCTCTTGCGAGAACAGCTACGTCCGGGCCAGTCGCACGGTTTTCACAAGATACCGCTGAGCAGCGTTCACGAGCATCTCCTCCAACCGTTGGGCCAGGAGGGAGCGGTCGAATTGTCGCTCGGCCACCGCTCGGGCATTGATGCCCATCTGCCGGCACCGAGCGGGTTCGCGGGAGAGCTTCTCCAGCGCGTCAGCCAAATCCTCGGGACGATCCGGATCGAGACCGATGCCGCATCCATTGCTTTCGACGATCTCGGCCAGCCAGCCGGAGACGTTGACCAGCACTGGTTTGCCCGCTGCCAGGGCGTCGAACATCTTGTTCGGCGACCAGCTCTGCTCCTTGGCAGCCCGGTAGATGGTCAGGCACACGTCACACCCGGCCACGATCCTCGCCACTTCCTCCTTGTCGGGCACCAGATCGCTGAACACGATGTTCGTGAGTCCATAGCCGCGCGCCATCGCCTCCAACTCAGCCTTCTTGCCGCCGCTGCCATGCAGGACGATCACGATGTGGTCCGCGCCCCGGTCGGCCAGGATCCTGGCTGCCTCGATTACATAGTCGAGTCCGTTGGCCAGTCCCATCGCGCCGAAGTAGATCGCAGCGAAGCGATGGCCCAGGCCCAGCCTCTCACGGGCTGCCGAGCCGTCGAGGTCCGGGCGGAACAGATCGAGGTCGCTGGCGTTGGGGATCACTGTGACTTTGCTTTCCGCGATACCAGTCTTGACAACACCTTCCTTCATGCCGGGCGAGAGGGCGATAATGTGATCGGCGTCACGATAAATCCGTCGTGCCATTCGTCGCAGCCACCATGCCGCGGCCGGATTGCGAAGAGCGCCCACGTTAATGAGCGCCTCGGGCCACAAATCTCGCACCTCGAACACGAAAGGCACGCCGAAGTAGCGACTCAGGGTCATGCCCGCCAATCCGACGGTCAACGGAGTATGCGTGGCGAAGATGACGTGCGGCGGGACAAGACCCCTGCCCGTTTGCTCAGCGGCCCGGGCGAACTCATAAAACCTGAGCATGCGCCGCCAGCCGCCCATCGTCGTGCCCATGTGCGGGTCGTTGTATCCACCTGCGACGGAGATCACCCGAATGCCGTCGATTTCATACTCGCAGCATACCTCCTTTGGGCAGACCGGGAACTCCGAGTTCGCCAAGCCGGAGGTAATCATCGTCACCTCATGGCCCTTCCCGACCAGGTATCGACCGAACTCGTACGATCTCGTCCCGGTCCGGCCCTTGCGGGACGCGAAGTACTGATGGATATACAGGATTCGCATGGCTTTCACCAATACAGGCCTTCATAGCCTGCGGTCCGGGGGGCCACGCCCTCAATCCCTGCGGCGTCCAGGACATGGATACCTGCTTTGGTCCATCCGCGGACGCGTTCCGGCTCGAGACTGCCGTGGTTCACCAGGATAAGATCGGCTGCCGAGAGGTCGTCCAATGAGCGCACAAGCAATTCCTCAAGGTGGCGAAGGGCATTGTGAACCAGCTCTTTGTTGCTGCTGATCGGGCGTTCCGGCTGGACGACCGGGTCGTAGATCAGCAGGCGTACGCCCTCGCCGATAAGGGCCTTGGCAATCTTGACATAGGGACTCTCACGCATGTCGTCTGTTTGAGCCTTGAACGCCAGTCCGATCATGCCCACTGTCGCGGGCCGGTGGGCCAGAATCCGCCGGACGACCTCATTGATCTGAATATCATTGCTTTCGAGGATTCTGTCCAGCATAGGCGTCTTGACGGACTTCAGCGACGCCAGGCGGAGGACCGCCCGGAGGTCCTTGGGCAGGCACGAGCCGCCAAACGCCGCGCCCGGCTTCAGGTAGCGAGAACTGATGTTCAACTTCGTGTCGGCGCAGAACACCTCCGCCACCCTGCGCGCATCCACGCCTGCCGATCGCGCGACGGCTCCCATTTCGTTGGCGAATGTGATCTTCAAGGCGTGGAACAGATTATCCCAGTACTTGACCATCTCCGCTTCGCGGATCGACAGATGGAACACCGGCGCCTCGTAGCCTTCGTAGAGTTGCAGGAGCCGATCGGCGGCGCCGGTCCGGTCCTGGCCCACCACGATTTTGGGTGGGTGGAAGAAGTCTTCGACCGCTGAGCCTTCGCGGAGGAACTCCGGATGGAAGACCACGTCCACGTCCTTGCCAACCTTCAGACCCGATTCCTCTTCGAGCCAGGGGATTACCTGCTCATTCACCGTGCCGGGCAGGCAGGTGCTGCGCAGGACGACCAAGGGTCGTCGGTGGCCGGTGCCAAGGGCCCGACTGATCTGCCCAACCACGGCGTGAACCGCGCTGAGGTTGATCCCGCCGTCGGAGCCGGAGGGCGTCCCCACGCAGATCCACGCCATGTCACAGCCGCGGAGGCCCTCCTCCGGGTCCGCCGTCGCCCGGAGCCTGCCTTGCTGTGCTCCCACGGCGAGAAGGTCCGCCACGCGAGGTTCCTGGACCGGCGAGTGGCCGCGTGACAGGTCGGCGACTTTCGCGACAACCGGATCGATCCCGACGATCTCATGACCGTCACGCAGGAGACAGGCCCCGCTGACTACGCCGACATAACCCATGCCGAATATGCTGATCTTCATCTCACCATCCGATGCGGGCTAACCGTACAGACAGGATTGTTCATGTTGTGCATATTTGCTATAATAACGCATGCTGCCCGATGTGGGACACGACCAGGATTTGCGCACGTGTTCCCGGGCGGTCGGATATCACGATTCCTGGGTGACTTGCCGGTGTGTGACGAGTCCCGGAACCGCTCGGAGGGTAGTGGATTGAATCTGTGGACACCCAGGATTGGCACGCGCCCCGGCGTGCTTCTTCTTGCCGTAGTCTGCGTCTGTGCCTTCCGCCTGGGCTTGCAGGCCGGCATCGGCTCGCAGGGATACGAATCCCTCCTGCCTGCTCTGAATCCGGCCCTCCATCCCTTGGCGACGGAGAATCGACCCCTGCTGCGAGATCGTCTCGTTGCTGCCTTCGAGAGAGACTACGCATCGCACGACACACAAACCGAGGGACGGTCTCTTTGCGAAGGCATGACCATCTACCACGTACAGCGCGAACTCCAGGCTTGCACTGACATGTGGCGGGCCACCGGCGCCGCAACCCCTTACCTTGATCGAGCGACGGATCTTGTGCTGTGCGCCATCGAGCAGGCGCGGGCCAACGCGAAGCCCCTCATATGGCACGACCAATGGCGCGGTGATTGGCCCTGCTTCTACCTGGACAGTGTTGTCGAACAGACGGGCGGCCATAATCAGCTCTGTGACTTCCAGGGCGCTGCGGGATTCCTGCTGGTCGCCAGGGCCCTCCATGAGTTTGGCCTGCCGGCTTGGCGCCCCATCGCCGATTTCGTCGAACGGGACATCGTCCAGAAGTGGCTCTGCTACCGACCTACGATCACGCGCGAGCACCTGACGGGTCCGGACTCCTATGAATACCTTTTGGCCGCGCTCAATTCCGGCCGTGGCGTGCGGGAGCATTTCGCCTGCCTCTGCCTGGATCTGCACGCCCTCGGCTACTGCAGCTATCCCTACCGAGACTGGGCCGGACTGCTCACCGAGCTATACCTGACCGCCCGCTACACTCCCGATCAGCCTGCGCCTTATGCGGATCGGATGCCCAACCATATCCCCAGTGACTGGGGGTTGTTTCTATCCACGACCTCGAACGGCGCTGCGTGGCTGTCCATCCCCGACGCAGACCCGGCGAACCCGACGGGTATTCTGGACACCTCGCACGCCAACCGCACCGCCTGGCTGGCGGCGCGGGCCTATGCAGAAGGACTCCTCGGCGAGGACATCCTCAATGGTTTGGCCAACACATTTCGTTATCGGATCTGGGCGCCTGAAAAGGGGCCGTTCTATTTCAACAACTACGTCGACGGTAGCGACGGCGAGCTCGACGGTCTCGGCCCCGGCCGGGGCGGCAACGTCTGGTTCGGCTGGCATCGACTGGCCGCGTACCACCGGGACCTTGAGGATCTGTTCCTCTCCCTCGCGCACGACCTCACCGACGGCGGCCCCAACCTGCCCGCCGGGGCCCAGAACAAGACCATGCAGGAAGCGCCGCTATGTCTGGAGGCTTGGGCCGTGAGACTGCTCTATGACGTCCGGACGCGGTCATTTCCATGATAGAGTCCGCAAGGTGGACCCTCAACCCACGCGTTTGCTTACCGCAGCCACTCAAGCACTGATGCGATCCGTACGGCGGCATTCCCGTCGCCGTAGAAGTCCTCGCGGGGCTTGTTCGTGAAATCCTCCGCAAATGTGGTCTTCGCGGCGTTGACGATGCTTGTCGTCTCGGCGCCGGCGAGCCGATTCCATCCGATCTCGACCAGCTCGGTCTATTCAGTCTCGTCCCGCGCCACGACGCAGGGGACGCCAAAGAAGCAGGCCTCCTTCTACACGCCGCCGGAGTCGGTCAGGAGCAGGCGCGCAGCGCTCTCCAAGGCGATCATCTCCATGTAGGAGACGGGCTCGCTCAGAATGACCGCGCTGGTGTCCACGGTTCGCAGCAGGTCGAATCGCTCCACTGAACTGCGGGTTCGCGGATGAACACCTCCGACATGTTGAAATCGTAGTGCTGGCCTGTGTGCAACAGCAGTCCCTCGAAGCCGCTCGCGCGAATCTGCTTCGAGACGACCGCTGCCTTCACAAACTGCGGCCTTGCGCCGACGATGGAGAGTACCTTCATTCGCTGTGCGTCCACGTGCAGATGCAATGAAACTCGAAGCACGAAACTCGAAATCCGAAACAAATCCAAAGGACCGAGACTCAAATAACCGAACTGCTGTCGCTCATCGGGCGGTCCGTTTGGAACTTGAGATTTCGGTTATTCGTGCTCGTTTCGGATTTCCCGTCTACTCAGACGCACTTCTTATTCACGTGATCGACGACGACACGGGCGATCCGCTCGGCCGTCCGGCCGTCCCACAGCGCCGGCACTTTCCCGCGTTTCCATTGCCCCGCGAGAATTCTCGCCGATTGCTCCTCGATGTTGCCGATGTCGGCCAGCGCGTTGGTGCCCTCGGTGACGGTGATGGGCCGCTCGGTGTTCGGGCGCAGCGTCAGGCAGGGCAGGCCCAGGTACGTTGCTTCTTCCTGGATCCCGCCGGAATCCGTCAGAATAAACCCCGCGTTCTTCTCCAGTGTGATGAACTCGCGGTACCGCACGGGCTCGACGATCCGCAAGCCGTCGCCGAGCGTTGCGTCGACCCCGAGGACCTCGATGTTCTTACGGGTCCGCGGATGCATCGGGAAGATCACCGGCATCTCGCCGGACAGCCTGTTAAGGTACGTCAGGATCTTCTCCAGGCCGTCCCTTTGATCGACGTTCGACGGCCGGTGCAGCGTCACCAGCACGTATCGTTTCTTCTCGACGCCGAATCGCTGCACGATCCGGTCCTGGTGGTCCTGATTGATCTTCGCCAGAATGCTGACGAGCGAGTCGATCATGATGTTGCCGACCTGGTGAATCTTGCTCTTCGGGACGCCCTCGTGGAGCAGGTTCTCATCCCCATCGGCGGACGGGGTGAAGAGCAGGTCCGAGATGGCGTCGGTCACCCGACGGTTGATCTCCTCAGGCATGGTCTCGTCGAAGCTTCGCAGGCCGGCCTCCACGTGGGCGACCGGGACCCACAGCTTCTTGGCCGTCAGGCTGCACGCGACGGTGGAGTTCACGTCGCCGAAAACGACGACCAGATCGGGCTTCTCCGCGAGGACCACTTTCTCGAACTCGACCATGATCCGCGCCGTCTGCTCGGCGTGCGAGCCGGAACCGGTGCCGAGGAAATGGTGCGGCTCGGGCAGTTCCAGGTCCTCGAAGAACGCCTGCGACATCACGTAGTCGTAATGCTGGCCCGTGTGGACGATCAGAGGATTGAGTGCCTTCGCTTTGACCATCTCGAAGTACAGCGGGGCCATCTTCATGAAGTTCGGCCGCGCCCCGACAACCAACAGGATCTTGGGCATATCAACCCTTTCCTTCCGTATGGAGGACTGCATCATAGATCGCGAGCAACCGCTCACTCTCTTTTTCCCAGTTGTACTCTTCCAGGACGGCCTTTTGGCCGTTTTCTCCCATCTGCCGGGCTTCCTGCGGATGCTCGATCAGGTACACTATGGCCCGTGCAATCTCCGCGGGTTTCGACGGATCGACGAGCAGCCCACATTGGCTCGGCGCGACGATCTCCCGATAGAGCGGAAAATCCGACGCGATCACCGGCAGACCCACCAGCATATAATCGAACAGCTTGTTCGGCAAGCAGCTTACGTTATTCGAGTAAGGCAGGTACGTGATGACTCCCATGGACGCCTGCGACGAGAGATGCTCCTTTTCGTCATAGGGCACCCAGGCGATGAACTTGACGTTGGCCTCGATGCCCCGGCGGGCGGCCAAGTCCCGGAGCTCCTGCTCGAATGACGACGGGCGGCACGAGCCCACGAGATAGAGTTCCCACTTCGGATACTCCCTGGCGACGAGGGCGAAGGCCTCGACCACTTCGACCAGCCCGCGCGTCGGTGACATCCCGCCGAGGTAGATGATCTTCTCCTGCGGGTCTCTCGCGAACGTCGCGGCCGGTCGGCCGGACGGGTAGTTCTCGATCCGGCCCGTGCGAACCTTCATCTTCTCATAGCGCGCGCCCACGAAGGGCGTCGTGTAGATCACATAGTCAAAGCACCGGACCACCGTCCGCTCAAAGAGGTCGAACGATTTGCTGATGACCCGTCGAAGCGGCCTGGCCAGGTAGTACTTGTCGAGGATGGCGTTCGGGTAGTGCTCGTGGACGTCCCAGATCACCTTCTTGCCCCGGCGTTTCAGGAGCAGGCCCACGATCATCAGCTCGGGGTCATGGAAGTGATACACATCGGCGTCCTCGCGAACCGCGAGACGGTAGAGCCGCCACAGAACATTGGTCATTCGGTGCAACCGATTCTTCGGTTCTGGCAGCGGCACCACGCGGACGCTGTCGACAGTCTCTTCCTTATCGTGCCGGGCAATGAGCACCACGTCATACCCGGCCCTGGCCAGGCTCTTTGCCTCCCGGTGAAAGATCCGCCCGTCAAAAGGAATGTGGACCGAGGTCAGGATGCACACCCTGGCCCGGTGTTGTTTCAAGGCATCATTCATCGGGATTTCGCTCTGGCCCTTGGATGCGTTCCTTCGCCAGCGACCACAGCGCCTCGGCGAATGTCCGGGCATTTCGTTCGGAGTCGAAGACCGCGCGTGCCTGTGCCAGGCCCTCGCGCCCGGCGGCGAGACGGAATGCCTCGTCTTCAATCATCCGCTCCATCGCGGCGCGGAGTTGCTCGACGTTGCTGGGTTCGACGAGCAGGCCGGTCCGCCCGTCGAGCACCGCCTCGGGGACCCCACCTACGCGGGTCGCCACAACGGCCAGTCCGCAGTTCATCGCTTCGACCACGGCCTGGGACAGGCCCTCACTATACGAAGGCAGCACCAGAAGATCGGACGCCTGTAAGTAGAGTGGCACCTCTTCCGGCGCGACATTGCCCGGCAGGACAACAGCGCCCTCCCGGTCGAGGCGACTCGCGAGCCGGGCTATTTTGTGGCGACAGGGCCCGTCTCCGACACAGACCAGTTGCAGGTCGGCGTGTCTTTTCAGCAGGGGCTCCGCCGCCGCGGCCAGTTCGTTCATTCCTTTGCTCTCGACCAGCCCGCCCACGTAGATCGCGACGATGCTCCTGGCGGGCCAGCCCAGCCGAGCACGGACTTCGCTCTTGTCCTCGACCGGCGTGAATTGGGTCGTATCCCGACTCAAGTAGATGCACAACGGTGCTCGCCGGCACCGGCCTGTCTGTGCCAGCCGCGTGCAGATGGACTGGCTGACGCCCACCGGCAAATCGATGTGCGCCAGTGCAGTGCAGAGCCGGCGCCACAGAACGGGCAGCCGATCGGGGTACACCATCACATCGCTGCCCACCGCGAGACCGACGACGGGAAGGCCGAGTTTCTCGCCCACGATCGCCGCGGCCTCGGCGTCCGGCAGCATGGAGACGCCCAGCACGAGATCGAACGGCTCGCGCGCGTGCCAGTGGCGCGCCACCGGCAGCAGACCGCGCGTCATCGATTTGCCTTCGAATCGGCGAAAGCCGAAGCCGGGCGGCCGCAGATAGGCGACCGGTCGGACCGTGAATCCGTCCGGAGCGATGAGCGGATTGGCCGGACCGTACTTGCGCCATCGGGAAACATGGCGCAGAGGCCACGGCGCCCACGGCCGGCCGACCAGAAAGGACATCTCGATTCCATGCTTGCGGAGATACTGCGCTTCGCGGCAGATGAAGACCCCGTGTCGCTGAGAAAGCACGGAGGGAAACATGTGGCTGATCGCCAGAATCCGCAGCTTGTCCATCGTTCGCAGTTCTTTTCACCGCCGAGGCAAGGAGAGCACGGAGAAGAAGAAAGAAGAGAAGGTCAGGGGCGATAGACAGGTGGGCTTGCCTGCTGCTCTCCTATGCGTCTGTCTCTGGGTCCTCTGTGTCTCCGTGGTGCATCTGCCCGTCCCATTCTTCCGTCAGCTCCGTGTGCCACCAGCCGATCCGCTCGGCCGCCAGGACGAAGGCCAGGAACACCCAGTAGTATTTCGCGGAGAGCTGCTTGATGTTGAGCCCCATCACCAGCAGGAACGTCAGCACGGCCCGGGCATACAGCTTTTCCACGGTCAGGGGCGTCCTGTGGACGGTCCGCATCAGCAGGACCACCAGGGCGGTGAACAGGACCGCGCCGGGGATGCCGTAGACGCCCAGCGAGAAAAAGAGATCGTTGTGCGGCCAGATCGGGCTGCCCGACCGCTCGAACCAGCTCCAGTAGCCCGTTCCCATCGGCCAGGCGAGTACGGCGTCGACGGCGTTTTGGACGGCGCTCATGCGGAACTCCAGTGCCTGCCTGGCCCGCCCGACGTCCGTCAGGCGGTGCAGGACCGAGGTTTCGAGTCCTTGTTGCTGAATCAGCACACCGGCAGAGGCCGACGCGAGGACGATCACGATCAGCAGCAAAGCGGCCAACGCGGGACGACGGAGGACCTGCCGTACGAACAATAGCGGCGACAGCATCGTGAAAGCCAGCGCCACCAGACCGCCGCGAGAGCCGGTCCGGATCATCATGAGCGGTAGGAACAGCAGCGCTACGAAGTAGATCATGCGCCAGAACAGGCTCCGGTCGCGGGCGAAGAGATAGATCGCCGAGAGGAACGCGATGGCGATCAGCGCCGAGAGCATGTTGGCGTCGATGGCCCGTCCCAGCGTCGCGGCGTAGCGGACATCGCGGGTTTCCTGCATCGCGCGGATGGT
>ENA-OSEO01002365-OSEO01002365.1-sediment-metagenome-genome-assembly--contig:-NODE-2365-length-27201-cov-5.908421_pt1 | contig 27201 bp, 28 predicted proteins | sample MGYA00237883_ERZ534232 | MGnify/ENA metagenome assembly ERZ534232
TTTGTTGCAGCCCTTGGGCAGAGACCCCCACGGGCGGGCAGAACGCTGTTTGGTTGCGGCCGTTAGGCCGCCTTGGGTTGAAAAAGCACGGTCTTTGGTGTAAGCAATGGAGCTCTAACGCCAATAAACAAGGAGGAGGGAGTTTATGGAGACGATCAAGATCATGCCGTGTCTGGACATGAAAGAGGGGCGGGTGGTGAAGGGGGTTCATTTTGTAGATCTGAAGGATGCAGGCGATCCGGTGGAGAATGCGGCCTTTTATCAAAAGGAGGGGGCGGACGAACTGGCCATGCTGGACATTGCGGCCACCCTTGAGAACCGCAAGACGCGACTGGAATGGGTCACACGTGTCTCGTCGGTCATAGAGATTCCATTGACCGTAGGCGGCGGCATCGGGAGTCTGAACGACATCGAGGATGTGCTGGGGGCAGGGGCCGCCAGGGTGTCCATGAACAGCGCCGCGGTCAGGCGGCCGGAGCTGATTGCTGAAGCGGCAGAGAGATTCGGCAAAGAACGGATTACCGTGGCCGTGGATGCCAGGCGAAACAGGGCCATGCCCTCCGGTTTTGAGCTGGTCGTCTCGGGCGGGACCCTGCCTGTGGAGAAGGACGCCGTTGAATGGGCAAGGCGATGCCAGGAACTGGGCGCGGGCGTGATTCTGCCCACCAGCATGGACGGCGACGGGACCCAGGCAGGCTATGACCTGGAGTTTACCAAGGCCATCTCCGATGCAGTGGATGTTCCGGTGGTGGCCTCCGGGGGGGCCGGGACATTGGAACATTTTTATGAGGCGGTGGTTTCAGGGGGCGCTCAAATCCTCCTGGCCGCTTCAGTGTTTCATTTCCGAACACTCACCATCCGGGCGGTAAAGGAATTTTTGAGGGACAAGGGACTGCCGGTCAATCTCTAAGGCGGCCTAACGGCCGCAACCGAACAGCAGCCTGCGCGCCCGTCCGTGGCAGAGACCCCCACGGGCAAACTTCTTCGCACGTTGCAGAGAAATTAGAAGCTACGCTAACGCGGGATGCGGCCGCGGTTCAATGCCGTGCTTCAGCCCGAAGCCCGTTGATTTCCGCCAACGAAAGGATTCCTCATTTTTTGCGACAGAAAACCCTTAACGGGAAACCCTGGATCTTGGGTTCTCTACCAGTACTGCATGGCGTCCTTGAAGATTTGTTTCAGGTCTTCTGCCTCAACAGGCCGGGGGGCCAGTTTGATGACCCTGTGCTGGGGGAGGGTCCCTTCCACCAGTTTCGGAATGTCGTCCTCGGTGTAGCCGACCGCTGAAAGGCCGTTGGGTATGCCGAGCCGTTTCATGTAATAGATGATCTGGTCGGCCACCATCTTGCCGGCGTCTTCGAGACGGGCGCCGGAGATGTCAGCGCCCAGGGCCTCTGCCGCCTGCAGGTGTCTTTCCGGACATGCCGGACCCGTAAAACGGAAGGCTGCCGGTGCGTTGAGGACTACCGACATGCCGTGGGGGATCAGGGGATGGTCCTGGGGGTAGCCCTGGGCCATATAGTTCTTGACCATGCCTGAGACAGGATAGGACATCCCGTGGGGAAGGGTTACCCCGGCATTGCCAAAGCCCACCCCGGCAAAGGAGGCGGCCAGGGCCATCATGCTCCGGGCCTCCACATCATTGCGATCTTCGACCTCCCGGATCAGGTATGTTGCCACCATCCGCATGGCCTGAATGGCCCAGAGGTCGCTGACCGGATTGGATCCCTGATATGCGGGCCGCAGGATGGGATGGGCTGGCCGCGGTCTCTTGTCGAAGGGGAGGGCGGTGTAGGATTCCACTGCATGGGTGAGCACATCCAGGCCGGTGCAGGCTGCCACCAGGGGGGGGAGGGTGGCCGTGTTTTCCGGATCGATGATCCCCAGGGTGGGCTTGAGCCGTCGGTGGGCGATGCCGGTCTTGGCGCGCATGGCCTCCAGGTCGAATATGGCCACGCCCGTGGTTTCGCTCCCTGTTCCGGCCGTGGTGGGGATCGCGAACAGGGGTTTAAGGGGTCCGGGCACGGGAAGGCCCCTGCCGATGGGCGGGTTCACGTAATCCAGGAAGTCCTGCGGTGGATAGGTTGAATAGAGATTGGCCGTCTTGGCCGTGTCAATGGTGGAGCCGCCCCCTATGGCCACAAATGCCTCAGGGGACTCGGATAGCGCGGCCTTGATGGCCAGTTTCATGGAACCGTCGGTGGGCTCCACCCGCACCTGATCAAAAAGGGCATATTCAATTCCCTGATCTTTGAGAGATGTCAGGACCTTGTCCACGGCCTGCGTGTCCCTGAGCTTGGGGTCGGTCAGGACCATGGCCCGTTTGATCCCCAGTTCATTTAGGTCCATGCCCACCTCGCGACTGGCGCCCAGACCGAAACGCAGATTGGATGCGGCCATTTCAAATGCATAATCAGTTTCCATGTTGTCCTCCTTTTGTGACCCCCTCTTTAAATGCCAAATCGCAGCAGTTTTCTTTCCATTCTTCTATCTGATCCTGATACGGATCGAGCCCGGTTTCCATATTGCAGTCCCTGCAAATCACCCTGGCATTCATTCACCTGCCGACAACGGTTGCTCTGCCGCCGCAATATATGCAGACCAGCTGATCCATAAGCCCACCACTTTGCACAACAGCGAAACAATTTTGAGAGAGATGTCGCTCTCTGCCTTCCGTTAAACAGCAATGACGGGTTCGCCCCGGTTCTATTGGATGGGGCCAGGGGGATTTCTACGGTAAAAACACGGATTGACGGACATTATATCGTAAACAGGTTGGGCCTGTCCACATGGTAATTGGGATCTGGTCGGCCTGACGATTACAAGCAGTCATTCTCATTTTAAGAAAATAGCCATGTGAGAGCGGGTTCCGGTTCCCGCCTTCGGGCGGCATGGCAAGGCCCCGCTCACCCAGGACTGGGGCCCGAGGGCTGCTTCACAAGGTCAATTTCTGAGAGACGGGAAACCCTGTTGTATTCACGAGGAGCTTATGGGATAATCAGGGGGCAGAAGACGATGCGACAATAATTCGTATGATCTCAAATCGGCAGCAGGGAATGACCCCGGGTTATTGAGATGATACAATTCGAGGACCGACTGACAAGTGAACGTAGGTTAGATGAAAGCACAGAATATAAAGATACGGCCTGATGAACTGGCCTTTGATATTGACGGAGTAGTTGCCGATACCTTCAGAGCCTTTGTCAAGACAGCCCGTGAATTATACGGTGTGGACATCGCCTATGACGCCATCACCGATTATGACTTCAGAAAGGTGATCGAAATGGACGATGAAACGAGCGACGCCATTATCGAGCGCATCCTGAACGATCCGTTAGGGATCGGCATTGCCCCGGTCGCGGGTGCGGTGGACGTGCTGCGCAGGCTTTCAGGTCTTGGGCCGCTCTGTTTTGTAACGGCAAGGACCAACCGGGACGCCATCATGGATTGGATCCGGCACACGCTTGCCTTCGAAGACGGGAACCATGTGCGGCTCGAGGCCACCGGGACCCACGAGGAAAAGCTCCCTGTCCTATTGAGATACGGCATCCGCTATTTTGTGGAGGATCGCCTGGACACATGCTATCTCATTCAGGAGAGCCCGGTGACCCCCATTGTCTTTGAGCAGCCGTGGAACCGCACAGACCATCCGTTTCTGTCGGTAAGGAGCTGGGGTGAGATTCATGATTTGGTGACGTGGGAGAGATGACAGGATTTTCTGCACAGTCTTCCGGACCCAGAGAGACGGTGGCTATTGCCGCAGTCCCGCGGGGTGCGGATGAGGCCTCCGTTGCGGCCGCCATCCGGCGGGTGGCGGAGGGGGCATCGGATTTTTCATGGCTTTCCCGAGGGGATACGGTCTTCATCAAACCGGTGGCCAACTCCCCAAACCCATACCCGGCCACCACGTCCCCCCTCTCGGTGAGGGCCATGGCGGGTCTCTTAAAGGAGAAAGGGGCCGGCCGGGTCATCGTGGGCGACAAGCCGGGCGTACAGTCCGTGTATCAGGACCAAAAGGTCCATAAGGGGTCGAGCCGTGCGGTTTTTCTGAAAAACGGGCTCCAGCAGGCCTGCCTCGAATCCGGGGCCCAGGTCCATTATTTTGACGAGGCCGGATTCGATGCCTTTTTCCCCGATCGTATTGGGCGCCCGGGGCATTGGAAGGGGGAATTGTTCTTTCCGAATATCCTGAAGCAGGTCGATCACATCGTCCTCCTTCCCCGCGTCAGCCGGCATGCCCTGGCCGGGATCACCTTCGGGTTGAAGGCCGCAGTGGGGTGGCTGCGCGATGACAGCCGGCTGGAACTCCACAGGGACGCCGGCAGTTTCTTTGAAAAGATTGCCGAGATCAACGACGCAACGGTCCTGAGAAGTAAACTGCGGCTGGTCCTCAGCGTGGCTACGAAGGTACAGACGACCTTTGGGCCGGATAAGGGCTTTGCCGCCGTGCCTGACCCGGGCATTGTCTTCGGGTCAGGGTCCCTCCTGGCCCACGATATGGTCTCCCTGGGCTGGCTCCTCTACAACCGGGAACACCACACCCCGGCCAACCGGTTGACCTGGTTTCGTGATCCCCACGTCACCTATCCCGGTCTCATGAATCGGATATTTGTGGGCCTTGTCTGGGGCGTCGGGGCCTTCCGGGATGCCGGGACGTACCTTCCGGCGCCGCTTCGCTCGGCCCGTAAAGACCCGGTCATGTCAAGGGCCGCGGCCATGTGGGGAGGGTTCCCTTTGCTGGAACTGGAAGACGTCAACGCGACCCTCCCAGAGGATATCGCCTCATATTTGAAGGAAACCGCGGCTGCATGACAACCGGGGTTTGCGCTCGACAATTTCGACAAGATTGTCGAATTATGGCGGACCTTGTCGATTTCCCATTCCTGTCTTTTTGCATAACTCATTAAAATATTGGTAATATGTATTCTTGGCACATGCCTTGCTTGGGGAATAGACGGGCACGGATGATAACGGCCGTGTCACTGGCAAGAAGGCGTAAGGGCGAGGGGTTGGCCCTGATTCTACCACATGAAAAGGCCGTCTCAGGACGGCGGAAAGGAAGGGCAGCAGAATGAAAAAGAGCGCAAAGATGGCAATATTTGCAGGTTTGGGGGCCGCGGCCCTGGTCCTGACGTATGGAAGTGCGGGCTGGGCCACCGTCCCTGTGGACCAGACAAACAGCAAGGGCGCCTGCACGCTGACCCAATCCGGCGATCGCGCGCCGACCATCCTGGCCGGTCGCGGCGGCGGGGGCGGCGGCCGCGGGGCCGGAAATGCGGGCGCCGGCACAGGATTGAACAAGGAGAGCAATTCGGGAAGTGGTCAGGGATACGGGATCCAGGATGGGTCCGGATCGGCCCCGAGGCCCCAGGACGGGACAGGCTATGGCGCCGGCCAGGGTGCAGGATCCGGAAACTGCGATGGCGCCGGACCCAAGGGGAAGGGCCGGGGCAGGCGGAACAATTAGCCGTTGACCGAAAAGCGGTTTCTCGGTCAGAAAACCCGAAACACGAAATGAAAACTGACCGTCCGTCCCCGGGAATTTCAGGACCATCCCGCCAACAAGGAATCGTGGGGAAATGAAAAGGAACTCACCTGGGTAGAACGGTCAGCAATTCCCCCCAACTGGAGATGGAGGGGATGTCGCTTTCCAGGATCTTGCCTGGGTCAGATCTTGCCCCGGGGGGAAGGGGACTTCCCATGTCGCGGGCATAGGTGAACCATACTGGCTGAATGCCTGCATTCAGTGCCCCCTGGATATCGGCCGCCGGATCGTCTCCCACATACAGGATTTCTTTCCCATCCACGCCCAGGCAATGGATCAGCCTGTCGAAGACCAGTGGATGGGGTTTGCGAAAACCTATGTCGCCCGAAATGAGGACAACCTCGAAAAATCTGGCCAGGTCCAGGTGATCCATCAGCTTCAGGGCGGCAGGCGCATGGGTGAAATTGGACAGGAGCCCGAGCCGGTAGGAGGGCTTCAGCTTTTCAAGCATCGAAACGGTCTCGGGAATGAGATGGCAGAAATCAAAAAAGGCTGAAAAATAGGCCTCAACAGCGGACAATATACGGGGATCCTCAGGGCTTATGTCGCAACCCATTTCTCCCAGGGCCGCGCTGATCCAGAAGCGGTTATGGGTCTCTCTTCCTTTCCGGTGCGCCTCTCTGATAAAGCGCAGGGCTGCATGACGGTAGTGTTCCTTAAAGGGTTCGCCCTCCACAAAGATCCCCTCCTTTGCCAAATCCGCCACCAGTCGCACAAGCGCCTCTTCAAGGGCCCCTGGTTCGGCCATAATCAAGGTGTTGAACAGATCAAATCCGATTGCCTTCACAGGATCCATGGGGTTCCTTTCTTATCTCATGGGAAGACCCAGCAGGGTGCAGGCATGGGCCTTTGAGGGGGGGGCCTTTTCACAAAGCGTCCGCGCCCGCTCGGGCGTGAGGGCCTGCACCAGGTTCCAGTCCTCCCTGCTGAACCTATCTCTTTTCTTAATCAGAAGCCAGTGGGTTTCATCCCGCGGCTTCATCCTGAACAGGGTGAACCGGCCCTTCAGGATCTTTCCGCGCAGTTCCATGTCCACCCCGCTCGCCTCAACGGCCCGCACCGGATCTTTCCCCTCCGCAAGAACGTAGGTCCCCGCGTCCCACACAAGGACCGGGCCGGCCCCATACTGGCCGTTTGGGATGATCCCCTCAAAGTCTATATACTCGAGGGAATGATCGTCAACCATGACCGCGAGGCGCTTGTCCGCAGGGTTCATGGACGGCCCTTTGGGTACGGCCCAAGATTTGAGAACGCCAGCCATCTCCAGCCTGAGATCGTAATGGAGACGCCGGGCATGGTGTTCGTGGACCACGAACCGCAATCTTTTGCAAGGGATGGTCATGTCATCGACAGGATCTGATGGTTGAGGTTTGAGCCGCTGGTCATTGGAGGCAAAGGCGCCCCGCTTACCCGTCGGTCTCCCGCATTTCCATGAGCTTCTCCACAAAGGCCATGTTGCGATGGGCCTCGTAGGCGATCCGGCTGTCTTTGCCGGCCCGACGCATGGCCTCTCTGCACAGCCTACTGGCCTCTTTTAGCCGATCCATCTTCAATGCGGCGTATGCGGCCTTGAGACGGATGTCTGCATCGGGACTCAGGGCCGCGCCGCGGCAATAGGCATCCAGGCTTTCGTCAAACCGCTGCAGCCGATAGGCGATGTCGCCTATGGTTTCCCACCGTTTGGCCGTGGCTTCAGCCTTCACCGCGGATCGGGCGCAGGCCAGGGCCGGTTCATAACGGTGGCCGCTCAGGTAGATGTTGACCAGGCGGTCCCAGTCCTCTGCAGAAGGCGGTTCCTTCCATGCGCCCTGCAGGGTTCTGGCCGCCTTTGTCGGGGCCCCGGCCATATGGTAGAGGTCTGCCAGTTTTTTCAGGAGGTCAGCATCCGGCGGCGCAAGGCGCACGGCCACGGCCATGGCAGCAGCCGCCTTGGCATAGTCGTTTTCCTGGAGCCCCACCCATACGGCCAGGCGCCACGCGTCAAAATCTTCTGGATAGAGGTCGATCAGGCGTTTGAGGGCCTTTTCCGCGGCCTTGAAATCGTCTGCCTCCACGCAGGTCTCCACCAGAGAAACGAGCCAGTTGCGGGCCGGTTTGGCAGAGGCGCACAGGCCCTCCAGGATGGGCAGGGCCTTTTCGTGCCGGTTCAAGCAGAGCCACAGAAGGGCGCCCTGATACCTCGTTTCAGACAAGACGGCCGGATCGGCCAGGGATGTCCGATCCATGACGGTCAAAGCCTCCTTTTCTTGGCCTGCCTCGATCAGGGCCTGGGCGAGCGTTACCAGCCATTTCTGCTGTACCGGCTTTGTCCCGGCAGCCTTCTTCAGGAGGTGTATCCCCTTGGTTTTGTTTCCGATCTGGAGATAGAGCAGGCCTGCCTGCCCATAGTCCTCTCCCCTGTGGGTGATGTCCGCGGCCTTTTCCCTGTATGCGGCCGCCTTGTCCGGCGCATCCAGCATCAGGCAGCAGGTGGACAGGGCCGCATACCACTCTCCCCGGGGGTTGGGCAGGGCTGTCAGACCCTCCAAAAGAGGCTGGGCCTTTTTGGGCTGATCTGCTTCCATCCATAGTTGAGCCGCTTGAAACAGGTGATCCGGGCTCCCGCTGATGCGGCCGGCCTGTTCCATGGCCCGGGCCGCTCTGACGTAGTCCTGCTTCATGGCCCAGGCGCTAGACAAGGCCGCCAGCCATTCGGCCTTGGGCGCCGGGCCTTGGCTCAAGGGGATGAGCAGACGAAGGGCTTCATCGGCCTGCCGGGCCTTCAGCCACATCAGACCGGCCTGAAATGCGTGTTCAGGGTCGTTGCCGAGGGACGCAGCATCTTCCATGGCCTTTGCGGCCTGCACCAGTTCCTCCTGGGCCAGATAGGCGTGGGAGAGGGCCACAAACCATTCGGGCTTTGCCGGAGAGCGCCTGCACAGGGTTGAGAGGCGATCGAGGGCCTTCTGGGGACGGTCGGCATGGAGCCACAGGACCCCTGCCCTGTAAAGATAATCCGACTGGGGGTCTTTGTGCACGGCCCGGTCCATGGCCAGGGCGGCCTGGGGCATCTGATCCAGCATGATGTGGGCATTGGCGAGGGCGAGGAGCCATTCGATCTTAAGGGGTTTTCGCCGGGCCAGTTCTTTCAGCAGGCCGAGGGCCTTCTGGGGACGGTCGGCCTCGAGCCAGAGACAGGCCGCATGAAACAGGAGGTTCGGGTCCCTGCTGAGCCTTGCCGCCTGTTCCATGGTCCGGGCCGTTTCCTCCTTTTTCTCGAGGGCCTTGAGGGCATGCGACAGGGCCACCAGCCAGTCAGGTCGGGGAGACCTGGTTTCGGCCAATTGCCTGAGGAGGGGGAGGGCATCGGCCGGCCTTTCCGCCTCCAGGTAGAAGACGGCGCACTGGTAGAGATGTGCGGGGTCCTTGGAAAGGGCATGGGCCGATGCCATCGCCTGTGCGGCCTGAAGGAATTGCTTCAGGTCCTGGTGAGCGTGCGCTGCCGCCACATGCCATTTTGCGGTGTTGCGCTGGTCAGCCGGGATCTGTTTCAGGGCCGCCAACCCCTTTTCAGGACACGCGGCCTCCAGATAGAGAAGACCGGCCTGGCGCCATGTCTCGGGACTGTTGCTGATGGAAGCGGCCTTTTCCATGGCCTGTGCGGCCTTCTCTGGTTCCCCTGCTTTCTGGTAGAGGGAGGCCATAAGGGTCCAGGCCTCGTGGAACGAAGGCCTCAGATCTACGGCCCGTCTCAGCCACTTCAGGGCCGAGCCCTGATTTCCGGCCAGATGGAAAAAATACCCTGCGTCATAGTAGGGATAGGGATGACGCTCTTCCGGATGGGCCTTGAGGTAATCTGTCAGCACTGCGGCCGCGGCCGCAGGATCTCCGGAATCCCCTTTTTTTTCAGCCTCAGCCACAACAGCATGCAGGGTTTGAGGCATGGGTGGGAGTTCTTGATTGCTAAGGGGGGCCTCGGACCCTCGACCTCGGCCTTGGGCAGTCCACAGGCATGCAAGGATCAGGAATAGGATGAACCAGGGCTTACCCATCACGCTCCAATTCAAACCGAATGGTCATCTCCACCCATGTGTCTACAGGCCGGCCGGCCTTTTTTCCGGGCTTGAACCGCCAGCGGGGCACGGTATTCCTTACGGCCTGATCGAAAACCCCCTTAGGTTCAGCCGCCACGATCGTGATGTCCCTGGTTTTCCCTTCCCGATCCACCAGAAACTGAACCGTGACATGCCCTTCAATCCCCATCCGCTTGGCCCTGAAGGGATATTCGGGCTTGAGCGCCGCCAGGCTGATCGGTTTCTGATCGACTTGGTCCAGCCCAAAGCGCGTCCGGCTCAGGGTGGGTTTTTCAACGGCAGCCTGCTGGACAAGGGTCCCCGGGGTCGCCGCCTTTCCGACCCTGAGATTCACCTTCAGATTCAGGGGACTGGATTGAATCGGAAGGGCGCTCAGGGCAACCTTGTGAAGCGGGGGCCTCTGGAGCGGAGGGGGCGACAGGGTCGGCGGGTCCAACAGGGGCGTGTCCAGGGCCTTATCCATCTCCGGGTCCGGCAGTTCCGGTTCGGGCGGCAAGATCTCCGGGATCTCGGGCATCTGGACCTCCATCTTTGGTTCGGGCGGGGCAGGGGGCTCTGGCGGGGGTTCCAGTTCCGGTTCCGGGTGGAGCGGATCAGGGGGCGGTTCCGGCCGAACGGGGATGAGGAGGGCATGGGAGAGGCTGGCGAAACGGGGCTCATATGAGGTCTGACGCAGCAAAAGGGGGACGAGGGCAAAGATTCCCATGCTGACGGCCACGGCCCCGGTCAGGAGGGCGGGGATACGAAAAGGCCTGAGGCCTGCGTCACGTCTCAGTTTCACTCTATCCTCCGCGCGGCTACCGCGATGTTTTCGGCGCCGGCCATGCGGCACTGGTCCAGGACCGCCACCAGCCGTCCCGTGGGACATGCAGCGTCGGCATCCAGGATAATCCCGCCCTGGGGGTTTTCGGCCAGGAAGATCTCGGCCATCCCACGGACCCGCCTGAGATCCACCTCTTGGCCGTCAATATAGATCTGCCCTGCCTGGGTGATCCCCACCAGCATGCCCGCGGCCTCTTTCTGTTGGGCCGTGGCCGCCTCAGGCCGGTTTACCTCCACCCCCGATTCCCGGACAAAGCTGGCCGTGACCAGAAAAAAGATGAGGAGGATGAAGATCATGTCGATCAAGGGCATCATGTTGATCTCCACGTCGGCGCCGGCTTCGTCTTCCGTCTTTGCGGCTGCAATGCGCCCTAAGCGGAGCATTTCTGCCACTCCTTTTCAAGCCACTGGGATACGGCCTGCTGAAACACCAGAATATTCTGATGGATTCTCTGGACCTCTTTTCGCATGGCCTGGCCGGCCAGGAGACCTGGAATGGCCACCAGCAATCCGGCCTGGGTGGTGATAAGGGCCTCCTTGATGCCGGAGGCCATGGCCTGGGCGTTGCCCATGCCATAAATGCCGATGACCCGGAAGGTCTCCACCATGCCGTTGACCGTCCCCAAAAGACCCAGGAGGGGAGCGGCAGCTGCCAGCACCAGGATGGTTGGGATATGCCGGTACAGGCCCTTGACCTGTCGACGGACAGCGGCCTCAAGGAAGAGCTGATCGGCCTGGCCGCTAAGCCGGGCCTCGCCCCTGAACCAGCGATCCATAAAAAAGGCCAGGGCCTCTGCCCTGGGGCAGGCAGCCTTTTGGGTCACGGGGGCCTCTCCGGCCTGCTCCAGCCGGCTGAGCGCATGGCTCACCGGAAGGGCACTGCGCCTGACCCTCAGGATCCATTCGGCCTTGAGGGCGATCAGGGTCCACATCCAGATGGAGATGGCCCCTATGGGAATCATGAGAGGACCTCCAGTTTCAATGAGATCCCAGAAACCGCGAAAGAGTTCCATATTGCTATTTCAACCGGTTACAGGTTCAAGCATTCGGGTTTCCGTTCGTGCGCAGGCGGAGAAGGGCCCCCATGAGCGCGAGTCCCTTCTCTTCCATGTCCTGTGAGAGGTTTCGCGCGCGCCTTCCCAGGAAGGTGGCGACGATCATGACCGGGATTGCCACGGCCAGACCCACCTGGGTCGTTACCATGGCCTCGCTGATTCCCCCGGCCATCAACCGGGGATCGCCGGTCCCGTGCGTGGTGATCACCTGGAAGGTGTTGATCATCCCGGTAACCGTGCCCAGGAGGCCCAGGAGGGGGGCCACCGCAGCGCATGCCTTCAAGGCGCCCAAAAAGCGCTCGAGCCTCGGGGTCTCCCGCAGCATGGCCTCGGACAGGGCGCTTTCGATCACCTCTCCCGGATCGCTTCTGTGCTGAAGCCCGGCCATCAAAACCCGGCCGGTGGGTCGGTGTTGATGGGGTTGGGTCGCCTTGACGGCGCCTGCGATGTCCCCATCGCCTACCAGACCGGTGACCCGCGTCATGAGGTCGTCCGTGTTGTGACGCACCTTCCCCAGGAACACGAGCCGCTCTATGGTCAAAACGAGGGCCACCAGGCCCACCAGGAGGATCGGCATCACCAGGACGCCTCCGCTCCTGAGCTGCTCCATCAAGGTGACCTGATGGGCCAACTGCTGGAGGGCCGCCCCGCCGGATACATCCACATAGACGCTCTCCGCTTTTCCCTCGAAGTAATGTCGCAGGTTTCGGCGCACGCGCCATGACGGGCTCGCCCCCATCATGAGTCGGCCAGAGGCGGGACTCAGAATCAGATACCCCACATGGTCCTGGTTGTCGCCATACATGGCCGTCATATGGCCCAGACGGATGACCTGACCTCTGACCTCGTTTCCGGCCCGGTCCACCATGGCGCCCCTGTAGGAGACCGTCTCACAGGATGCAACCATATCCTCAAAGCACAGGTCGAGCAGGGTTTTCAGGTCCTTGAGCCGAAAGAGCCGCTCCGGATCCACAAAGGCGCGGAGGGTTTCCAGCCGTTCCGGCCGTTCGGCCGTGAAGGGGGTTTGCTCGGCCAGGGCCAGGAAATTGCGGGCATGGTTGATGAAGAGGGCGCCCAGTTCTTTATTGTCAGCCAGCCGGCTGGAGACCTCTGCTGTGATGTCATCCCGTTTTCGGGAAAGCCCTTCCAGTCGTTTTCGATCCGTTTCGAGGGTCTCGGCGACGGCGCTGAGCCTTGCCTCGAGATCGGCCAGTTTTTTCTGCAGGGCAGTCCTCCGGGAAGCGATCTTTTTGAGCGTCTGTTGCTGTTCCTTTCGCGCATCGAGATAATCGGTCTGCACCTCTCTGGCCACCTCGGCGAAGGGGCGTTCGGCCCAGGCCCGCCCGGACAGGACAACCAGAAAAAGGCTCAACACCCACACGAGCCTAATCATGACTGCCATCCCCGGTTTGGGCCGGCGCGGTGGGCTTTTTTACGGGCAGCCTGGTCAGTTCGATGATGCGGATCCCCTCTGCGATCTGGATGGCCTCGTCAATCTCCCTGATGCCTGCCTCCGCGGGCAGATAGTCTTTTTCCTCGGGATCCCACACATAGGCCTTTTTGGCATCCATGCTGAGAGCATAGAGTCCCACCCGTCCCACCTTCAAGACCTTCACGCGGGTCGAGCGGCCTTCCACCTGGATTTCCGTCTCCCTGGTTTGCACCGAATGGCCCACATCCACCTCTCGGGCCACCGCGTCAAACAGGGTCTGGGTCTTGAGCAAGAGCCCTGCATCGTAATCGTTGAGGATCTGGGCCGCATCTTCCACCTGTTCGAGACGCCGGGTCTTTTCAAAGGGGACATCTCCTTGCACAAATGCAGTGAGTTTTTCAAGACCCTTATCCAGGATCGGCAGCAGTTCCTGGTTGATCTTTTTCATCTCTTCGGCCTTCTCGTTGAGTTGGGCGATCTTTTGCTCCAGGGTTGCAAGATACTCCCCAGTCTTTTTTTTCTCCCACTCTACCCTTTTGAGGCTTCTTTCGGTGCGATCGATTTTTTCCAAAAGAGCCTTCTCTTCAGCGGCCCATGCATCCACGGCCTTCTGGATTTCTACATGGGCGGCAACCGTCTTCTCGGAAGTACGCTTCACTCCGGAGGGGGCTGCATCGCCGGACATGACCTGAACTGGTCCCATCCAGAAAAAGGAGATGAGTCCTAGACCCATCGCGTTAAGAAAACGGTGTCTATTGAATCGCATGCATGTCTCCGCTTGCATCTTTTAAAAGGCTTACGCCTGCACTCCGAAAGATGTAAAAGGGTTACGCCTGAACTCCGGCGGAGCGCCTGTCCTGCCCAGGCTGCATGGCTTTGCGCCCATACGGCACGTTACCCCTTTATCGTTATTTTAGGTCTTTATTGGTTGTTAAGAGTTTGAAAAAACCAATTATAACTCATAAAAAGGTCAATTCAAACAAAAAAAGCCACGAATACCGGGTTTCTTCGAGTACCCCAGCCTTCGTGGCCTTGATGAAAATGCCTGATTTGTGCGCGCCGGGCCGATGCCTTCATGGCACCATGCGCTCCAGATTCCTTCTGCGCCGTGCCCCGACCGTTCTGACACGTGACTATAGCGTCTCCGACTTGCCCCGTCAAGCCCGAATTTTTAGGCTCTCCTTCATTCCTTCCGACTTACGCCCCAGGCCTGATGCCGCACGGCGTGCGCCTCCTCTTGACTTACGCCCGCATAAATGCTCTATTTGGGCCAAAAAGGAGAGACGCCATGGAAGACAAGACCCTGCTCAACACCCGGGAGGTGGCCCGGTTTTTGGATGTGAATGAAAAGATGGTCTATAGCCTCATCGCCGAAAAGGGGCTTCCCGCGACCAAGGCCACAGGGAAGTGGCTGTTTCCCCGGGTCCTGGTGGAGCAGTGGCTTGAGAACCAGACCATCAATTACCCCAAAACAACCGCAACCCTTCCCCCCTACCATGGACTTCTGATCATCGCCGGAAGCAATGATATCCTCCTCGACAAGGCCCTCTCCGTCTTCAATCGAATCTATCCTGATCATGTGGCTGCCTTTGGAAATCTGGGGAGTCTGGGGGGGATCCGGGCCCTCAGGCGGCATCAGTGCCATATCGCATCGAGTCACCTCCTGCAGGAAAACGAACAGGAATACAACTTCGGATTTGCCAGGGAGGAACTGGGCCAGGTCCCCGGCATTGTCAACTTCTGCAAACGGGAGCAGGGGCTTCTCGTGGCCAAAGGCAATCCCAAGAAGATATCGGGCATTGCGGATCTGGGCCAGCCGGGGATTCGCATTGTCAACCGGCCTGGAGGCACCGGGACCCGTCTCCTCCTGGACACGGGGCTCCGGAAGGCAGGGATCGACGGATCGCGGATTGAAGGATATGGCCGGGAGGTCGGCCGACACCTGGATGTGGGTCTTGAGGTATTGTCCGGCCGTGCGGATGCGGGTCCCGCGATTCATGCGGCGGCAGGGCTTCTCAATCTCGATTTTGTTCCCATCCGATGGGAGCGATTTGACCTGTTGCTCCAGAAAGATCGATTTTTTGAGAAGGGCATCCAGCTCTTTCTGGGTTTTTTGAGCGAGCCCTCCTTTCGCGAACTGGCCAATGACCTCCCGGGATATGATTTAAGCCTGAGCGGCAAGATGGTCTTTCCCCATGACGCGGCCGAGGGATAGCAAGGGATAAGGGGCTGTCGTTATTGACCCGGGCTGGACGTTGAGATGGCGAGCACATCATGAGCACATCTTCTTGCAAAGAAAGGATTGACCGAGAGTGGCCGGTGTGGGCCGCTGCCGCGCTCAAGATGTGGATGCGATCCGTTCGGGTGACGCTGGCGGGGTTGGAGCAGACGCAAGGGGGCCCCTGCGCAGTGGCCCTCTGGCATGGAGATGAGCTGGCCTTGATCCCCCGGTTCGGGCATCTCGGGCCGACCCTCCTGGTAAGCCGGTCCCGGGACGGGGAGCGCATGGCAAGGGCCACGAGGGCCCTGGGATACCGGGTGACGCGGGGATCTTCTACGCGGGGGGCCGTTGGGGGGCTCATTGCCCTGATCCGGGCCGTCAAGGAGGGGAACACGGTTGTTTTGACTGTAGACGGCCCCCAGGGACCCCGGGGGGTGTGCAAGCCCGGCATTGTTCGCATCGTTCAGAAGACCGGGGTCCCCCTGTTCCCTGTAGGGGTGGCTGTATCGCACAGATATGTGTTCAAAAACACGTGGAATCAGGTCTATCTCCCCCTTCCGTTTTCCCGCCAGGTGGTTCTTGTCGACAGGCCCGTCTTTCTCCCGAAGGCTGATGGCCCCGAGGCCATGGAGCGTCACTGCCGTGAAGTAGAGGCCGCCCTTTGGGAGGCCCGGAAGAAGGCGAAGATGGTTCTAAATGGCCGGCAAAGCATACCTCTTTGATCTTTCCTCAAAAAAGGGCATGGTCCCGTCGTATCTGCAACCGGGGATATTTTGACTTGAAACATGGCCAAAGAAGGTGTAAGCGAAGGGGCGGAAAAGACAAGGGAGAGGGGGAGGAAGTCGCTATGAAAGGCCTGCTGAAGCTTTGGATGGTCCTGTGCCTTGTTGCCTGGTGCCCAGGGTCCAATGGGTTGATTGCATCGGAAAGGCCCCCTGATACGGCATACCGCATCTTTATTCTGCACAGCTATGATTATGACGACGTGTGCGGCAGGCCCCAGCACGACGGGGTGGTGGCGGCCCTGAATAAGGCCGGGCTGCAGGAACCGGACAATCTCAGGATCGAGACCTATTTCATGGACAGCAAAAGAATCAACAATACAGAAGCGCTTATCCAGGAACAGGCCAAGATCGCGCTTGAACGGATTCGTTCTTACGATCCCCATGCGCTGGTGGTCCTGGACGACAACGCCTTTCGGACCGTGGGCTTGAGCCTGGCGGACACCGCCACGCCCGTTGTCTTCTGCGGGATGAATGGTCAGCCCGAGACCTATCACAGGCAGAGGGCGTTCATGGAATCGAGGCAAAGACCGGGCCACAACATCACGGGGGTCTATGAGAAGCTCCATTTTGTGGATGCTGTCCGGGTTCATGTTCGGCTCTTTCCAGATACCCGCAAGATCATGATCCTATCGGATTTATCCCCCACCGGGAGGGCCATCCTGTGCCAGATCCAGATTGAAATGTACCAGGAGCCGCTTCCCTGCGGCCACGACATCCGCGTGGTCAAAAGCTGGGAGGAGTATCAACGGGCCATCCTGGATGCCAACCAGGAACCGGAGATCGGGGTGATATATCCTGCGGCCCTCCTGTTGAAGGACAAGGAAGGAAACACCTATACCGCCCCGGAGATCTTTTCCTGGACCGTAAGGCATTCAGCCCGCCCTGAACTGGCCATTAATTACGCCTTCACCAAGATGGGCCTCTTTGGCGGCGCGGCCGTGGATTTCCACGCTATGGGGGAGCAGGCCGGCAGGATGGCGGCGCGGATCATCCTCGGGGAAAATCCCGGAAGCATTTCTGTGGAGGAGGCCCGGCGGTACGCCCTGGTCTTCAATCTGGACCGTGCCCGGGAACTGGGCATCCGGATCCCTCCGGACGTCCTTTTGGCCGCCGATGAGGTGATCATCGACAGGACCAAACAGGAATCAGCCCGTCCATGAGTGCGGCGAAGCGGTTTTCCAGATTTATCCTCTACGTCCTGATCGTTTTTCAGGGGGTTTCCCTTGCCTTCGTCGTGGGGATCCTTTACGGCATCCTGAGCCGGACCCTGACCGCCAACTTCCACAATCAGATCAGGGCCGAGGCAACGGAGGTGAGCATGGCCCTCCATGACCGACTTGGCCATTTAAATGGGCGTCTTCAGGAATTGAGGCTCAACAATGCCCTCAGGGTGGGGCTCATGCTGGGGGTAAAAAATCCGATCCTGGAGGTGATCGACACCCAGTACCCTTATGCCGACGGCGCATTTTATTGTGTAAAGGCCGCAGGATCCTCGACTCTGTTGCCGCCATTGCCTGAAAAGCTGGCCTCGCTGAGGCCCCTTATGGAACGGCCCTCAGCAGGGGAAACCACCCGCCAGATCCGTTTGGAAGAATTTGGAAATGCCCGATTCTTAGCGCTCTTATCCGGCCCCATCATGAGAAAAGAAGAACGGCTGGGCACGGCCTATGTGTGTTACGCCCTTGGCGAGGACAGCCGTTTCTGGAAACGCACAAAGGGCAAAGAGGGGGCAAGGCTTCTCGCCCAATCCGGTCAGAGGTGGGTGGATCTCCAAAGTGGCGAGGAAATCCCAATCTCCGGCGATTTCTCCACGACCCGAAACGAGATACGGACCGATGCGCTTGCCGGTCATGCACTGGTCCCTTTGGGGGATTTTCCCGGGATTTTTTATGCGAATTCCTCCCTGTCCTTGGCAAAAACAAAAAGCTATCTGATTTTGATCCTGGCGGGAATCTGCGCCCTTGTGTTCCTCTCCACCCTACTGGTGGGCTTCTTGATCGCCAAAAGGGTCACCAGGCCCCTTCGGAGCATGGCGGATCAGGCCCAGGAAATCGCCCGCAATCCCACGGGTCGGTTTCTGAATCCGAAGGGGATTAGGCACAGTGAATTCAGGAGACTGGCCCAGGCCTTCAATCAGGTCCTCGCCAGCCTGTTCAAGGCCCAGAAGGAGCTGCGAAAAAGGGCCAAAAAGGAACTGGCGGCCAGCGAGGAAAGATACCGACGAACCCTGGAGGCGGCGCCGGACGGGATTACCTTGACCACTTTGGAGCAAGGGCGCTATTTGCAGGTGAACGAGGGTTTCACCAAGCTGAGCGGCTACACCGCGGAAGAGGCTGTGGGAAAAACAGTGACCGACCTGAATATCTTTATCAATCCCGCCGATAGGGACAGGCTGGTAAGGGAGCTGACGGAACAGGGGCAGGCTAATGGTCTCGAGATCCGGTATCGGCGGAAAAACGGCGCCCCCATTGACACCCTCCTGTCGGCCCGGCGCATTCGATTCGGGGATGAGGACTGCCTCATTGCGGTGGCCACCGACATTACGGCCCTGAAGGAGGCTCAGGAGGAAAAGGCCAGGCTGGAGAAGCGGCTTCAGCAGGCTCAGAAAATGGAGGCCATCGGCGCCCTTGCCGGCGGCGTGGCCCATGATCTCAACAATATCCTGTCGGGCATTGTCAGTTATCCGGAACTGATGCTGATGGATCTGCCCGAAGACAGCCCTATGATCAGGCCTCTGTTGACGATTCAGAGGTCCGGCGAAAAGGCGGCCGCCATCGTGCAGGACCTTCTGACTCTGGCAAGAAGGGGGGTTGCGGTCACTGAGCTGGTCGACCTGAATCATATTGTCTCGGAATATCTGGCCAGCCCGGAATACCAAAAGCTCAGGTCGTACCATAGGAAGGCCTCGGCGGCCGTGGACCTGGCCCCCGGTCTGCTGAACATCCACGGCTCTCCGGTACACCTCTCCAAGACCGTGATGAACCTGGTGGCCAATGCCTTTGAAGCCATGCCCAATGGGGGGAAGGTGTCGATATCCACACAAAACGTCTATATCGACAGACCCATTCAGGGATATGAGGATGTGAATGAAGGGGATTACGTGGTCCTGACGGTCGCTGACACCGGCACGGGGATTTCCCCGGAAGATCTGGAGAGGATCTTTGAGCCCTTCTACACGAAGAAACACATGGGGAGGAGCGGGACCGGTCTCGGGCTCTCCGTGGTCTGGGGCACGGTGAAGGATCACCACGGGTATATCGACGTGGAGAGCGTTGAGGGTAAAGGGACGCAATTCAAGCTCTACTTTCCTGCAACCAGAGAAGAATCGATCAGCACTGACGAAACAGCTGCGTCCGTTGTACATCGGGGGAGGGGAGAGTCAATGCTGGTGGTAGACGATGTGGCGGAACAGCGGGAGATCGCCGTCGGAATGCTGGAGAAGCTGGGGTACTCTGCGGCCTCGGTTTCGAGCGGGGAAGAGGCGATAGAATACATGAAGGCGCATGCCGTGGATCTGCTGGTCCTGGATATGATCATGGATCCGGGCATGGACGGTCTGGACGCCTACAGGGAGATCCTCAAGATCCATCCGGGTCAGAGGGCCGTCATCGTGAGCGGATTCTCCGAGACAGACCGTGTTAAGGCAGCGAAGGCCCTGGGCGCAAGCGCCTATATCAAGAAGCCCTATGTCCTGGAAAGACTGGGGCAGGCGGTTAAAGAGGCCCTGGAAGGCCACAGACCCTGAGAGGACACGCAATTGCCCGTATCTACATTTAAATCCATAGCCGCTGAAAAAGAAAATTTAGAGCGGATCTTAGACAATCTTTCAGAGGGGATTATCGCGCACGACAAGGAGCGCCGAATCCTTTTCTTTAACCGGGCCGCGGAAGACATCACCGGATATCAGCGGCAGGAGGTCCTGGGAAGGGACTGTCATGAGGCCTTCGGGGGTCCTTTTTGCGGCGATCGATGTTCGTTCAAGGACGGACCGCCCGAGACCCTGGAACACGCCACCTATCCCCTGACCCTCTATACGCCGGAAGGGAAGTTGCGGCGCATCGAGATGCGGGTCACCGGCATGATGGACCATGAGGGCGCCTTTGTAGGGGTCCTGGCCTCTTTCAGGGACCTGACCGAATTGATCGGCCTGCGGCTCCAGCTGGGGGAACTGACCCACTTCGGGATTGTGGGGCAGGATTCCAAGATGATCCAGATCTTCAGGGAGATTCAGGACCTGGCCGCCAACGATTATCCGGTATGCATTACAGGGGAGACCGGTACAGGAAAAGAGCTGGTGGCCAACGCGATCCACGAGCAGGGCCTTCGATCCGGCAAGCCCTTTGTGCCGGTCAATTGCGGGGCCCTGCCCGAAGGGCTCCTGGAGAGCGAGCTGTTCGGGCACGTCAAGGGGGCCTTTACCGGTGCGGTGCGGGATAAGAAAGGCCGCTTCGAGATTACCGACGGGGGAACCCTGTTTCTGGACGAGGTGGCGGAACTGCCCAGGGCAGTCCAGGCAAAGCTCCTCCGGGTCCTTCAGGAAGGGACCTTTGAGCGGGTAGGCGGGGAGGAACAGGTCTCGGTGGATGTACGGATCATCACGGCCACCAACAAAAATCTGAAGCAGGAGGTGGAAAAGGGGAATTTTCGAGATGATCTGTACTACCGGATCAATGTGGTCCCGATTCACATGCCGGCCCTGCGGGAACGCAGGGGCGACATCCCGCTTCTGGTGTCGCACTTCCTGCACAAGGCCTCGGAAGAGGGCCAGGAAAGCCCTGGCTTTGCCAGAGAGGCCATGGCCATCATGGAGGATTACATTTGGCCCGGAAATGTGCGCGAGCTTCAGAGCGCGGTCCGTTTCGCCCTGATAAAGGCAAAGGGCCGCATGATCCGTCCGGAGCATCTCCCCCTGGAACTCAGGGAATGGGAGGGGAGAAGGGCCGGCATCCGCAGTGCCAAAAGAAAGCTGGATCACGAAAGGGTGAGGACGGCCCTGGCCCAGACCGCCGGCAACAAGGCCAAGGCTGCCCGGCTCCTGGGCGTGGGGCGGGCTACCCTGTACCGTTTTCTGAACGATTATCCGGAGGTGTGATCATGTCTTTGTTGTGTCGGGAAGGGAGACGGCATGCAGCAGGGGTCCGGATGGGGACGGTGGTCTGCCTCATCCTTTCGACGGCGCTGATGGTACTTTCGACAGATCCTGCATGCGGATTCCACGCTGAGGATGACGTCACTGGACAGCTCACCCCGAATCGGAAATGGACCGGCGATTTTGACAAAATGGCAGAGCGCCGGTTGATTCGGGTCTTGGTCACCTACAGCAAGACTAATTTTTTTCTGGACGGCTTTGAAAAAAGAGGGATCACCTACGAACTCATGACAGAATTTGAGAAGTATGTGAACAAGAGGCGCGGAAAACGGCGCCTCAACATCCATCTCCTGTTCATACCGGTTGCACGGGATCGACTCATACCCGACCTCTTAGACGGGCGTGGAGACATTGCCGCAGCCTCCCTCAGCATCACTCCGGAGCGGTGCAGGCTGGTGGATTTTGCAGACCCGCTTTACACCGGAGTAAAGGAGATTGTTGTGTGCAATGCCGACCCGGCCAGACCGCCGCCAACCCATGTTGATGATCTGTCGGGCGAAAAGATCTATGTGCGCCGGTCGAGCAGCTACTGGGAAAGCCTCTCCCGGCTCAATCAGTCTTTCCAAAAACGGGGCAAAGCACCGGTGAAGTTAGGGCCTGCAGACGAGTACCTGGAGGACGAGGATCTGCTGGAGATGGTGAACGCCGGGCTCATCCCCATGGTGGTGGCGGACGATTACCTGGCCCATTTCTGGTCCCAGATTTTCAGCAATATCGTCCTGTGCCCTGAGGCGGCCGTCAACACCGGGACCTCTATTGCCTGGATGATCCGCAAAAACAGCCCCCAACTGAAGGCAACCATCAACGGGTTCATAAAGAGACACAAAAAGGGGACCCTTCTGGGCAATATCCTTTTCAACCGCTATTTAAAAGATACAAAATGGGTTCGAAACGCCCTTGAGGATGAAGATGTCAAACGATTTGAGGAGGCGGCCCCCTACTTTATGGAATATGCGAAAAAATACGGATTTGACTGGTTGAGGGTCGCGGCCGTGGCCTACCAGGAATCGCGCATCGACCAGAGCAAGCGGAGCCCTGCAGGGGCCGTGGGCGTCATGCAGCTGTTGCCCAGCACCGCGGCCGGGCACCCTGTGAATATCCCCAATATTGAGGAAATGGAAGCCAATATCCATGCTGGCGTAAAATACCTCAGATGGATTCAGGAGACCTATTTTGAAAAGGAGCCGATGGATTCGCTGAACCGTTCCTTATTCACCATTGCTTCATACAATGCCGGTCCGGCCAGGATCCAGCATCTTCGAAAAGAGGCCCCCGGCATGGGACTGAATCCGCATGTGTGGTTTCAGAACGTGGAGGTCGTGGCGGCCAGGAGAATCGGCCGCGAAACCGTCCAGTATGTGAGCAACATCTACAAATACTATGTCGCCTACCGGCTTCTCCATGAGCAGCGTGAGAAAAAGAAGATGGCGACCCGTCCAAATCATGCGTCCCGGTAATGTATCATGAGACGTTTGTGTCTCGTTTGTAAAAATGAGACACTTTTTTCATGCCTTCCTATGTTCGGCGCCTTGTGCAGCCCCACTGGCAGTTAATGTCCCAAGCCTGCTGAGTTAAAGGAAAATCTTTGTACTGCCACCTGGCGGTTCATCTGAGGACCCCTGTCGCCAAGTCCTGGCGCCTTACAGGGGCGAGGTAACCGCTCTTGAATATGTTGTGTAATGCCGTATGGTTATCCAAGACAGCGATAAATGATACGCTATTGTCTCATAAGAGCGGTTTCGGGGGGGCTGCCTGGCATACAGGGCAGAAACTTTTTTTCAACCAATTGATATCTATGACGATTTAAGATTGTTGCGCCTCGACCGGGCGTCTTGGCACAGAAGATGCTTTCCATTAAGAGAAACTGATCAGATTGCTCCGGAGAAACGAAATGATGAGACCATGCGATGAAAGCATCAAAAAGACCCTTGGCCTGGTGGACAAAATGCTGGAGGTAGCGGATGAAGGCGACACGGTACGGGAAGACAGCAGCTGCGGCATCTTGTTTGGCGTGCTGAGGGATTCTGCATTCAAACTAAAGAAACTGGCCGAGGCCGAGCGAGAGGCCCACAAGCAGAAGGGTTGGTGGAGAGAGTAGCCACAGGCAATCGCTCACTGCGAAACGGGCGGTCAATGAAATGGAATTTGAAGGGGGCCTGACATTATGAAGGGGGCCTGACATTATGATGGGATTAGCCGAATTAAGGGAAAACCGGCGCCTCGTAGATGCCATAGAATGGGAGATGGGCCCTGAGGAAGCGGTTCGGCTTTATCTCGAATGGGGCAATAACTGGAGTCGGGGATATCGAATGGTCAGATCGAAGCATGACGAGACCTATTATTTTGTCCTCAATTCCTGGGAAGAAGTTCCGGTCGTTTACTTCATCAGGAGGGCGTATGCAGGGGGAGTGGAACTTGCCAGGGTTGAGTTGCCGGAGGATCTGAGGAGACGGGTTCATCAGGGACAAGGAATCCAAAAGGGGGTATACGCGGTTGAGGACCATGTAAGAGATTGGCTGATGGAGGAACTGGATGCATAGAAAAGAATCAGTGAATCATGAAAGATGGAGGCAGGAATGGAAAAGGAAATATTGAAAGCCATGAGGGAAGCCGGGAAGCCCGTTAGGCCCGGAGACATCGCTAAAATCCTGGGGGTGGAAAGCAAAGATTTATCCAGGTCGATCAGCGCTCTAAAGGAAAAGGGGGAGATTATATCCCCCAAAAGGTGCTATTATTCCCTGGCAATGGACGAACAATAGACTCTTTGTCCGTAACTTCTCCGCAACGTGCGAAGAAGTTTCCCCGTAGGGGTCTCTGCCCAAGGGCTGCAAAAACCAAATACAGCTCCTGGGAACGGCAGCAGGGCTTTAAAATACAGTCTGTTTAAGCCCCAAGGAGAGCCTTTCACCTGCCCGCCATGCGAGCGAGGCGAGTCAGGCGGGTCAATAGGGATTCCTTGCTGCCTTTCGATAAACGGGATCCCGAGCCCGGGGGCGGTCGCCGAACGATACGGCCGCATTTTATTGCAGCCCTTGGGCAGAGACCCCCGTGGGCGGGCAGAACGCTGTTTGGTTGCGGCCGTCAGGCCGCCTTAGGGAGGAGGGACCATGGCGACACCGGAACAGATGTGGCAATGCCAGACAACCAGTTGCGGATATATCTACAATCCTGACAAGGGGGATCGTAAGGGCAAAATTCCCAAGGGAACCCTCTTTGAGGACCTGCCGGACGACTGGAAGTGCCCTGTATGCGGGGCCTCCAAAAAAAATTTCAGGCCCCTGGGCGGACCAGGGTCGATTGCAGCGGAAGGACATTGAAAGGGGGAAACAAGCGATGAGTCTGAAAGGAAGTCAGACCGAAAAGAATCTGTTGATTGCATTTGCCGGGGAATCCCAGGCGCGAAACCGTTACACCTATTTTGCCAGCCAGGCCAGGAAGGAGGGATTTGTACAGATCTCAGCCATCTTTGAAGAGACAGCCAATCAGGAGAAGGAGCATGCCAAAAGACTCTTCAAATTTTTCGAGGGCGGCGAGGTGGAGATCACTGCGGCCTTCCCGGCCGGGATCATTGGAAACACCTTGGAAAATCTCACCGCCGCTGCGGCAGGGGAAAACCATGAACACACCGAAATGTACCCGGCCTTTGCCGAAACGGCCAAGAAAGAAGGATTTGATGGAATTGCCGCGGTATTCCTGGCGATTGCCGTTGCCGAAAAGCAGCATGAAAAGCGATTTAACGACCTTGCTGCCAACATCGAAGCAAAACGGGTATTTAAGAGGGATTCGGAAGCGGTATGGCGCTGCAGAAATTGTGGGTACATCCACATAGGGAAGGCCGCCCCCGAGTCATGCCCCGCCTGTGCCCACCCGCAGGCCCACTTTGAGCTGCTGGGGGAGAATTATTAGCGTAGAATCTTTGTCCGCAACTTCTTTGCAAGGCGCGAAGAAATTCGCCCGCGGGGAGAGGCATGGCTGGTTTCGGCTATGTCGGGGGAAAATGCTACGGCTTGCATTTAGAGGCCGGTTGGCATACACTTAAACTCTTTGTCCGCAACTTCTCCGCAACGTGCGAAGAAGTCTGCCCGTGGGCGGGCAGAACGCTGTTTGGTTGCGGCCGTCAGGCCGCCTTAGGATAACTATCGTACTTTTTAACTCAGCAATGTAAGGAGGGAACAAGATGGCACAGAAACTCGAGGTTTATAAGTGTGAAGTATGCGGGAATATCGTGGAAGTGCTGCACGGCGGCAAAGGCGAGCTGGTATGCTGCGGCAAGCCCATGGTTCTTCAGAAGGAAAACACAGTGGACGCAGCCAAGGAAAAACATGTCCCGATAGTGGAAACGACCGGGGACGGGATCAAAGTGAAGGTTGGAGACGTGGCCCATCCCATGGAGGAGAAACATTTCATCGAATGGATAGAGGTGATCGCTGACGGCAAGGCCTATCGCCAGTTTCTGAATCCGGGAGAGGCCCCGGAGGCCCTGTTCAGGATCGGTGCAGACCAGACGACAGCCCGGGCTTATTGCAATATTCACGGCCTCTGGAAGGCATAGAGACGGCCAGCGGAATCTCATGGCTTATGGAAAGCAGTGAATGAGAGGTGAACCAGATGCTGTCGCGAAAAGAGGAAAATCTGCTTGTCAACATGGCCAAAATAGAGGGAGGCATCGCCCGCATTTATGAATACCTCTCCAAGAATGAGGCCTTTACACCACCTGTCCGGCGGTTCTGGAAGACAATTGCCGAAGAAGAACGGATTCATGAGAAGATCTTCCTTGATATCCGGGAAAAGGGCAGGAACGATGATTCATTTCAGATCGAGATTGACACGAACCTGGATGAACTCAAGGCCTTTGTAAATAAACTCAATGACATGTTGGAAAAAGTAAAAAAGGCGGATGTCTGTGAATCGGAGGCCTACTCGTTCGGCGCAACCATCGAGGTCGAGATCGATGAGGCTGATTTTCTAAAGAGGATCAGAACGAATGATCCCGAAATTACCAAGATGGTGAATCGGGTTATTTCGGATACCCAGAAGCATCGCGTGATCATGGTCAATTATCAGCGAGGCGTGCGGTAGCTTTCTGGGGCCTCGTCGCTGCAATGGGAACCCTCGTTTTAAAGACAATTGAGGGCCTGGGAGAATCGCCCGGCCGATTTGGAAAGGAGGTTTGTTCAGATGGGTGAGTGGAAGTGCAAGGAGTGCGGCTATACCGTGAAAGAGGATGCCCCGCCCGAGACGTGTCCCGTGTGCAAGAAGAAGTGCGAGTTTGTGGATGTGGCCTGCTATATCCCGGACTGCGGCAAAACCGGACAGGACACGAGGCTGTAGCAGGTTTTAACCGAAAGGAGATGTTGTCATGTCAAAACGGAAATACCGCGTCAGGGCTGAATGTCCCCAGTGTGCCTGCGGGGACGTGAGCTTTCTTGGGCCCGAGAAACTGCGAGAGAAGTTTATCGGGGATGAAAATGAGATTGACATCGTGTGTCCGCTCTGCGGAACCAAACACAAGGGAATCATTGAAGAGGTTACGGACGAATAAGAGGAGAGACGAATGGCAAAGGCATTGATTGTCTATGCTTCGAGGGCCGGCGCGACCCAGAAAATCGCCGATCTGATCGCCGAAGGGATCCGGATCAGCGGGGCCGAGGCCAAGGTGGTTAACGTCGCCTCAGTAAAGAAGGAGGCAGATCTCAGAGGATACGACGCCTATGTGTTCGGATCTGCGACTTATCATGGCGAGATGATGCAGCCCATGAAGACTATGCTCTTTTTGGCTGAGAAAACAGGTCTGGAAGGGAAGGCGGGCGGCTCCTTCGGCGCCTTTGGATGGAGCGGCGAGGCCCCCGACCGCATCTTCGACACCATGAAAAATGTGCTGAACATGAAAATGGCGGCAGGCCCGTTGCGTCTTAAATCCGCATCGTTAGAGGGCGGAATTCAGATGGCCCAGGACTATGGACGGGAGGTTTATGGGAAAATGGCCGAGGTTTAGGCGGCCAGCGTCAACCTTTATGGGAAAGGAGATTCATTATGTCCACCACACCGCAGCATTGCCCCGGATGGGAGCAGTTCAAGAGCCTGAAGGCATTTACCTGTAAATGCCCCAACTGTGGAAA
>ENA-OSEO01002370-OSEO01002370.1-sediment-metagenome-genome-assembly--contig:-NODE-2370-length-27141-cov-4.506614_pt1 | contig 27141 bp, 22 predicted proteins | sample MGYA00237883_ERZ534232 | MGnify/ENA metagenome assembly ERZ534232
GACGACAGGCCGGAGAGCTTCACCCCGGCCTTCTCGCACATCCGACGGACACGGTACGGATCATCGGACATCGAGAGCGTCATGTAGTACCCGGCCTCGCTCATCAGTTCCCGGCCCAGGTGGACCCAGGGCTCGACGTACTCGTAACCCAACTCCGCCGCCTTGTTCACACCCCATTCGAAGGGTTTGTCCGCGTGCCGCACGAACTCCATGTTCACGCCAATCCCGATCTTACCCATCTCGTCACTCCTTCATTCACATTCTTAGCTCGGCCACCAGCGGATGATGAGGAACGCCAACGACAGTCCGGCAATCAGCCACATCGCACCGTGAATATCCTTGTACCGGCCCAATAGGCTTTTCACAACGACAAAAGAGACAAACCCCAGCGCCAGGCCCATGCTGATCTGGTAGCTCACCGCAATCATCACGACGATGATGAGCGACGGGATCAGTTCGTCCAGCTTGCGGAAGCTGATCCGGCGGGCCTCCTTCATCATGAAGTAGCCCACCACAATCAGAGCCGGCGCCGTTGCATAGCCGGGCACGACCGCAATCACCGGGATGAAGAGCAGCGCCAGGAGAAACAGTACGCCCGTGACCACCGAGGTCAAGCCCGTCCGCCCCCCCTGCTCGATCCCGGCGGCGGACTCGACGTACGAGGTCGTGGTCGAGGTCCCCAGCAAGGCGCCAGCCATCGTCGCGAGAGCATCGATCCCGAGCAAACGGTCGAGGCCGCAGATCTGCCCGCTTTCGTCCCGCATCCGCGCCTTCTCGCAGCAGGCGACGAGCGTCCCAATACTGTCGAACAAGTCGATAAACATGAGCGTGAAGATGCTGCCCCAGAGACTGATCTTCACGGCGCCGAGGATATCGAGATGGAGGGCCAGTTTCCCCACCGGCCAATCCAGGGATACCCAGCCGGAGGGTTTGGCCACATGGCCGAACAGCGCGCCGACCATCGTGGCGAAAAAGATGCCGATTAGCAGCGAACCGGTGACCCGCAGCAATCCCAGGACGATCATGACCGCCAGGCCCAGCAGGCCGATCCAGACGGTGGCCTGGCGAACGTCGCCGAGCGTGAACAGCGTCTTCTCATCGCGCAGGACCAGTCCCAGATTGCCCAGGCCGATGAACGCGATGAACAGGCCGATGCCCACCGCGATGGCCGAGATCAGGCCCGGTGGGATCGCCTCGACCAGTTTCTTCCGCAAGCCGACCAGGGTCAGGATGAAGAAGACCAGACCGGAGAGGAACACCGCCCCCAGCGCCGTCTGCCAACTGATCTGCTCCTTCGCGACCAGTGTGTAGGCGAAGAAGCTGTTGAGTCCCATTCCCGGGGCCATCGCGATGGGCGCCTTGCCGAAAACTCCGGCAGCGATCGTCGAGAAGGCGCTGATGATGCACGTCACGGCGATCACGGCGTTCTTGTCCATCCCGGCATCACTGAGGATGTTCGGGTTGACGAAGATGATGTAGGCCATGGTCAGAAAGGTCGTGCCCCCGGCCACCGCCTCGACCCGCAGACTCGTCTGTCGCTTCTCGAACTCGAAGTAGTCCTTCCACATGGCGTCCCCTCACATGCGTCCCAGCTTGCTGTACGAAGCGAGGCCTCATTCCCTGTACCCCAGGCGCGCGAGGGTCGCCGCGACGAGCTTGGCGGAATTTCGGGCGGCCAGGGCATAGAACTTCTGCTTGTCCACAACGGCGCTCTCATCGGCCTTGTCGGCCATGCTGCGAATGACCAGGCAGGGAATCCCCCGCTGGTAGCAGACCTGAGTCACGGCGGCCCCCTCCATTTCCACGGCGTCGGCCTCGAACTTCTCGGCCAGCTCCTCGCATTTCTCCTGGGATGCCACGAACGTGTCGCCGGTGACGATAGTCCCGACAATCACGCGAGGCGGGCGCGGGCCGTCACGGCGGGCAATGGGATCGAAGACGGTCTCACCCGCAGCGCGCCGGGCGGCTGCCAGCAGATTCGGATCAGCGGGGAAGAAGACGGGATTCGTGTCACCGGTCAGACGGTTCCGCACTCCGCCAGGTTCAATGCCCTCGGACCAATAGGACCCCATGTCGTGGTGCGCCGTCTGCCGGGCGATCACGATATCGCCCGGCTCCAGGTTTGGATCGACGGCCCCCGCGATCCCGGTGAAAAGGACCTGCGCCGGCTCGAAATGCTCGATCAGCAGCGTCGTGACCATGGCGGCATTGACCTTGCCCACCCCCGTCCAGGCGACGACCACCGGTCTGGCGCCGATCCGGCCGGACATGAACTCGATGCCCTCAATCCGATGGGATTCGGCACCGGTCAGCATTCCGTCGAGCAGCGTCACTTCCTGCTCGAAGGCGCCCAACACCGCCAGCGTACCCGCGGGGGCTTTCGGCACAGCCGTGGACGTGCAGGAACCAGCCAGGAGGGCCAGCGCGAAACAGATAGATGCTGTGAGAAGGCGCCGTCTCATGACATCTTTTACTCCAACCGTGCGTTGCGCCCCCTGCGCGAGATACCGCGCGGGGTTGCCATCCGTTGCACATCAATGCGAGCGAGAGGAGTCGAACCTCCACGTCCTTTCGGACACCAGGACCTAAACCTGGCGCGTATGCCAGTTCCGCCACGCTCGCAACAGGCCGCCCGTGCCTGCCTGTCGCAGGGACGACAGCCTTCCGAGGCCGGCGTTATTATGGCCCCCTCGCCACCACAGATCAACCGAAATCCCGCTCGCCCTTGCAGACCAGGACGGTCAAACCAACCCCCAGAGCGATGGTGAGCGGGCCCTCGGCCACGGTCCAGAACAAGGGCAGATGCAGGATCGCGTCGAGGGCGGTCACGCCGACGCCGCCGACGATGGCCACGATTCCCAGAAGGTGGATCAGCGGATGGTACCGCGCGATATCGCGGGAGGTGAACAGAAGGATGACGCCCAGGATCGCATACAGAGCCGCCAGTGTCCGGATCAGGTAGCTCAGCAGCGGCGTGTACGTCAGTTCCCCCAGGCCGATCCACCGGTGGATGGCCGCCATCCATTCGAACGGGCAGAACACGAAGGCCAAGGCGCCCAGCATGCCGGCGCCGGCCATACACATCAACCAGACCAACATCTGTCTTATCGTCATATTCGTGCTCCTATGTTCTACCCACGCCGACGGCCGGCAAGCCAGACCCGCAGGGCCCGGCCCCCCGTCGGCGTGAGAGCATCGGGATCAGTCAGCAACTCCTCAACCTTCTGCACAGAAAAGAAGCGGCTTTGCTGCGGATCCAGTTCCCGCGGGTTGGGCCTGGGCGCTTCGTCGCAGCAGACCTCGTAGACCCGTCCGCCATGAGACAGGCCGGTGAAGAAACCCACGAGGCGCAGGTCCTGTAGACCCCGTCGAATGCCGAGTTCCTCCTCCACCTCCCGCACGGCCGCTTGCTCGAAGCTCTCGCCGGGATCGACATGGCCGGAGGCGGAGATCGTCTTGCGATCCGGCCAGAGCCGTTTGGTGGCGGCCCGGTGTTGGACATAGACCTGCCCCGCAACATCGAGTAGAGCGATGTAGACACACGCCTGCTCAATGCCCGGGCTCTCCTCGGCGTACCGATGATCCATAAGCTCACCCAGCGAGACTCCATCGACCTCTCTGCGAAGGAGGTAGACACTTTCGGGCTCGTATGCTCCGGCCATTCGGCTCTCCCCTTTTGCTATGACATCCTGTGCCCGGCGGGTTGGGGCTCGTTGTTCCCCAGGGAGTCCAGCCACGTGGTCCAGGCCTCGCGGTATTGATCGGCAGAGCGTAGGAAAGCGTCACTGTGGCCCCCGGCAATCGTCACGAACTGCTTCGGCTCATTCGCCGCCTCGAACAACCGGACGGCTTGATCGAAGGGCACCAGCTTATCATCGCGGCTGTGCACCACCATCACCGGGCAGCGGACGGCCCGGACGTACGCCAGCGTATCGTATCGAAATCGCGCAAACCGGCGCACCGGCAGGTAGGGATAACGCCGGGCCCCGATGTCGGGAAAGGAGGTGAACGCCCCCTCGACGGCCAGACCCGCCGGGCGGACCTGGGCGGCCAGATGGGATGCGACGCTCCCCCCGAGGGATCGGCCACAGACAACAATCTCCTGAGAATGGACCCGTTTCACCCGGATCAGCCAGTCGAAGGCTGCACGGGCGTCGATGTATGTCCCCGCTTCCGTCGGCTTGCCACCGCTGTTGCCGTAGCCGCGATAATCGAACACGAGGCAGTTCAGTTCCATCTCGTGGAACAGCGTAACACTTTCCAGCACATGCATGATGTTTCCGCCATTCCCGTGACAGAACAGGACGGTGAAACGAGCGCCCGCCGCCGGGATATACCACCCGGTCAGCCGGACCCCGTCACTGCTCTGGAACACGACCTCCTCGTAGGCGAGATTCCGGTCGGCGGGGCTGGAAATCACCTCCCGAACGGGCCGATACAGCAGCTTCGGCTGCCGGAACAGCAACGTGAGGCCCCATGTCACATAGACCAGGGCCACTCCAGTAACGAGATAGAACAGGACCGTGGCCATACGTACATCAATCATCAGCAGTCACATCGATCATGTCTCCCGATCACAGGCCGGCATTTTAGTTTGCCGGGCGGCATGAAACAAGCTACAATCGGCCCGTGATCGCAAGAAGAACGACGACAACCGTACCGGTAGGCCCCGTGCCGCTCGGTTCCAGTGCTCCCGTGGTGATCCAGTCCATGACGAAGGTTCCCACGACGGACATCGACCGCTGCGTCGGACAGGTCCATGAGTTGGTCCAGGCCGGGTGCGGGATCGTTCGCGTGGCCGTTCCACGGCAGGCGGATACGGCCGCCTTTGCCCAGATCGTCCGACAGGTGGACGTTCCCCTGGTGGCGGACATCCACTTCAGCCCGGCGCGGGCTATAGAGGCGATCGAGGGCGGTGCCGCCAAAATCCGCCTGAATCCGGGCAACATCAAGAAGTGCGAGGACATCCATCGCATCATCGACGCGGCCAAGGCGCACGGAGTCGCCATCCGCATCGGCGTCAACGAGGCCAGCATTCGCGACCTCACGCAGGAACCCATCCCGCCCCAGGAGAGAGTAGACCTGATGCTCGCGGAGATGCGGCAGTACGTCCAGCTCTTCGAGGACCGCGGGTTCGAGCGGCTGGTGCTCAGCGCCAAGACCAGCGACACGATGCGAACCATCGAAATCAATCGCCGCATCGCGGAGGCATTTCGCTACCCGATCCATCTGGGCCTGACGCACGCCGGTCTGCCCGAGCACGCCAAGATCCCGTCCGCGATCGCTTTGGGCGCCCTGCTGGCCGAGGGAATCGGCGATACGATCCGCGTCAGTGCCGCGGGCGATCCGGTGATCGAAACGGCAATGGCCCGGGAGATCCTGGTCTCCCTGGGCCTGCGCGAACGCCGGGGACCGGAGTTGATCGTCTGCCCCACATGCGGACGCACCGAGATCGACGTGATCGAGCTGGCGCAGAAGGTCGAGCGAGCCATCCGAACACTGGACAGGCCGTACCGGATCGCCGTGATGGGCTGCGTGGTCAACGGTCCGGGCGAGGCGGCCGATGCGGATTTCGCCATCTGCGCCGCCAAGGACAAGGCCTACTTCTATCGCAACGGCGAGAGAACTGCTGTCGTGCCCGAAGCACAGATCGTTCCCAAGCTGCTGGAGGCACTGGGCGCATTGTAGCAGCGCTGGCAGAGGGAGGTCCTGCCGAGATGACAAGTCTGACCCGTGTGATGCTCACGCGACTCGGGATCGCCGTGGTGTTCAGCATCGCCTTCGCGTACATCGAATCGGCCGTCGTGGTCTACCTGCGGGTCATCTTCCATCCCAACGGCTTCACCTTCCCGCTGGGGGTCTTTGGCGTCACCGCGGAGGCGAAACGGCTGCTGCTGACCGAGATCGGACGAGAGGGCGCGACAGGCGTGCTGATCCTGACCTCCGCCTGGCTCTTCGGACAGCTCCATCAGGAGCGGGCCGCATACGTCCTGGTCATCTTCGCGGTGTGGGACGTCTTCTACTATGTCTGGCTTAAGGTCCTGCTGGATTGGCCCGCTTCGATCATGGATTGGGACATCCTGTTCCTGATCCCGGCGGTGTGGGCGTCGCCGGTCCTATACCCGGTCCTCGTTTCGGTCGCGATGTTCGCGTTCGCGGTGGCGATCCTGTACCGCTGCGCTCACAGGCGTCCCTTGACCATCGCCCCCGCCGATTGGCTGGGCTGGCTGGTTTCCACCGGGATCATTGTCGTCTCGTTCTGCCTCGGCGGTCGGCACATCACCCAGGCAGACTATGCCGATCACTTCCATGTCCCCGTCTTTGCGACAGGATTCGCCTTGGGCGTTGGGACCTGCGTCAGAGCGCTGCTGAGGACACGGAAGTGAATGCTCCCTCGCCTAAAGGCGAGGGCTTCGTTGTTTCGGCTAAAGCCGAGGCTTCCGGCTGAAGCCGGCTTCGAGGACCCCGCTCCAAGCGGGCTTAAGACGAAGCGGGCTCCACCGGGGGTGGGGCCTCCCCTTCAATGCGAAATCCGTCGTCCTGTTCATGCTGCTGGCTTTCGATATACGCCTTGATCACCTCATCCGTCACGTTGCCGCTACTACAGCAAAAATATCCCCGCGCCCACAAATGTCCGCCCCAGAACGCCTTCCGCAGATGGGCAAATTCCCGCAACAGCGTATACGAGGTCTTGCCCTTCAACCGCTGCATCAACCGACTGATCGTCACGTTCGGCGGCAACGACACGAACAGGTGCACATGGTTCGACGAAACGTGCCCCCGCAGAATCTCCACCTCGTCCCGACGGCACTGTTCCCGGATGATATCCCGCACTCGCACGGCCACCTCGCCCGTCAGGGCCCGCTTACGATACTTCGTGATCCACACCAGATGCAGGTGGATGCTGAAAACCGAATGACTGCCATGCCGATACGACTCCATCCGGATATTATGCTAAAGCTGTCGCCTAAAGGCGAGGGTTTTAACCCTCCCAAACGGTGACAATAAGACCGGCGGGACGAATCCGCGCTACGCAGGTAACCTGCTCAACTGGGCTGCGTGCTTGCGCTTGGGCTGGCGGATCGTCGGAAGCCGCCCGTCCGGCGTCCCCCGTCGCCGCCTTGCGCCTCGCCGTCCTGGGAGGCGAAGGACTCGAACCTCCCAAAGATCATCTTGCCGGCCGACGTCTGAAGGGAACTGGTCACGCTCAGCAGCACGTCCCGACCGATCTTGCCGCGCCCCCCCTCGACCACGATCATCGTCCCGTCGTCCAGGTAGCCGATGCCCTGGTCCGCCTCCTCGCCCGGCTTGACGATCCGGACCCGCATCGTCTCACCGGGCAAAGCCACGACCTTGAGGGAATTGGCCAAGTCATTGATATTGATGACATCGACGCTACGGACCTGCGCGACCTTCGTGAGGTTGTAGTCGGTCGTGGCCAGCTTGCCGTTGTTGGCTTTGGCGAAAAGCATCAGCTTCTGATCGACGCCCTTGGCCTCCTCGATCTCCGCCGCCGTGGTCTCGTCAATCTCCACGTCGATCACGGGACTTGCCTGCATCTTCTTGAGCACGTCCAAGCCGCGCCGGCCGCGGTTCCGCTTGAGCTTGTCCGCGGAGTCCGCAATGAGCTGCAACTCGTTCAAGACAAACCTCGGCACCACCACCGGGGCATCGAACAACCGGCTCTCGCACAGGTCTGCGATGCGACCGTCGACGATCGCCGAGGTGTCCAGGACCAGGGGCCGGGATCCTTTGGTCTGCTTGGCAAACTCGACATACGGGATGACAAAGCGGAAATCGTCCTTCGTCCGCATCACAATGCTAATGGTGAAATAGCAGATGCATATGCCGAGCATCCACTTGATGGCGACGTTAGCCTGCGGCTCGAGAGACAAGCCATAAGTCTCGCCGATCATATCCACCGCCTGGGCCAGCACGGCGGTGATCAGCATGCCGACCAGCAGACCGAAGAACACCCCGGCCAGAGCCTGGAGCTTGTGCTTGGGTGTCAGAATGTCCAGCAGCAGGAAGAACACGATCAGTCCCAGGCCGGTGATCACCACCGCCCACCAGCTATCCGAGTTATCGCCGTCGGACAGAGTCTTGGAGGCGGCATTGACCATCAGCACCGAGATCACGATGATGATGAAAATACCCCTGAACAGCCAGAGCAGCATTGCTATGACTCCTTATTAAGGACATGCCTATGATGGATAACCAGTCCATTATAGCCATCGGCAATCCTGATCGCAACGATTACTGCGTACGTGCGGGAAACATGTAGGACCGACGTCGCAGGACCTGCGTGAAACAAGCGGATCTACCTCGCTCGGGCCGCGGTGCAGAAAATGACTCTCGGCTCCAGACAGAGAAACGGGCCTTCCCGTACTGGGGAAGGCCCGTAGACTGCTGCCCTATATGACGCGATAGTCCCGAAGGGGAAGGTTACTCTTGCGCCGGAGGCTCCTGCGAGGGCTCCTGCGACTCGCCGCCGGCTGCGGCTTTGGCCTGGGCCCGTTTCTGGATCGCTTCCTTGATGCGGAGGGTATCGCCGCCGGCATCGCCGGCCGCGACAGGCCGCGGAGGCTGCTTCGGCGTCTTCTTCGGGGCTGCCGGCACCGGATGCTCTTCCGACGGTGTGGCCGCCCACTGGACGCGGCGCAGGCTCAGGCCGATCTTGCGGGCTTCCGGATCGACCTTGAGGATCTTGACTTCTACATCATCGCCCGGCTTGACCACATCCTGCGGCTTGTCGATCTTGTGATCGGCCAACTCCGAGATGTGCAGCAGGCCCTCGAGCTCGGGCTCCAGCTCGACGAACGCGCCGAAATTGGTAAGCTTGGCGATCTTGCCCTTGATGATCTGGCCGGGGATGTACTTCTCGGGAATCGCGTGGATCCAGGGATCCTCGGTCATCTGCTTCATGCCGAGAGAGATCCGCTGCTTCTCCTCGTTGACTTCGAGGACGACGCACTTGACTTCCTCGCCCTTCTGCAGGGCCTCGCTCGGATGGCCATACTTGCGGGTCCAGCTCAGGTCCGAGATGTGGATCATGCCGTCGATGCCCGGCTCGATCTCGACGAAGGCCCCAAAGTTCGTCATGCTGCGGACGTGGGCCGTCACGATGGTCCCCGGCGGGTACTTGCGGGCCGCCAGTTCCCACGGATTCGGCTCCGTCTGCTTCATGCCCAGCGAGATTTCCTGCTTCTCTCGGTTCACATTCAGAACGGCCACCTCGATCTCGTCGTCGAGATTGACCATCTCGCTCGGGTGCGAGAGCCGGCGGGTCCAGCTCATCTCGCTGATGTGGACGAGACCCTCGATCCCGTCTTCCAGACGGACGAAGACGCCATAGTTCATCACGTTGACGACCTTGCCCTTGACCCTGGAGCCGACCGGGTACTTGGTCTCGACGTTCTCCCACGGGCTCGGCGACTTCTGCTTGAGACCCAGCGAGATCTTCTCGTTCTCTTTGTCCACGCCGATGACGACGCACTCGATCTCCTGGTCGATGTCCACCACTTCCGACGGATGGGAGATCCGGCCCCAGCTCAGGTCGGAGATGTGCAGCAGGCCGTCCAGACCGCCCAGATCGACGAACACGCCGAAGTCGGCGATGTTCTTGACCACGCCCTTGCGGAGCTGGCCGACCTCGATCTCGTTGAGGATCTTGTCCTTGCTCGCGCGGCGTTCCTCTTCGATGAGCTTGCGACGGGAGACCACGATGTTGCGGTTCTCCACGTCGATCTTGAGCACCTTGCACTCGACTTCTTTGCCGATGAACCGGCTGATGTCGCCCGGTTTACGAATATCCACTTGCGAGGCGGGCAGGAAGACCGGGACGCCGATGTCGACGAGCAGGCCGCCCTTGATCCGGCGGATGACCCGGCCCTTGACGACGTCGCCTTCCTTCTTGGTGTTGATGATGTACTCCCAGCCTCGAATCATGTCCGCCTTGCGTTTGCTCAGCAGAATCAGTCCGCTCTCGGAGTCGGTATCCTCGAGCAGGACTTCGATTTCTGTGCCGGGGGCAGCCTCTTCCGGCGTGTCGAATTCCCCGGCGTCGACCACGCCCTCGCTCTTGAGGCCCACCTCGACGATCACGTCGTTGCCGATCTGAGAGACGATCTTGCCCTTGAGAATGGTCCCCGGCAGGCGGGAGTCCACCTTGCGCTGAAGGATCTCCTCGAGGTACTGATTCTCGCCCTCGCTGAACATTTCCTGAATCTGCTGTTCCAGCTTCTCGTCGGACAACCCCAGCCTGTTAACTAAATTTCGATCTACCATACGTTGGGTTCCCTTGTGGAGTCTTTAGATCGCGCCGGCCGATGCCCCACATACACACCGGCAGGCTCTCACAGCGTGTTGCAGTAACCTGAAAAGAGTTAGTCAAACGCCTTCGCACCCCGCCCACGCAGCGGAATGCGTGTTCTTCAAACCGTATTACCGTTTTTCGTCGAACGCCTCCAGGTGCTTGACAAATTCATCGATCACCCAGTTCGGCGTCGAGGCGCCGGCCGTCACACCGGCCACCGCCTTGCGAAACAGTACATTTTTATCAAGTTCGTCCCAATTCTGCAAATAAAACGTAGCATTATTGTGATTTTTGCACAACTCCGCCAGTCGGCGGGTGTTGGCGCTGTGCAGTCCCCCCAGGACGAACATGATGTCCACCTCCTTGCACAGGGCAATCGCCGATTCCTGGCGTTTGACAGCCTCTTTGCAGAGGGTGTTGATGACCTTCAACTCCCGAAAGCTGCTTCGGCCGATGGCCCCGAGCATCCGAGCCAGATGTTCCGGGCTCTGGGTGGTCTGGCAGACGATGCCCAGCCGGCCGTCCGAGGGCAACCGATCCAGGTCCTGCTCCTCCGCCACGACGACCACATCGTGGACGCACCCCATTACCCCCTGCACCTCCGGGTGATTCTCCTCGCCGATAATGACGACCTCATAACCCTCCTCCTCAAGTTGCTTGGCGATCTGCTGGACGCGTTTGACGAGAACACAGGTGGCGTCGACGATGTGGAGACCCCGTTCCCGGAGCCGGTCGAGTTCCTGCGGGGCGACGCCGTGTGAGCGGATCAGAACGGTTCCCGAGTCGATCTCATCGACCGACTCGACCGTCTTGAGACCCGCCTTGGCCAGCCGCTCGACCGCATCCTCATTATGGATGATCGGACCCAGGCTGTACACCCGCGCCTCGGGCCCAGCCGCCGCCAAGACCTTCTCGGCCATGCTGATGGCATTCCGCACTCCCGGACAGAACCCACATTTCGCCGCTACTCTCACCTTCATAATACGGCTCCAAGGATGCTTGGCACTCCCGAGGTCGCGCCGCCACACAGCCTGTACGCCTCGGGAACCCGGCGCCGGCAAGCTTCAGCAAGAGATTCTAAGACGTGCGATCCCGAGAATCCAGAGAAAGTGGAATGCCACCTCCGACGAAAGGTGCTCCCCACGACCCCAAACGATGTGCCGACACGAGTAGGATCCGATCTCGCATCGGCACATCCGCACCCGCATCGGCACCTTTCCCCGGAACGCAACCGGGCGAAACCACACGACGAACACGCTATCCGAACTTCACGACAACGAAGTGCGAGGCGTCGCCGCGTCTGACCAAGAAGAGTACCTTGTCGTTCTTCCTCGCACCCCGGACCGCAGCGGAGAACTCCTCGACGGAAGCCACGTTCTGCCTGTCCACGGACACGATCAAGTCGCCGGGTTGAATGCCTTCTTGGGCCGCCGGGCCGCCGGGCGCCACGGATGCGACGATGACGCCCTGGCCCGGGGCGTATCCAAACTGCTCGGCCAAGTCCTTGGTCACGTTCTGAACCTCGAGACCAATCTCCTGCCCAGATTCCCGAGCCGATGGCTCCTTCGCTTCCGCCATGATGGGTCGTTCGCCAAGAGTAACCCCGAGATTCTCGGACTTGCCGTCGCGGAGGATCCTGAGCCGGACCGTCGTACCCGGCCTCAGGCTCGCCACCTCGTTGCGAAACACGTCAAACGACGCCACCTTCTCACCATTGATCTCCAAGATGACGTCTCGGACTTTCAATCCGGCCTTGTCGGCGGGCGATCCGGGCTCGATCTGGTTGACGGCGATTCCCGCCGGCTCACTCATGCCCAGGGGTTGGGCCATGTCCGACTCCACGTCCTGGGCACCCAGGCCGAGGTAGCCTCGACTGACCTTGCCGCTGCTCTTCAACTGCTCGGCGATGGCCTTGGCCATGTTGATCGGGATGGCGAAACCGATGCCCATGTAGCCCCCGCTCTGGCTAACGATGGCCGTGTTGATCCCAATGACCTTGCCGTCCAGATCGATCAGCGGCCCGCCCGAGTTGCCCGGATTGATGGCGGCGTCGGTCTGGATGAAATCCTCATAGGTCGCGATATGCATATTGCTGCGTCCGACCGCACTGATGACACCCACGGTCACCGTCTCGCTCAGGCCGAAGGGATTTCCGATGGCGATGACCCAGTCACCGATCTGGATGCTCTTGGAGTCGCCCAGGGGCAATACCGGGAAACCATGCCCGGCAATCTTGATCAGAGCCACTTCGGAATCAGGGTCCGTCCCGACGAGCTTCGCGTCGTCGAAGGTGCGACCGTCCTTGAGCTCGACCGAGATCTTGTCCACGTCTCCCACCACGTGATTGTTGGTCAGGATATATCCATCCTCGCTGATGATGAAGCCGGAGCCCTGGCCCTGTTGTGTGTAATTCTGGGGCGATTGCCGCCGGGGCAATTCGCCGCCGAAGAACCGGCGGAGGAAATCGTCGCCGAACTGCCCGAAGGGATCGTTGAGACTTCCGTATCCGCTCACCTGGTTCGCCTGGACGGTCTTCTCCACCTTGATGGAGACCACGGCCGGCATGGCAGCCTTGGCCGCGGAGGAAAAGGCATTGGACAGCTCGCGCGCCGCATTCGCGCGGCTCTGCGCCAGACCGGGAACGGCCGCCATAAGGACGACCACGAGCCACCAGCTACCGACGGCAGCGTGCCCCGCGAACAACCGCATTCCTTTGTTTCTCCGATTCATGATCCACCCCTTTCAATGAACCCTTGTGCCCTCGGGACTTACGACGCCGTACAGCCCCCGGAAGATGGGCACGAATCCGTAAGATGCCTTGAAGAAGACCCTCCCTCGGGTCTCTTTGTGGAAGAACTACTCTGAAATACTCTACGACGCCGCAACGAGAAGGTTCGGGACGGCAGGACTCGCACGAAACAGAAGTGATGTCATGCCGGATGCGATGTCGGTGCTGGGGTCATCGCTTCGGTCCTGAGGAGACCGCACCGCCGGGGCTGTCGGACGTGCCGGCAGGGACCGTCTCGCTGCGTATGTCGAGCACCCGCCAGGTGGACCAGGCCAGAGGGATCGCGCCCTCCGTGGTTTGAACGCTTGCCAGGATCTTCTCGGGTTTACCCGCCAGCGCCAGCGGCACCTGGATGTGAATGTGGCGCCCGGTGCGAGTCACTCCAATCTCCTCCGCGAGCAGACGACGGCCCTGGTCATACAACTCGTGATACACCAAGCCAAGCTTCACATGGAGCTTGGGCATGGTGGAGAAGGGCCGATCGTGCCGATAGCCGAACAGGTACACCGACAGTCCGACCTCCCTCGCCAGCGACCGGTCCATTTCCACGGACAGCACGAGCCTGCTGTTCTCGATGCTCACACTCTCGTTCACGACGCCGACAAGCGCGGCCTCCTCCCATCCGACGATCTGCCCGTCCGCCGTGCGGTCGCCCAACGCCTGACCCGAGACGGAATGCGGAGCAGCCCCGGCTCCCAACTCGACCGCGGGGAAGTCGCCGAACAACTCGTTGGTTCGCACGAACGACTGGAGATACCCCGCGCTAGCCTCTCACTGGCTGCGGTGCTTGTTCAAGGCAGCCAGCTTGGTTTGCATCTGCGGGCGATTCAGCGGGGCGACGCTCCAGGAGACCTGGGCGGCGAGAGCACTCGGTGGCCTCATCGCCCTGCCCGGACCGTACCCCTTAGGGGCAGGCCAATCCGTGTAGTGGACGAGGTAGGGGTACAACTCCGGCGACAACTCGCTCTCCAGATCGAACAGGCAGACGCGCGTGAACAGGTACAAAGCCCGATGGTCCGGGTGATGGTCGGCCGGATGGGAGACGAACACTTTGGTCGGGCGGAAGTCACGGACCAGCGTGGTGAGATCCTTGAGCATTTCCTCCGCCTTGTAGGGCGCGCCGGGCCGGACGGCGTTGCCGTAGGGAACGGCCGTGGCCCTGGTGAGAAGGCCCGGGACCGGTGGCGACTGATCCCACGCGGAGCGCCACATTTCAAGAGTGCCAAAATCCGGATAGCCGAAGAAGCTCAGGTCGTCGCGCGACAGCCCCAGCGCCGCGGCCGCGGCAACCGCCTCGTCATGGCGAATCTCGCCCATGCCTTCCACCCCCTTGGCAGTCAGAACGAGCCGCTTCTTGTACACCATGAAGGACCATTCGTAGAAATCCCCGTAGGTCAGAAACGCGACATGGACAGGCAATCCCATCCCCCGGGCCTGCTGAATGATCCCCGCACAGCCCAGGACCTCATCATCCGGGTGGGGTGCCAGGATCAGCACGCGGTCCTGCTCGCGCAAAGCCACGCGGGCCGTGGGAAGGAGGCTTGGGGTGGGCACGCCGCGCGGGCCAAGAAGGTAGACCAGCAGGATGATGATGCCTGCCGCAAGGACCACGGCCCACAGCCACCCGCGCGTCCGCACTTCAGTCCTCCCGATTCAATCCGTAGACCACTGTCGAGACCTTCACAAACCATTTCCCCCGTGGCAGAACCAGCGACTGCTCGGACAGGAGCCTGAACCCCATGGCCTCAAAGAACCTCCGCCCGCCCGGATTGTCGCCCCGCGCCACGATGTGGACGCCACCGATGCCGGCGAGGTCAACCTGCCGTCTGAAGGAGTCCACCAGTTGCCGTCCGAGTCCATGGCCCCGAAAGCCCTGCCTGAGGTTGATGTGAAAATGGGCGGGGTACGCATTCAGGTCGATCCGAACGGGGAAGCCTCCGCGCAACACGGTCGCACCGAATGCGCCGAGCAGACGCCAAGTCCGGAGATGCAGAAGGGCCCCCCGCCCGACGGACCTCAGAACCGCCCTGGGGATTACTTTCCTCTCCACCAACCTCTCGAAGGCCCGCGTGTCCAGGCATCCCGTCAGGTAACCAACGACCTGCTGCTCACACTCCGCAATCCAGAGGAATCCCGGCTCGTAGCCCATATAGCCCCCCACGAGCACATCCGCAACCGCTTCGCGATCGCGAAAGAGCTCGTCCACGGGCTGACCCCGGTCGGCCGTGTCGCAGGCGATCTCGCGGACGGCCGAACCGTCCGAGGACCGGTACGGGCGAACTGTGGCGGCCTGTTCCACTATTTCACCCCACGGACGACCTCGACATGGATCCACATCTTCCGGACCTGGTTTCCCGTCACGGTGAAGCCGGCGTCTTCGATCGCCTGACGGACCAGAATGGGCCGGCAATCAAGGTAATTGGGGAAGTGGCGGTGCGTCCACTCAAAGACCTCTGTCATCAGGCCATCCGGCGAAACCCGAGACATGCCCACAACCACAATTCGGCCGCCTTTCTTCAGGACCCGCCGACACTCCGCCAGTACCGAGAGGATCTCGGGCGTGTCGAACAGCTCGAGGGTGAAACTCATGAATGCCCCGTCTACCGTCCCGTCGGCATAGGGCAGATGCAGGGCGTCGCCACAGACCAGCTCGATCCGTCCGTCGAGGCCTTCTTCGCGTGCCAGTCTCTCCGACGCCTGCACCATCTTCTCGGACAGGTCGATGCCCAGCACGTGTCCCGAGTTGCCCACCGCCCGCGCCAGATCGATCAGGCTGTGGCCGGTCCCGAAACCGATCTCGAGAATCGTCTCGCCGGCCCGGGCGCCGAGCATCTCCAGCCCTTCCTCACGGATCGGCCGTTCGGACCGCTCCGCCAGCACGTCGTAGACAGCGGCGATCTTGTCGTAGAACGCCTTGGTCTCCTCTTTCGATTGCAGCACCCGCAGGACGCCACATTGATGATACGCCTTGTCTTTCTCCATCGATGCACCTCAAAGTCTCTGGTTCGCAGGCCGAGAACCTCGCCGGCGCACGTCACAGTTCTGGTACGCACGATGAACGTGTGGGGATCTCTCCGGCGGCCTTGACCGCTGCTCTGGACAGGATGGGTCTCAGGATCCCCTGACTCAGCACAAGCTCGGCGCGAATGAAACCGGCAGTATGGGGCAGTGGCGCCTTCCGTGCGATCTCCCCGCCGAGGAAGCCCCCATACAGCAGAATGCCGACCAGCAGCATCGGTGACATTGCCCGCCCCACGGCGCACGCGCAACGACTCACGCTTCTGCGCAACGGCCGACGCGGCTCCGCACGACCATCCTCTCCGGCGCGGTTGCCCTCGCGGAGCCGGACTATTCCAGGGGCTCGATCCAGAGGTTGCGATACTCGATCGGAGCACCCTCGCTCTGAAGGCAGATCTTGCCGGACTTGTCGGAACACGCGGTGGCCACGTTCTGAAGGACCCCGTTGACCAGGACCACGACCCAGTCGTCCTTGCAGATGATGTCGTACTGGTTCCACTCGCCGGCCGGCTTTTCGCTGCTCTCGTGAAGCTTGACGGTCCGCCGCCCTTGGACGCGCTTGCCGCCCTTGGCATGCTCGGCGTGTTCAAAACCACCGATGACCCAGAAATCCGCGGCGTTGTCCGAGGCTAACTGGCATTCGAGGCTGCGGGGCCATACGACGTCCTGCCCGCTCATGTGGACCAGGACGCCATTGTTGCCCGGCTTCTCGGGCCACCGCCACTCGACATGTAGGTGGTAGTCCGCGTAGGACGTCTCGGTCCTCATGTATCCAGGCGGACGACCGGTGCAGCGAAGCAGACCTTCTCCAATGGACCACGTATCGTCCACGTTCTTCGATGCGTCCGATAGGAATCGTTTCCAGCCGGTGAAGTCCGTGCCATTCCAGAGCATGATCTTCTCCTTGGGCACGACCGCCTCGCCGGTCTCCGTCGCGACGGCAGACGCCACCAGCAGTGCGGTGATGAACGATGCACCGACCAGAGCAATCACCAGCCGTTTCATGAATTCCCCTTTCACTCGACAGTCATCCATCATCCAATTCAGATCAGTTGCGTCTTGCCGGGGATGGCCACCGGGGGCATCGGCAGGTCGCCGAACCCCTGCAACGGCGGCGTCAGGTCGAGCTTCGAAGCGTTCATCGCCCAATCCCACTTCAATGCCCGGCCCGTGTATGCGCTCATCCGACCCATAATGCAGGTCAGGGTGCTTTCGGCGACTCGCCGGCCCTCATTCAGTCGCTGATCCCGACGAATCGCCTCGATCTGATCGGCGTGCTGTTTCAAGCACGGATCATTCTGGTCCCACGCAATCTCGCCCTTGTTCTGGCCTTCGATCACCACGCGGCCGGAGTCGGTATACAGCAGTCCCTTCGTGCCGACCAGTCTCTGGTCCTGCCGGTAGTGCATGCCGTCGATCTGCGAACCCATGTACTCGATCCGCAGACCGTTCGGATACTCGTACTCGACCGCGAAGTGGTCGAAGGAGTCGCCGTATTCGGGCTCGATTCGCTGCTGCCGGCCGCCCATACCCATGCATTGCACCGGGTGGGCGCCGATCAGCCAGTTCATCACGTCCAGGTTGTGCACGTGCATCTCGACGATGAAGTCGCCGCTGAGCCAGGTCAGGAACAACCAACGGCGAAGCTGCCATTCCATATCGGACCAGCCCGGCTCCCGCTTCTGCGGCCCCCAGCTTCGCATGGCGTCGCCCAGGCGGACGCACTGGCCGCCCAGGATCTCGCCGATGGCGCCGTCATGGACCCGCCTGGCCGCTTCGACGAGGTGCGAAATCCGGCGCATCTGCGTGCCGGCGACAATGGTCAGACCTTTCTGGTCCGCCAGTTCGGACGATTTGATGATCGAACGGACCCCGACCGGGTCCACCGCCACGGGCTTCTCCATGAACACGTGCTTGCCCGCTTCGATCGCGGCCTTCAGGTGCGCCGGCCGGAAATGGGGCGGCTGCGTCAGGATCACCATGTCCACATCGGTGGCGAGTAGTTTCTGATGGGCGTCCCAGCCGACGAAGCACATGCCGTCGGTGACTTTGACCTTGTCCGGCAGGCGCTGCATGAGCGTCCGCCGCGAGGTGTCCAGGCGATCTTGGAACATGTCCGCCATCGCCACCAACTCGACCCCCGGCGAACTCTTGAGACAGTTGGTCGTGTCGTACGTCCCGCGTCCGCCGCAGCCGATTAGTCCGAGCCGGACCGTATCGCTGCCGGCCGCATGAGCCCGGGGGCTGAAGGCGGAGACCGCCGCCAGCGAAGCTGCACCGGCCGCCGTCTGCTTCATGAATCGACGCCTGGAAGACCCTCTTGGACTTTGACTGTTCATGGCCGCACCTCATTCAATCATCAATCAACAATCATCCATCATCAATCAGACGAGCGGTGTCTTGCCGGGGATGGCGACCGGCTCGACCGGCAAGTCGATCCAGTCGTACTTCGGCGGCGTCAGGTCCTGCTTCGAGGCATTCATCACCCAGTCCCATTTCAGAGCCCGGCCGGTGTAGGCGCTCATGCGTCCCATGACCGCGTTCATCGTGCTCTCGGCGACGTTCTTGCCTTCGTTGATCGGCTTGCCTTCACGGATGCTCTGGATCAGATCGGCCATCTCCTGGACATAGTGGTCCGGGTCTGGGCCGGTGTACTTGAAGGGCTTCTCCCCTTCGATCACGCCGCGATCGACGTCGGCAACACCCTTGGTCCCAACCACCCGTTCGGCAATCCGGTCGGTGCTGCCATTGATCTGGCGGCAATAGCTGGCGACCCGCACTCCGTTGGCGTATTCGTACTCGACCGCAAAGTGGTCATAGATATTGCCCAGGTTGCGGACCGCCCGGCCGCCCATGCCCATGCACTGCGTCGGGTGTCCCTGCAACGCCCAGTTGATGACGTCGAGGTTGTGCACATGCTGCTCGACGATGTGGTCGCCGCTGGTCCAGGTGAACCACGGCCAACTGCGGCACTGCCACTCCATGTCGGAGAGGTTCTCCTTGTCCCACCATTTCCAGTAGCCGAGCATGTCGCCGCCGTTCCAGTAGGCCTGGGCCGCGACGATCTCGCCGATCTGCCCGTCGTGAATCCGTCGGATGATCTCCTGGTACTTCTTGCTGTGCCGACGCTGCGTGCCCGCGACGACGGAGAGCCCCTTCTGCTGCGCCAGTTCCGCAGTCTTGATCAGCGAGCGAATCCCCTTGGGGTCCACGCCGCCGGGCTTCTCCATGAACACGTGTTTGCCCGCTTCGACGGCCGCCTGGAAATGCTGGGCCCGCCAGTGCGGCGGCGTGACGAGCAGAACCATGTGCACGTCGGTCGCCAGCACCTTCTTGTACGCACCGAAGCCGACGAACCGCCTGTCCGCTGTGACCTTCAGGGCGTTGGGCACTTCCTTGCCGAGCTTATCGATCGATTCCTTGAGCCGGTCCTCGAACAGATCGCCCATCGCGACGATCTCGACGCCGGATGTGCTCTTGACACAACTGATGAGGTCGCGGGTCCCCTGCCCGCCGCAGCCGATGAGACCGACGCGGATCGTGTCGGAGCCCGCCGCATAGATCCGGCCGGCCAGCCCCAGGGCCGCCACCGACGCGGCCGACGCCTTGACGAAATCACGACGTGAAACGTTGCCTGTGCCCATAGAAAACCCTCTTCATTGACGATCTATGATTGACGATTCGCATTTGATAGGCCCGGCCGATCTCCCGAAGCTCCTACAATTCCTGCATTCGGATGTTGCGGAACTCGATCCGGCTGCCGTGGTTCTGCAGACCGACGTACCCGCCGGGACGCACCAGGCCAGGATGACTCTCGACCTTGTACGGGTAGTAATCCAAGCTCGTGTCGATGATTTCCTGACCATTGAGGACAATCTGGATCCGCGGCCCCTGGGCCGTGATCGCCATGCGCTGCCATTGGCCCGCCTGTTTGCTCGCCCGTTCCGAAGGCGCCTGAATACCGTAGATGCTGCCGGTGTATTGATACGGCTCCAGGCCGCGCCACTGCTCGGCGTAGTCGTCCAGGATCTGGATCTCCATGCCCGTGTAGGCGGGATCGCCTTCCAGAGGGGCGCGGAGGAACACGCCGCTGTTGCCGCCGGGCGAGACGCGGAACTCCAACGAGAGTCTGAAGTCGTCGTACGGACGAAGCGTGGCCAGCCAGCCACCGCCTTCTCCTTCGGTGTACAGGACGTCGTTCTCGAACCGCCAGGCGCCCTGCGCCCCGCCGATCTGCTGCCAGCCGACCAGCCCGGTAGCGAGCAGATCGTCGCCGCGGGAACGGCTCAGCAGCGAGGATTCCCCGCCGCCCCAATGGGCGCAGGAACCCGCTCCCAGCGTCACGAACAACAGTGCAATTGTGGAGATTGCTTTCATTCTGCCCATATCGTCACTCCTCCTGCTGCAACCACGGTCCGACCGCCAAGTTACCGGGCGGCTCCACGTGCGTCAAGCGGATTCCCTGGCCGGTCGCACGACAGGGTTTACTGCTCACGGCCCCCTGTCTACAATGGCTGGATGATGGAACGCAGATCATCGATCCTGACGGTGGTGTTGTCGGCGTGGTGGCTCCCGGTTCTTGTCGGATGTGCAGTCATCGCCGCAGAAACGCCGGCCCCCGAGACCGACGTGCTCCCCTACCGATACAAGGTCATCGCCAGCTACCCGCATGACCGGAGGGCATTCACCCAAGGCCTCGTTTATGAAAAGGGATTCCTCTACGAGGGGACAGGTCTCTACGGACAATCCAGTCTCGCCCGACGGGACGTCAAGACGGGCAAGACCCTCAAGGTCACCCATCTGGCGCGCCGGCATTTCGGTGAAGGCATCACGATCCTCCCCGACCCGAACAATCGTTGGGGAGGCGACCGGATCGTTCAGCTTACGTGGCGAAACAACACCGGCTTCGTCTATCGCAAGGACACCTTCACTCTGCTGAAGGAGTTCCGCTATCCGACGGAAGGCTGGGGCATCACCTACGATGGCAAGCGACTGATCTACAGCGACGGCACCGCGACGTTGCGTTTTCTCGATCCGAACACATTCAGCGAGACCGGACGGATCGAGGTACGCGATCGAGACCGGCCCGTGCGCGGCCTGAATGAACTCGAATTCATCCGTGGTTCCGTCTTCGCCAACGTCTGGCCGACGGACCAGATCGTGGTCATCGATCCGAAGACCGGTCGTGTCACCGGCCGGCTCGATCTCTCGGCCCTCTACCCTCGTTCCGACGACGCCGAGGACGTTCTCAATGGCATCGCCTGGATACCCGAGACCAACCACCTGCTCGTCACGGGCAAGCTCTGGCCGAAGGTGTACGAAATCGAGTTGATGCCAGAACCGGCGCCCCCTTTGCATCATTGAAATGTCCCACGGACATCACCCATCGAGATGACCGGGCGTCGGACGCGCGGCCGTAGCTCCCGTCCTGCCGGTGGTCTTCGTTCATCTTCAGCACACTTTCGACTTGACACCGACCACTCCCTGCGTAGATATTGGCAACATGGGCATAGTAGATAATATGCCCATAGCACACGATGTGTGTCTCGGCAGGCTGTCATCGGCGGGAGGCGTTTCCCGACGGGCCTGTTCGGTGATGACAGAGGATGACCAAGGACCGGAGGAGTGAAGAGATGGGTACGAGCAAATGGGGGGTTCGCGGGGTATTGTCGGCAGCAGTGGTGCTAATTGCAGGCGCACAGGCAGTCGCCGGACCCCTATTCGACACGTTCAAAGCAGGGAACGAGTACACCACGTGGATGGGATGGAAGATCGGCTTCCCCGACGAGGGGTGGGACCAGGGGGATTGGTTCTCGTTCTCGGGAACGCAGTCGTATGCTCTGGAGAGCATTGAGTTGGCCATGGCGCTCAAAGAAGGCGCCAACGCCGTGGATGTCTGGCTGATGACCGATAGTGGTGGTCAGCCGGGAGCAATCCTGGAGTCCTTCTCATTCGTCGGCGCCATGGGGCCTTTTGATGGAGCGCTGGTTCCCCCGCTGGTGGGCTACTCCACATCCCATCCCGTCCTGAACCCCGACACCTACTACTGGCTCATCGCCTCGGCGCCCGACGATGCCGCCACGTCGGTCGCCTGGTGCTTCAGTTCCGCAGGATTCGTCGGGCCGCATGCACAGCGGACGATGGAGGGTTCCTGGTCGATCATCAACGACGTCTATGGAGCATTTCGGATCAACGGCACCGCCCCTGTGGCGCACGCTCCGGTCCCGGGCGCGGTCTTGCTGGGCACGATCGGCATGGGGGTCGCCGGCGGCATCCTGCGACGCCGTCGGATGCTGTAGGCACAGGTAGACCATGTCTGCTCTCCACGCAACCGCGGGGAGACATCGCAGCGTCGCCTGCTCGGGACTTTTTCTTCCGGATTCCGCGCGGGGATAGGTTGCGAGCCGCGGCCCCGCGAGGTACAGTAGGCACCTTCATGTGACCACGACAAAAGGTGCTCTGTTAAGGATGATCGCGTGGACCTCGGACCCTGTGGAAAGCGGAGATGGCCGGCCGTCCTTGCCCTTCTTCTGATCGCGGGCGCACCGGCGGAGGCAACCGACTACTACAATCACGCTGCGATGGCGGCGCGCCTGGCCTTGCTCGGCGAGCGCGAGCCAGACCTCGTTCGCGTGCGTGAGATGGCCCGGTCGCGGGAGCAACGCAAGGTCTGGATGGTCGAGGTAGGCGCCGGGCCCGACGAGGACCGGGCCGCACGACCAGCCATGCTCGTCGTCGCAGGCATCGAGGGGAATGATCTGGTCGGGTCCTACACGGCGCTCGCCTGGATTGAGCGGCTCATGCAGCAATACCAAGCAGACCCCAACACCGCGGCCCTGCTGAAGACGACGACGATCTACGTGGTACCGTGTCTTAATCCGGACGCGACAGAACGGTTCTTTGCGGAACCTCGGACCGAGGACGCCGGCAACGGCACACCCCATGACGACGACCACGACGGCCTTACCGACGAGGACGGCGGCGAGGACCTCAACGGCGACGGGCTGATCACCCTGATGCGGGTCGAGGACAAGGAGGGGCAGTATGTCCTTGATCCGAATGAAAGCCGGCTGCTGCTGAAAGTCGATCCGCTCCGGGGGGAGTCGCCCGCCTGGAGGCTCCTGCCGGAAGGGATCGACAACGATCACGATGAGCGCTGGAATGAGGATGGTCCCGGCGGCACGAACTTCAATCGCAATTTCCCCTACAACTACCGGTATTTCGGAGCCGACACAGGTGTCCATCCGGTCAGCGAGGGCGAGACACGGGCACTGGCCGACTTCATCGTCGCCCATCCAAGCATCGGCATTGTCTTGACCTATGGAGCGGCGGACAATCTTCGCAAGACCCCCAAGGGCGCCGCGTCCCCCGGCCGGTCGAAGCCCATGGAGGCGATCAGCGACAAGGACATCGGCTACTACGAAGCGTTCGGCAAGGTCTACCGCGCCAAGCTCGGGTTGGGCACCGAGATGGCGGACGCTTCCGAGCCGGGCACGTTCAGCGACTGGATGTACTTCCATCGAGGCCGGTTGTCTTTGGCCGCACGCCCGTGGGATGCCGCCGTGGCGATCGCGTCCGCCAAATTACAGAAGGACAAGAGCAAGACCGCCGACCGGACGCAGGCCGAGGAGCCAAACGACGTCAACACGCCCGAGTCCGAGAAGAAGCCTGGCAAGGGCAAGCATGAGGACAAACGAGGCAAAGACGAGCGAGACGAGATCAAATGGTTCGACGGGCACGCGCCCGACGCGTTCATCGCGTGGCAGGCCATCGAGCATCCGGACTTCCCCGGCCGGCGGGTCGAGGTCGGCGGCTATCGCCCCTTTACCCGGACGAATCCACCGCCGGCGATGCTGGCCCAGGTCGCTGAGAAACAAGGAGATTTCCTCACGGAGGCGGTCCAACGGCTTCCGCGCATTGGGGTCGGCAAGATCGAATGCCGCCTGCTTGCCGACGCGATCTATGAGATCGAGATTCTGGTGACGAATACGGGTTTTCTGCCCACCGCGCTGACGCACGGGCCGACCAGCCAGCAGGTCCTCCCGACGCGAGTGACGCTCGATCTGGAGCCGCCGTGCTTCCTGGCGGGGACGAAGACCAGCTTCCTGCCGACGGTTGCCGGCAGTGGCGGCACCGCCAAGGTTCGCTGCACGGTCCGCGTCCCGGACCGCGAGCAGATCCGCTTCGAGGTAATCTCCGCCCTGGCGGGCCGTGTGAAAGGAGCCATCGAGTTGCTCGGTGCCGGTCGGAGTCCATCCCGGTAGACTCGTCATTCGCCCGAACAGGAATGTCAACGAAGGAACCGCAACGATGACGCGCAAAAGCCACCATCATGCCACTGCGACAATTCTCTCCTGCCTGTTTCTGGCGGCTGTCCTGGCAGGGACGCCCACCGCGAGCGAACAGGCGAGCGCATCGGGCCTGACCGCCCATGTGTACCCTGCGCTCGGGGTCTCGGCGCAGCGGAAGGTCGAAGTCGCCTGGAACCGATTCCACGACCACGCGGGCCTGTCGGAAATCCTGGCTCAACTGCACAAGGCGTTTCCCGACCTGACCGCGCTGTCCTCCCTCGGGCAGTCGACGGAGGGTCGCGATTTGTGGTGCCTTGAGGTGACGGCCCGTCGTGTCGGAGACCCCAAGCGGAAGCCTGGCATGTACGTCGACGGCAACATTCACGGCAACGAGGTCCAGGCAGGCGAAGTGGTCGCCTACACCGGCTGGTACCTGTGCCATCAGTACGGGCGGCTCGATCGCGTCACCGCTTTGCTCGACAACTACGTATTCTATCTCGTGCCGATGACCAACCCCGACGGACGGGACTTCTGGCTGAGCAACTGCAACGGCGCGATGGCGGGCCGCACGGGCTCAACGCCTGTCGACAACGACCGGGACGGCGTCGCCGACGAGGACGACTGCGACGACCTCGACGGCAACGGCGTCATCACCATGATGCGGATCAAGGACCCGCAGGGCCGACACAAACGCCACCCCGACTATCCGGAGTATCTCATGGTCCGCGCCAAACCCGACGAGCCGGGCGAGTACACGATGCTCGGCTGGGAAGGCATCGACAACGACGGCGACGGTCGGGTGAACGAAGACCCCCGCGGCGGCTACGACCTCAACCGCAACTGGGCCTGGGACTGGCAGCCCAGCTATATCCAGTACGGTGCGATGGACTATCCGTTCTCGCAACCCGAGCCGCGGGCGGTGGCCCGCTTCGTGCTGGCCCATCCGAACATCGCGGCGGGCCAGTGCTATCACAACTCCGGCGGCATGATCCTGCGCGGCCCCGGCCGCGAGGGCGGCGAGATGAAAGGCCCCGATGACCGGCTCCTTCGGATCATTGCCGATCGCGGCGAGCAGATCCTGCCCTACTATCGCTCAATGATTTCCTGGAAGGATCTCTACACGACCTGGGGCGACGAAGACTCCTGGCTCTACGGCGCCCGGGGCATTCTGGCATATACCTGCGAGATGTGGACCGCGAAGAACCTTTACAAGACGGATGCGGACCCGTCCGACGAGCAGGAGGCGGAGTTCATCAAGCATGTCCTGCTCGATGACGGCGTCGTCCCTTGGCGGGAATACGACCATCCCACCTACGGCTGGATTTATGGCGAGGAGTTCAGCTTGCAGACCGCCTTCGACCCCAGCCTGATACTCTTTGAGAACCAGAATACCAGTGAGATCTCTGCAGCCAACCTGTTCGGTGCCAACTGGAAGGCCCAGACCTTCACCCCGATATCCGGTCACATGGTCAAATCTCTCAAACTCAAACTCAGGCTGGCAGGCACCCCCAACGGGCTCCTGGAGGTATCCATAAAAGCCACATCGGGAGACGTGCCGACCGGCCCGGACCTGGCCTATGGCAGTATGCCGTGCTCCATGCTGAGCAGCATGGCCACCGTCTATTCCCTCAATCTCACTCCTGGTGCTGTCCTGAATGGCGGCACAAGGTATGCCATCGTTGTCCGGGCCACCAGCCAGGATGCTTCCAACCAGGTCTACTGGACGCAGGGTCTCAATATCTATGCCAGTGGCCAGTATATTCAGAGCACTAACTCCGGGGACACCTGGCCCTATGTATCCGATGTTGACCTGTATTTTGAGGAGTGGGGTAATGCGCCGGTGGAGACCTACCCGGCGACCGATGTCGGCGCGGTTCAGGCTGTCGGTAATGGTTTTATGACCGATCCCGCTAACATTGACCAAATCGGCTTTGAATGGGGGACCACGCCCGGCGGGCCTTATCCAAATAGCGTTACGGATGCTTCAGCCCCTTTCTTCGCCGGCATCTTCAGCCTCTTGATGACGGGACTCTCTCCATCTACGCCCTACTACTACCGGGCGAAGATACACCATACTACCCTGGGCTGGATTTACGGCGCCGAAAAGACCTTTACCACCACGGTAGGTATACCCTTGACCAGGACGGATCCGCCTTCGTCCGCCACGACGGTTTCGATTGACGCCGTTGGCAATATACTATTAACCGGCAGCGACCCCACCTGTGACAAGAGAGGCTTCGTATATGGCCTTTCCTCCCACACGGATCCGGGCAACGTGGCACCCGGCGTATCCGGCTACGATGCCTTTGCCGAGGATAGCGGCTCCTTCGCAGTGGGGTCTTTCACCAAGACTCTGGCGGGTCTGACCACCAGCCGGATTTATTACCTCCGCGCCTATTCGCACAACTCTTTCGGCTATGCTTATGGCTCGGAGCTCGCAGCACTCACCAGCGACACGGTGAATATCCTCTACCCGGTTTCCGATAACTCAATCGGCATCCGGTTTGACAGCAGTCCCGGTGGTGGCTACCCTCACCCCTACGGAGGGTCAATTCCTCACTATATCTTGTGCCGCCAGGCTGACTCGGTATTTGTCCCAGGCGGCATCTGGGGCTCCGTGAGCGGGAACTTCGTCTACGAGCGTAACTATTACAACGACAACTTCTACACCGACCTTTACAATATGCTCGATCCCTTCAGGCGGACGGAAGGTATTGTGAAGGTCAAGT
>ENA-OSEO01002371-OSEO01002371.1-sediment-metagenome-genome-assembly--contig:-NODE-2371-length-27127-cov-3.975453_pt1 | contig 27127 bp, 27 predicted proteins | sample MGYA00237883_ERZ534232 | MGnify/ENA metagenome assembly ERZ534232
GCAAATAAATACTTATTTAATAAAGACTTATTTGCATGCAGGGAATAATGATTATTAAAACCTTATAAATCCGCTGAAAACTGTTACAAGGGAAGCACTTATTACTCCCAGGATCAATGCTGCCGAAAGCCCTACGACCATAGGTTTCCATCCTAACTTTGCCATCTTTTTTATATCCGTGCTAAGACCGATACAGGCTAAGGCTCCGCAGATAATATAGGTTGAAGATTTTCCAAGAAAGGAACAGGTGCTGCTCCAAGCAGCGCTGTCTGGCCCGAACAGTAGGTCTCCAAGGGTTCTTGCCAAACCAAAGAGGAGATAGCCGAATATAAAGAGAGGCAGATAGTCCAGTACTTTTAATCTCTTTTTTGGTTCCGAAGATCCATTTTTTCTGGAGGAGATGGAGCCGAGAAGGGGTATTACTCCTATTAAGAAGGTGTTCCGGACAAGTTTTGTGGTTACTGCGATTTGCGAACTATTAAGCCCCCTGGAGGAGGTATGTCCCCAAAGTTGATCATAGATAAGGGAAGCGCCGGTTACCTGGGAGGTATCGTGGATTGCTGTGCCTAAGAAAAAACCTGCCTTTACTACATCAAAATGCAGCACCAGTTCCACCAGGTAGGGGTAAAGAAGGGTAGCTATGATCCCAAAGAGAGTAACAACACCTACGGCATAAGAGGTTTCCTCCTCCTTTGCCCCCACCACAGGAGCAACGGCAACTATAGCGCTTACACCGCAGATTGATGTTCCGGCGGCAATAAGCATTCCAAGGGTGGAGGAGATCTTTATCCTTCTTGCCAGCCAGATCGTTATAACTATAGCGGATAGAATACATCCTGCCACCAAGCCCAGGGCGGCACCCCCTATTTCTAAAACCGTAATTATGCTCAGACGGATCCCCATGAGCATTATTCCCAGGCGCAGTATCTTTTTAACTCCGAAATTGATCCCGGCAGAGAGGCCTTGAGGCAATCTGACCAGATTTTTTACCAGAAGTCCGATCACTACGGCAAGAAGAACAGGACTGAAGGGATTTATTCCTCCCTTGCCAAGGTTGCCTAATAACTGGGAGAGGAGATAGGAAATTACAGTAATAATCAGGGCAAGTATGACCCCGGGAAGTATCTCCCTGATCCCTGCGCTGCCTAAAAATAGTTCCTTTGCCTTTGTTCCTGCCTTCTTATTCATAGCCGCCCTCTGATGTTTTACTCTTTAATACTAGACTTAAGAATACTTTACAAGCCTAGATTCCCATTTTATGGCAAAAACTGGGGGAAAGTGTTTTTCAGATCTAAATACTCCCCAAACTGTAACCTTGGTTACAGTTTTTCCTGGCTCCAGGTCTTATATTTATTTCAGAAACCCTAGGAGTGTTACAATGAAACGAAAGATCATAAAAATTGACGAAGATTTATGCACAGGCTGCGGTTTATGCATTCCCGGATGTCCGGAAGGAGCCCTGCAGGTAATCAATGGTAAGGCGAGACTTGTGGGAGAGATCTTCTGCGACGGGCTTGGGGCCTGCCTTGGCAACTGTCCCGAGGGGGCGATTACAGTGGAGGAGCGGGAGGCTGAACCGTACAGTGAAAAAAAGACCATGGATAATATAGTTAAGGGCGGGGAAGAGGTTATAAAGGCTCATTTTGAGCATCTCTTAAACCACGGTCAAGATCTTTACTATAAGGAGGCTGTTGCTTATCTCGAGGAAAGGGGTATTCCTGTTCCTGGAACTGCCTCTGCACAGAAAGCAGGAGAGGATCCGGCGGCTTTCAAGGGATGCAAATTCGCAGATCTAACCTTCAGCCCTTCCAAAGAGGAGATTCCAGGTACAAGCAAAGATATACCGGATTGCTCAGGTTCCTGCATCAATGCCTTAAGTCATTGGCCGATTCAGATGCACCTGATCAATCCCCGTTCCCCCCATTTTAAGGGGAGCGATTTTGTCCTTGCCTCCGACTGCAGCGCCTTCTGTCTGGGCAGTTTTCATTCCTCCATACTTAAGGGGAAAACCCTTGGTATAGCCTGCCCTAAACTGGATCAGGCCGCGGAGGTTTACGTAGAGAAGATAGCAGCCTTGGCAGAGGAGGCTCTCATCAATACCCTGACTGTGGTTATTATGGAAGTAGCCTGCTGCGGCGGGCTTCTGCGAATTGCCCAGGCAGGTTTGGCTAAATCAAAAAGAAAGGTTCCGGTTAAGGTAATCCAGTTAGGCACCAAGGGGAATATTCTTCTGGATGAGTGGATCTGATCATAGCTGGAGTAATATAATTCAGGGCAGGGGTTAGTTCCGTGATCCCTTGCCCTGCCTCCTGTTCACACCTCTTCTTTTTCCAGAAAAGAGATATTATTATCCTTTTCAAAGGCATTATTCTGTTATAATCTATCTATAGGACTGTTTTTTTTATAATTCAGGGAAACCCAAGACGATTTTCATCTGTTAATTTAAACATTGCCGCCCTGGATTCCTGAATACACTATGGTTCTGAAGGAGTCTTACCCTATGCAATTTGAAAAAAGAAAAAATAAACGTTTTTCCGTATCCCAATTCCTATCCATAACCATGGAGGGGGAGGAATTTGTTGCTGTAACGCCTAAGGATATCAGTTTGGGAGGATTAAGCTGCACGACCAGAGTACCGATTCGTCCCTTTACCGAGGTGTACCTTATGATATCCCTACCCCTTCCCGAGGGTGATGAGATAATTAAGATCGAAGGATCTGTAATCCACTCCACAAAGGATGGGGAGGAGTACATCCTGGGGGTTAAATTCCTGGATCTCTTTGAAAGCGATAAAAGAAAACTGGAAGAATATTTAAAACAGCTGGAAGAAGCGGAGTAGAAATCTATTTGAGTTCGATTTTTCCCCCCAAGGCTGGGGGTTTATAGGTTTCCATCTCCCGGAAGAGAAGTGCAGGTGTGTCGGCTATGATCAGATTATCCAGGTACTCTCTCCGGACAAAACCAAGACTGCAAAGGTTATTCAAAAAGGCAATAAGAGAATCAAAGAATCTTCCAATATTGTATAGCGCTATGGGTTTATTATGCAGACCAAGCTGAAACCAGGTTAATACCTCGAAGAATTCATCCAGAGTGCCGAACCCGCCGGGGAGCACACAAAAATAATCGGATAAACTGTACATTTTTGATTTGCGCTCATGCATACTGGAAACAAAGTGAAGTTCTGTAATATCCCGGTGAGGCACCTCCCTGGAAAGATCGGAAGGAATTACCCCGACTACCCTTCCCCCAGCTTCCATCACCGCCGAGGAGAGTATTCCCATTAGCCCAACATTTCCTCCGCCGTAAACGAGGCTTAAACCCCTTTCTGCAATTGCCTTTCCAAGCACTAAAGCCTCTTCTGCAAAAAGCGGTTCCTTTCCCCTGCTGGACCCGCAGAACACACAGATCGATTTCAAAACCGGCTCCTTTTTTCACTATAAGGAATCTTTGTCAATTCTGTAATAAAAGAGCCCTCTTGTCTATAGAAAAAGGCAGACAGTCCGCAACAATCTTCGAAGAACTATCTGGGTTTCACCTATCTAGGTTCCCCGGGTTGACAAAAATACCAAAAGTCATTATACAAATAAAAATCCTTAAACAGGAGCGCCGTTTGATATTTCTACACCTTCCTCCGGGGCAACGGAGGAGATGAGAAAAAACAACCCCGCCGGGAGACCCGGCCCGGTTGTTTGTAACCCGCTTAAAATAACAGCGGGTCTGAGGCGTTTTTTCCCCTTTCTTAAGGACTCCCTAAATAAAGCAATACCTTCCCTTACTCCTAAAGATCCCAGGGGTAAAAACCCCTTTACGGATTTCCCCTCCGGGAATTCCCTTTTCATGACCGAGGAGGCCCTTTTAAAGGCCTCCTTTTTTTATACCCAGAATATTTTTTATCCAAGGAGGAAAAAAGAATGAATACAGAAAAACTGGTCTTACGATTTTTTGATGAGGGAGTGGTAAAATTTGGAACCTTTACACTGAAAAGCGGGCTTGTCTCGCCCTTCTATCTGGATCTCCGCCAAACGATCTCCAGCCCGGATCTTCTATCCGGTATTACCAGCACCTTGGCGGAAAAGATACCGGACCTGGATTTTGATACAGTTACGGGAGTCCCCTATGCAGCCCTACCCTTTGCCACCCTGCTTGCCGCAACTCTAAACAAACCCCTCATCCTCTTCCGGAAAGAGGAAAAAACCTACGGTGCCGGGGGGATCCTTGTGGGCAAGGCAATTCCCGGAGCAAGGTGCCTGATTCTTGACGACCTTGTTACCACCGGAGAAAGCAAACTGGAGATCGCCAAAAGGGTGGAACAGGCGGGGATGAAGGTGGCCGGGTTTCTTGTGCTTATCGACAGATCAAAGCGGGCCTCGGAGGATCTTTTCAACTGGGGCTACCCTCTTACCAGCTTGATCGCCTCGGAGGAGCTTTTCGATATTCTTGTAAGGCACGGAAAGATTACGGAAGAGCAAAGAAGGGATTCCCTAGAATATATTCAGCAGGAGCAGACCCTCCTGGACAACCTGGCCTCAGAAAAAGCCGGCTCCTGCCGGGAGAATCCCTCCCTGGAGATTCCACCCGCAAGTAAGGACTCTTACAAACCCGCTGCAAAGGCGGATGCAGGCCGGGAAGAGGGTGGTAAAGAAAAGGAAAAGATCCATCCCCTTACCGCCCGGGTGGAAAAGATAATGAGGGAGAAGGAGACCAGGCTTATCCTCTCCCTGGATGTGAACACTCAAAAGGAGTTTTTCCGCATCCTGGAAAGTACTGCAGATTCCTTAGCCATGGTGAAGACCCATGTGGACATACTCAGGGATTTTACTCCCGGTTTTATTGAACGTCTTAAAGAACTGAGCAAGAAAAGGGGGTTCTTGATCCTGGAGGACAGGAAATTTGCAGACATCGGCAATACGGTACGGCATCAGTTTACCGAAGGGATCTACAGGATCTCCTCCTGGGCAGATGCGGTTACAGTCCATCTTCTTCCGGGAGAATCGATCCTGGACGGTCTTTTCGGAACACCGCAAGTGCACGGGGAAGATCCAAAGGGGGCCTTTCTTCTGGCCAGGATGTCCAGTACCGGCAATTTAATAACCGAGGAATATACGGAAAAGGTATTATCCACGGCTCTGCAGAGACGGGAGACGGTGCCAGGAATAATAGGCTATGGTCAGGATCCGCTGGATCTTCGCCGGTTGAAGGAGCGGCTTTTCCCCGGGGGGCTGATGCTTGTGCCGGGAGTAAGCCTTGAAAGGGGAAAGGATAATCTTGGCCAGCGTTATCTTGCCGCAGAAGAGGCGGTAGAGGGGGGAGCGGATCTTATTATCGTTGGAAGGAGCATCATTGCCTCTCAGGATCCGCAGAAGGTGGCGGAGGAATTCAGGAGACGCTCCTGGCTTTAGAATCCGGCGGATTCGGTATCAGGATTGATCAAAGTGCCGGGCTAAGAGGAACAGATAATCGGAAAGCCGGTTAACATAGTTCTGGCAGAGGTTCAGATGCCCTAAAAAGGCATCCCTTATGCAGGACACTATCTGTCTCTCTGCCCGGCGGCATACTGTTCTTGCCACATCCGTATGGGCGGAGATCAGGTTTTTTCCCGGAAGAATAAACCTCTCCTCCACAGGAGTCTTCTCCAGAAGCCTCTTCTCCTCCCTCTCCAGGGCCTCCAGATCCTTTTTAGAAATCGATCCGACCTTTTCATAGAGGGGTGCACCCTTGGGAGTGGCAATTTGGGCGCCAACAACCAGGATTTTCCGCTGGATTTCTGAAATCACCTGTACCACATCCTCTTCCTTTTTCTCTTCGCGGCACAGGGCTTTAACCACCCCCAGATGGGAGGAAAGTTCATCCAGGTCTCCCAGGGCGTGAAAGATAAGATCATCCTTTCTCCGTCTCTCTCCATTGTAGAGGCTTGATTCTCCGTGGTCGCCTCCCCGGGTTGTCACCTTATCAAAGTCGATCATTTTTCCTCTCCTCCTCTCCCTATTCTATTTTCTCCCGGCTTCCCGGACAAGCCCGTTTAATTAGACTCCGAGCCTTCCCTCTCTCCTCTCCAGAAAGGATCCTAGGCTTGGCATCTCCCAAGGAACCAGGAAGACCTGGCCTTTTACCCTTTAAGTCATTACATTAATACTATCCGCTAATACTATCATCTAGTTGGGGGCTTTTCCATGAAGGAGATAAAGGGAAATTTCGGAACTGCCAAGGTTTTTACCGATGCAATTGAACCAGGAGCCTTGAATCAGATCAAAAGGATAACCAATCACCCTATAGCTGCCGGTGCCAGGATAAGAATAATGCCCGACTGTCATGAAGGGGCAGGATGTGTCATAGGTTATACAGCCCTTCTTACCGACAAGGTGGTTCCCAATCTTATAGGGGTGGATATCGGCTGCGGTGTTGTGGGTCGTAATTTAGGACCCCTTAAGAACCTGGATTACGATGGGCTGGACCGGTTTATCCGCCGAAATATCCCCTCCTCCTTTGAGGTAAGGGACTCTGTCCATAGCAGGTGGAGCAGTATTCTGGAGGAAATGGAAAAGAGCGATGCGGGAAAATTCAGGGATGAAATAAAGAGGATCTGCAAAACCGAAGAGCAGGACTTTGAGCGGGTAATGCGTTCCCTGGGCAGTCTTGGGGGCGGGAATCATTTTATAGAACTGGACAGGGATGGAAAAAACAACCTCTGGCTTTTGGTTCATTCCGGAAGCCGTAATTTCGGTCTAAAAATAGCGGAATTTCACCAGAAAAAAGCCCGGGAAAGCTGCGGTAAGATGGACCAACTGGAGTTTCTCACCGGCCAAGGCATGGAGGATTACATAAGGGACATGCAGATTGCCCAGAGATACGCCCGCCTTAACCGAAGACTGATACTCTTAGAGATAGTGGAAACCTTCCTGGGTCTTCCGGGGGAGAGAGAGGAAATTGTAGAATCGGTGCATAATTACATAGATTTTTCCGATTCCATAATCCGTAAAGGCGCCATCCGGGCTGGAAAGGGGGAAAGAGTGATCATTCCCCTCTCCATGGCGGATGGTACAATCCTGGGAACAGGCAAGGGGAACAGCGATTGGAACCAGTCAGCACCCCATGGAGCCGGGAGAAGGTTGTCCAGGAAACAGGCGAAATCTACGCTGAATTTAAGGGAATTCCAGAAACGGATGAAGGGAATCTATACCACCAGCTTAAGCCTGAAAACCCTGGATGAGGCGCCTCAGGCTTACAAGGATCCGGAGGAGATAATCAAGGCCCTGCATCCTGCGGTGGAAATAGAGGAAAAATTGATTCCAGTCTACAATTTCAAGGCACCGGGGTAGGGTTGGATAGGGATGTAAAAACAACAAGGTTCGGAGAACTATAAAAAAAATACAACACCTTTGCTAAAAACAATATTATAATGTTCCTCAGGAGAGTAATAATTAGTGCCTTCTGCAGCAAACACACTTAGAAATCCCGGGAGAATCCTCGTAATTTCTGCCCTGGTTATGGTTCTTTTCTTTCTAGGGATCCTTTTACTGGGAGATTTCCCAAAGATAGATACTCAGTTCTATGTTAATTCAATCCAGGCATACGAAATTGTGAGCAGCCTGACTCCCTCCCAGTTCAGAGCCTACAGGATAATGCTGTTTTTGGATTTCTTTTTTCCCCTGGCTTACGGAAGCTTTTTATTCTTCTCCCTTCAGATCATCTACCAGAAGCTTTTAAAAACCAGAACTCTTCAAGCCCTTCTCCTGCCTTTTCCGGTTCTCGCCCTGCTCTTCGATCTTGGGGAAAATATCTGCACCCTGACAATCCTTAAAAACTATCCCCAGGCAAGCGATGCCGCCCAGTGTGTGGGTGTTTTTTCTGCTCTTAAATGGTCTTCCCTGGGATTAGCCCTAGCTTCCGGCATTGCGGGGCTTCTGGTTTATGCTGTAAGGAAAAGCGGTTTTTTTGGAGAGTTTCAATAAACAGAGGATCTATAAATCAGGGCTTAGGGAATCTGATAGATGCCTGTATCCCCGGGTTTCAATAGGCCGCCGGAAAGTACCCTGGCAAAGATCCCTTTTTTAGGCATTATACACTCCCCCACCTGGTGGTAGATCGCACAGCCGTGATGGCATTCCTTACCTATCTGGGTAACCTCCAAAACACACCCGCCAAGGGTTATTCTTGTTCCCACGGGAAGCTTATCCAATTCAACACCACGGGTGGTAATATTCTCGGCAAAATCACCCCACTGTAGGGTAATCCCCTTGCTCCTCATATAGTCGATATCCTCCTCCGCCAGGAGAGAGACCTGTCTGTGCCAGGGGCCTCCATGGGCATCCCCTTCCAGACCGAAATCCTCCTTAAGCAGAGCTTCTTCAACCTGTTCCTTTTTAATCCCCTTTTTCCTGGAGATATTAACCGAGACCACCTTAAAATTGCCCTTATCATTCATATCCTGTCCTTTATCCTTAGTATAACTTAACAGCAGAAACCTTAAAAGCCAGATGGACCTGTTTCCCAGGAGAAAGGTTGAACTGGCGGTAAGAATCTCCTGTAATTCTGGCAGTTATGGGAATGCCAATGTCCACCGTAATATCGTAGGAGCCCTTTCTTTCTGCCACAGATATGATTGTACCATAGAACCGGTTTTGAGCTGTGGAACGGATCTCCTCGTCTGAGAGGAGGATCTCCTCATATCCTAAAACAGCGGTGCGGAACTCGCCAGAAAGGGATGGGACCTTGATGGAGATCTTTCCACAGTCAAAGAGGGACACAGTTTCCAGCTTCTCTGTTATATTTCCCTTAAAAATATTCTCCGCCGGTTCATCCACTTCGCCCTTCTCCATAAAACAGATCCTATCGGAACAGCGGAAGGCAAAGGATTTATCGTGGGAACTCATGATTATCGTAACCCCCAGGGTTTCCTTAAGAAAAGCAAGAGTTTTCTCCAGAATCCTTACAGAACCCAAATCCACATTGGCTGTAGGCTCATCCAAAAGCAGGATCTCCGGTTCCAGGGCCAGGGCTCTTGCCAGAGCAGCCCTTTGTGCCTCCCCTCCGGATAGGGAGGAGGTCTTCCTCTTTTCAAAACCGGAAAGATTGACCTGAGAGAGCACCTTGAAAGCCCTCTCCCGGATCTCCTCCTTACCCAGCCCCTTGGACTTCAGGGTAAAGGCTATGTTTGAAAGCACAGTTCCATCAAAAAGATATGGATTCTGATGAACATATACCGTGTTGATATTCCTGCTATTTTTGCCTGCTTTTCTCTGAAGGCCCTTTACTAGGATCTCTCCCTTTTGGGGTACAAGAAGTCCGTCTAAAATCTTCAAAAGGGTGGTCTTTCCGCAGCCATTCGGCCCCACAAGAGCATGAATCTTACCCTTTTCAAAAACCAGTTCCTTTAGACTCAGAACAGGATCTGTGTTATAGGCAAAGGAGATGTTTTTTAATTGAATCATCCCTTATCTCCCTTCACAAGAAAATGCAGAGCGGAATTTATAAGAAGGGAAAGTACGATAAGTATTATCCCAAGGGCAACGGCCCTGACAAATTCCCCTTTACTGGTTTCCAGGGCGATTGTTGTGGTCATGGTTCTTGTGTACCACCGGATATTTCCTCCCAGCATCATGGAAACCCCCACCTCCCCCAAAGCCCGGCCGAAACCGGCAAGCACCGTTCCCAGAAGGGGGATCCTGGCTTCCCAGAGAGTCATGGACAGGATATTGCTCTTTGCCGCTCCCAGGGTTTTTAGGGTTTCAAAAAAACGCTTATCCAGTTTGGCAATCCCTGTATAGGCCATGGAGATAAGGATAGGAAGAATAAGCAACATCTGACCAACAACTACCGCCGTGGGAGTATAAAGCAATCCCAGGAAACCGAGCGGTCCCGATCTGGAGATCAGGGTGTAAACCAGAAGGCCCACCACCACGGTGGGTAAGGCCATTAGACTGGACAGAATGGAATTTATCGCCCTCTTGCCCCTGCCGGGGGAAAGAAACAGAAGAATCCCGCAGGGTACCCCGATTACAGAGGCTAGGAGGGTCGATATAAGAGAGAAAGAGATGGAGGTAAGGGCGATAAAGTAAACCTCTCTATCGCCCTGAAGAAGCAGATTTACTGCCTCAAGAAAGAAACTCTTCTCCATTACTACTTTGCATCAGGGAAAAACAACTGATCCCCTTCTATTTTATAATCCTGGATAAGCTTCTGTCCCTCGGAACTTACAAAGAAATTGATTAAGGCCATGGCCCCTTCGTAATTGGCAGTACTGTACCTCTGAGGGTTAACAGCAATTATACCATAGGGATTGAAGAGCAATGCGTCCCCTTCGTAAGCCACCACTAGATTGACATTCTTCTTCATAGACAGGTAGGTTCCCCGATCCGCCAAAGTATAGCCTTGAAGGTCGTTGGTTATGTTTATAACAGCACCCATTCCCTGTCCGACCTCCTTGTACCAGGCGCCTTCGGGCTTTATCCCCGCCGCTGTCCAGATCTCTCTTTCCTTGATATGGGTGCCGGAATTGTCCCCACGGGAGATGAAATCCCGTCCGCTGGTTGATATTAACCGGAAGGCTTCCAAGGCATCCTTTGCCTTGGCAAGACCAGCAGGGTCATTTGAGGGGCCAAGGACTATAAAATCATTGTACATTACATCCTTTCTGTTTACCCCGAATCCTGCGGCCACAAAGGCATCCTCAGCACTTCTGGCATGGACCAGGACCACATCCACATCTCCGTTTTCTCCAAGTTTTAGGGCGGCCCCTGTACCAACGGCTATTACATCCACCTTGTACCCGGTTTTTGCTTCAAAAACCGGCAGCATAAAACCAAGCAAACCGCTGTTCTCTGTACTCGTTGTGGTAGCCAATTTAAGTCTTCCTTTCGAACCTGGGACCAGGGGTTGGGCGCTTTCTACAGTAGTAGAATCGGTTTCTTTGGGTTCTTCCACAACGCCCATCGCTGGCAGGGTTAATACGGCGCATATTAAAAGTAGCGCCACAAGCAAGATTTTTTTCATTTTTCAGCTCCAGAATAATGGATTTAAGCGGTTTTAGCCGCTTTTCCGTGGCTGGAGGGGGATTAAAACCTGTAAAATTTTATTACAGAGGTTTCTCCTTTCCTAGCACGGGAGGCTATTCCGTTTCCAGAACAACCCTTTCCCCCTAACAGAGGGACTGTGACCGGTTAATCTTAGACAGTACTCCGTAGATTATCCGGTTCGGAGAGTATAAATACTTAATAACATATCCGTTTAACTAGGTCAAGGAATCAATAATTTTATCAATTATTTCAAGAGAAACGCTTCTTTTTTTAGGTTTTCCTATTTTACTATTTTTATATAGCAAGATTTTATTTTAAAAAGTGTTTCCCGGAATGAGGGGAGGAAATAATATTTATTCTTCCTCACCCCGGGATATTTAATGTTCTTTACCTATCTGTTTCCTGCTCGAGGAGGATTGTTTTCAAGTTCGTGATTAAGGGCCTTTAATGCCTGATCTGCCTTGAATTCCGCAAAAGCAGCGGCTTCGTTTCTTCTGAATTCTGTTGAAGCGGCTTCCTGGAGAGCTGCCAGGGGGTACATGCAAAGGGCATATACTGTTCCATCCTTTCCTACCTCAACCTCTACAGTTCTTACCCCTGCAAGGGTAACCTGGGCTATCTGTCTGGAGATTGTTTCTACAAACTGGATAGTCTGAGTATTACTTCCCTCACCAGCTTCCTGGGCATAATCGGTAATGGCATTTTTTACTACCACTTCTACTTGCCGGGCTATATCATCCCTGGCGCGGGAGATGGCGGTAGTTCTGGAAAGGCTCAGGCTGCTCATTTTAGCATCCCCGACACCGTAAATAGCATCCTCCGCCACAGGGGGATTCAGATAGAATTCCGGAATATCCTTTGTGTCGATCTTTGAACCTGAAGCGCAGGAAAAAACACCCAAAACAAAGAAAGCGATAAGAAAAAGTAATAATAGCTTCTTCATAATTTTAACTCCTATTAAAATAGATTACTGCAAACACCTATAAGTTATCCCCTTAAAGGATAAATTTCAACCAGGATTTACTTCCCGGAGTCTCTTTCCTGGTCAATCTCATAATCGCGAAGCCCGGGCGGAAGAGTTTCCTCCCTCCCCTGTTTTGTAAAAAGAAGGGTAACAAAACCCATCAAAGCCTCCCGGTAGGCTTCCGAAATGGGAAGATAGAGGAAGCGTCCGCTATTCATCAACCCCGCAATTTTAGGATAGTTTTCCTGATTGTGGATGGCATCCCCAGTGCCGTTAACCACAAACACCTCCTGGGAAATAGTAGAAGCGATCTTAAAAAGATCAAAGTCTCTTGCCTCATAAGCGCTTCTCCGCCATTTCCATAGCACTGCCGAATCCAGGAAGCTCCTCGTCCTCTCCTTTTGAACGCCCTCCTCCAGTTTACTTAATACAAAACTCTGAATTGCAGGTTTTATTAACCCAAGAAGCCAGTCCGGTACCAGAGGAGCAATTTCCAGAATTCCCCTGGGGAACCATAGCCTGTGCATGGGATCGAAAAGAATTACCGTGGGAGGATTAAGAATCCCCTCATGGATTCCGTGACTTATAATCGAAGAGCCCCAGCAGGTGCCGACAAGAATATAATCCGCAGAATCCAGTCCAAAATAGGAGATCCCACAGGCGATATCCTTGGCACTCTGGGTAATGCTCATATCGGATCCCCTTCTGTCAATCCTTGAGCTCTCTTTTTCCCTTGTTTCCAGGTAAAAACCTTCGCAGCGGCCCCTGATAATGCTATAAAAATCCTTGAATCCGCCTGCCAAAGCCCCAAATCCGGGTATAAAAACAAAAGGCCGAATTGAATCTGTTTTAGGAGGTTCGAAATGAAAGCATCTTAGTGCACCACCTTGAACAGGAAGGGAGATTATAGTTGAAAGGGGATCCTCCCAAAAATCGGGAACCCCCTTCTGCATCAGTTTTTCCAGGGTTAGTTTTAAAGAATCCCCTTTGTGCTGTTGGAGAATTTTCTCGTAATCCATACCCTTCCTCTGGGTTTTTTTACAGTAGGAATCTGAATTTTAAAGGTCCTTCTTTTTCACTTCCCTGCGGAGGACCACTCCTGCTATATCACAAGCCATCTTCAGCTCCTGCTCAGGATTACGGGAAGAGAGAACCTCCAATAGGCCCTGTCGGACCCTGGTTTCCACACCGGTTATGGAGTTTGCAGTTTTCAAGGCCTTTTTCAATACCTCGGCATTCTCCTGATTCAGTTTATCCAATAGATAATAATACACTTTTGCCATATCCAGATATTATACCTGTAAATCCTCTTTGTCAAAGCCGGAGCGGAAATAGATTCTCTACTGGATTAAGTGGAAATTATTTGTATATAATCCTTTTAATGGGCTTTATTTTATTGAGAATTTTCTAAAAGCCCTATTTAGGCGGTAATGAATGAAAGGAATTAGTAATCCCTTAACCTCACTTCCCCTGCCCCAGGCAGAGGAAGTGAGGGACGCTTTGAACAGATGCATCGTATCTTCCTCCGGCATCAGGACTGTCTTTGCTGCTAAGGGTGGAGAAAACAGCAGAGGCAAAGCGGTATCTGTTTCGAACCTCTACCTTGCAGCAACCTTAGCTTTAGCCTTCAGCGACTTTATTAAAGAGAAAAACAGGAAAAAAGAAAAGGTTATAGTTTTTGGCACCGATTCCAGACCTACAGGAAGCCTCCTGGCTTCGGTAATGGCTTGGGTTTTTACAGGAACCGGTATTACACTGCGGTATCTTGGAATAGTTCCCTCTCCGGAAATAATGGCCTATGCAAAAAATTGTAAAGAGGTTGATGCCTTTGCCTATATCACTGCCAGTCATAATCCCCCAGGCCACAATGGGTTCAAGTGCGGATTAAGAGATGGAGGAGTTCTGGGTGCAGAGGATTCGGAGAAATTCAACAACCTTTTCCTCTCCCTGGCCAGGGATCCTGGAACACCGGAGAAAATATTTGCTCTTACCAAGAGAGTAAAAAGAAAAACCATAAAGGCAATTTTGGATAAAAAAGAGGATTACAAGAGAGAAGCGGAGGATCTTTATCACCACTTCCTAGGCTCTTCCATTACAGGTTATTACTCCCAGGAAGAGCAGGAGGGAATTCTTTCCCTTCTTTCCAAGGGAGCTCGGGAAAACGGGCTTGGGGTAGTGGTGGATTTCAACGGCAGTTCCCGGTGTAATTCCATTGACCAAAGGTTTCTTTCCTCTCTGGGAATCAAGGTAACAGCCCTCAATGACACGGCAGGGAAAATTGCCCATACCATCATCCCTGAAGGCAGGTCTCTGAAACCTTGTGCCCGTAGATTGCAGGAGATCCATAGCGAAGATCCTTCTTACGTTCTTGGTTATGTTCCTGATAATGACGGTGATCGGGGGAATCTGGTCTATTTTGATGAAACCCTAGAAACAGTGGTGGATTTACCTGCCCAGAGGCTCTTTGCCCTGGCGGAACTGGCAGAACTCTCCTACCTTGTCTATTCTGGTCTATTAACTTACGATAAAAATGGAAAGGCCGAACAAAAGGTTGCAGTGGTGGTTAATGGCCCTACATCCCTACGGGTGGAAAGGATCGCGGAACTCTTCGATGTCCGCGTTTTTCGGGCCGAGGTTGGCGAGGCCAATGTGGTGGAGCTTGCAAGGGACCTTAGACATTCTGGCTTCATTGTACGGATCTTTGGAGAAGGTTCCAACGGAGGAACCATAATCTACCCCTCGGCGGTGAGGGATCCACTAAATACCCTGGGAAGTTTTTTTAAGCTTATGCTGTTGCCTCCCCGGCATAATATGGAAAGCCCCTTTGGAATCTGGTGCCGGAGAAGCGGGCAGATGGATAAGTACAGGGATAATCCTACCCTCTCCTGGATAATAAGCACCCTTCCCCAGTTTTTAACCACCGGAGTGGCAGAGAAGCGGGCAGTGGTGCAAATCAATTCCCAGGATCCCCGGGTTTTTAAGGAAAAATACGAGGAAAGGTTTTTGATCCATTGGGATAAGAAAAAGAGATACCTAAAAAAAAGGTACGGCATCCATTCCTGGGAAGAGATAAACTACGAGGGAAAACAGGAGATTCATGGTTTTGGCAGGGATTATCGCAACACCAAGGCCAGGGGCGGATTGAAGATACTTTTTAAAAATGAGAAGGGTAAGAAGATTGCTTTTATCTGGATGAGGGGTTCTGGGACCGAACCAGTGTTCCGGGTTCTCGCGGATGTTGAGGGCCAGGATAAGCAGAAGGAACATTGGCTTTTGGCCTGGCACAAGCAGATGATCCGGGAGGCGGATATTTAGCTGACAGAACTGTTGGCTTTAACTCCCGGCGGTAAACCGGGGTACCGGTTTAAAATCGGAATCAGTTTTTAAATAGAGATTCCAGATTCCCTACCTCCCGGGAGGAATCCTGGGAAAGCTGGGTAATTAAGCCTATCTTTGCAAGAATCTCCTGGTTCTCCCTGGCAATATCCTGAATATTCACCAAAACCTTCTTTGAACTGGCCACTAGGGTTTCCAGGGCAGATTTTACCGTATTACCCGCTTCTCCCTGCTTATCTGCCTGGTTTTTTATATCGTGGGAGGTATTTTTCAGGGAAACCAGGGAGCTTTGGATCTGTTCACTGGCAGCCTTCTGTTCAAGGGTGGTGTTGTAAAGATTCCGGACCTGTTCTGCCGCCAAGGTGGTGTTGCTTCCTATGGTTTCCAGGATTTCGCTAAGCCTCTGATTCTCCTTTACCCCTTCCTCTATTTTAAGGATTATATCCTCTACCTGTTTCCTGATCTCCTGGGCCTTGTTGCCGGAACCCTGAGCCAGTTTCTTAATCTCCGAAGCCACCACGGCAAAACCCTTCCCAGCCGCACCAGCATGGGCTGCCTCTATGGCGGCATTCATGGAGAGAAGGTTGGTTTTTTCCGCTATCTCTGTTACCGAGCCTATTACTTGAAAGATCTTCATGGAGCCCTCCCGGATCCTGTTAATAGCTTCCTCGGATCTGACCATGGCCTCTCTTCCTGTGCGGGTAAACTCCTTAAGCTGATCGGTAAAGGAAGAGGTGTTTTTAAGATTCAGGGTAATCTCTCCAAGATTTACCAGCATCTGTTCGATAATAGCAGAGGTTTCCGTTATTTCATCGTTCTGTTCCGCAAGCCTTCCATAGGTACGATTAAGGGAATCGACGAAATTCTCTATGGATTTATCGGTCTGTTGAACCACAGAGAACTGCTCCTCCACGGAGGAGGAGATCTCCCGGGTACCTGAAGCCAGATCCTCTATCGATTTTGAGGCCTCCATAATAACCTCGTCCAGATGTCCAGAAATATCAGATACCGACTGGGATGTGTTTCTGATCCCCCTTATGTACCCTTCTAACCTTTCCCTCTTCTCCTCTACCTCGGCGCTGTACTCCTTTAACTCCCTCTGGGTGAACATCGCCTTTACAGCAAGAGAGAAGAACATGGCCAGATCGAAGATAAAGATCCCGATGCCCTGAAGCCAAGCTAAGGGTTCACGGCCCACTAGAGAGTGGTAGATATCGTAGGAACCGAACAGGAACCCAAAGAAAACTCCCACGGCAATTATTACAGCATAACGGTTCTTCCTAATTATTGCCCTTATGGTAAGGTAGGTGATGAAAAGGAGTTTTATCTCCCCGGGGATTATTATGATATTGAAGATCTCCCTGGTTGTTGCCGTATCTCTGGAAAAGAGATAGAAGGAGAGGGCCATAAATAACCCAGAGAGCAGAATAATCCTTTTAAGAAATCGTCGGTTATGGATTCCGTAGAATTCTATAAAGAAAACTGTTAAAAAGGCAAAAAACAGGGGAAGGCAGGATTTTCCGATTATATCCAGCCAGACCTGATCGAAGAGGCGGTAGGCAAAACCCATATTGAAAAAATAGATGAACAGGGCAAAATTGGCCAGGCTGAAGAAAAGATCCGTTCTTTGATTTTTCTGAAACAGGTACTGCTGCAGAAAGAAAAGGGCTATAAAAAGTGAGAGTATCGAAAAGACCAGGTAAACCTGGTTTCCAAGGAAATCTGTAATAAAGGCAATCCTGTCAAAGGATCCAGCCTCCCCAATATACAGGGCGGAAATTGAAAAGACCCCCGACTCATTGAAGATCTTTACCAAAAGGAGATTCTCCTCTCCCCTGCCCCCGGAATCCTGAAAAAGTCCCCGGGGAAGCATAACCTGGAAGGGAGAGGATTCATGGTAGAAGGCGCTGGGAGGCATGGAACCCCTGGAACCCACAAGAGAGCCGTTCAGGTATACCTCCGCTGCACCGGAAATTTTTCCCAGATACAGGGCTATCTCCCGGTTCTGTAATTCCCCGGGAAGATTAAACTCCTTCCTAAGCCAGAGGAATTTTGATCCCCCCGACTCCTCCCGGGTGACAGAAAAGGGAAGATTGCTCTCCCTCCAGAGTAGATTCCCTGTGGGTTCCCCGCCTTGCCCGGGCTCAATGCTGAAAGAGACACTCCATCCTTGGGAAAAATCAAGGCTTCCCGCTGGAGAGGTGGCGGCCCACAGGGCCTGGGCACCCCAAAAAAGCATCAGCAGCAGGCACAAGCCTCTGGTACCTTCTCGCAGTACAGAATTAAAGATTCTGTATTTTTGCTTAAATTTACTGTGCCTGGAGGTATCCATAAAAATCCCCTTTTTTCTAGGTCTGTAAGAAAACCAGGATCTCCGCCCCGGTTGCGCCTGGAAACATATCCACTGGAAGAATCCTTTTAGGAGTATAACCCTTACTCTTCCAGATTTTCAATTCTACAGGGAGAATATCGGGGTTGCAGAAGAGATGGAGAACTCCAAGAGGTTTTCTCGAGGCCAGGGCGGAGATAACCCTTTCTCCAGCTCCCCCCCGGGGCGGGTCAAGGATCACAATTTCCGGTTTCCCCAGAGGGGGGAGGAATTTTTCCAGGGACTCCCGGGTGATATTTTCTGTTTTAAAATGGAATCTGCTCCCCCGGGTTTCTTCGCCCTGTTTTATGAAGGTTTTTTTTCCCCGCCCCTTCAAGGAGGGGTTTCCCAAGGCTGGGTTTTCCTGGGGGTGTTCATAATTCCTGGAGTTTTCCCAGGCATTTTTAACAGCCTCGGGGTTCAGTTCCATGCCGTAAATCTCCCGGGAAATCCTGGAAAACAGGATGCCGAAGAGACCGTAACCACAGTAAAGATCCACAAGCCGCGGGATTATGCCTGTCAGTCCGGCCTCCCGCGGGATCTTGTCTAAAAAAGGTGCACAGATCATCTCCCTCATTCTGTTTATCATCTCCGGCAGGATAAAGGGGTTTACCTGGGAAAAAACGGTGGGCGAGTAGAATAAGCGATGTTCTGCAACCTTGAGCATCAGTTTGGGGGGTCCGTAAATCTTTCGGAAATTGAGGGAATCCTCCGGCCGGCTGCTTTCCAGGTAATAGCTGCTCTTGGTGGGATCGTAATAGTAGAACACGGAAAATACGGAAAGGTCTTCCGAAACCAGATGCTCCGAAAGGAGCTTTATCTTTCTTACTTCCTGGGGGGAGCGCCTGTGAATATTGAATATCACAGCCCTCCTGCCTTCGCTTTCCCTAAGGATCACATAAGTCAAGGCCTCGGCAAGGATTTTGTAACCAGGGGTATTGAGTTTTCCTGATAGAAAGAGAAAGATCTCTCCGTGTTTCTCCGGTTCCAGATCGGATAGTTCTGCACAGCCCTCCGGTTCTGCCTTGGGATCCAGTAACAGCAGGTATCTGTTCCCGCGGCGGAATAATCTCCTCTTGGAGGTGCTGCGGTAATTCCTCGGTTTTGGACTCTCCACAAGGGGCTCAGGATGCCCCTCCAGAGCCTTATCCTTCCAGAAAAGTTCCATAGCCCGGTTTTTGACTTCCACCTCCTGCAGGTAGGAGAGCCGGGATAAGGGGGCAGACTCCTGAATCCTTCCAGCAGTGTATCCCCTTTCCCTGACAGCCTGAAAGATATAGGAAGAGAAATCGGTGCTGCCCGCAGGTGTTGTCATGCCCTGGAATCAGCCTTTTTACGGGTCTCTTCCGCCTTTCTGCTTATCCTGTTCCAGATGGAAGAAAGTCCCATGGCCTTTTTCATGGCCCGGAGGGTAAGATCAGCCTCTTTCCTCATCCTTTCTGTTCCATCGTAGATAACCTGATCCACAAAACCTTTCTTTTCCGCAAAAAACTGTCTCCTGTCCCGGATGGGATCCAGGAACTGATTGAGGGCCCGGGCAAGTTTTTCCTTTACCTCTATATCCCCCACCCTGCCCTGCCTGTACCGGGTCTTGAGATCCTCCACCTCTTCCTTATTGGGATTAAAGAGGTCGTGATACAGGAAAACAGGATTCCCCTCCACTGTGCCGGGAATATCCGCCCGGATTCTGGCAGGGTCCGTAAACATGCTGAACACCTTTTTTTCAACACTCTTGGCGGGATCGGAAAGGAAAATGGCATTACCCAGGGATTTAGACATCTTGTTCTGGCCGTCGGTGCCTACCAGGGAAGGAACATCGCCGATAAGAACCTCCGGTATAGGAAAAACCTCACCATAAAGGGTGTTGAATCTCCTGGCTATCTCCCGGGTAAGTTCAACATGGCTTTCATTGTCCTTTCCCACAGGCACAAGATTAGCCCTGGGCATAAGGATGTCCGCTGCCTGTAGTACAGGATACCCTAGAAGGCCGAAGGGCATCTCGTTCAGATGGGCATTGGCAGCCATCTCCTTCAGGCTTGGTATCCTTTGGAGCCTGGGGACTGTCACTAGCATTTCAAAGATAAGGTTCATCTCGTAAACCTGGGAAACCGCAGACTGCAGATAGATCACAGATTTGGTAGGATCGATCCCGCAGGCTAGATAATCCAGAACCATCTCCCGGCAGTTATCCGCTATCTCCCCTATATCCTCTTTGGTAGGTTTGGTGGTAAGAACATGGAGGTCCGCTATTATAAAAAAGCATTCGTACTCCTCCTGAAGCTTTACCCTGTTGGCCAGACTGCCTAAGTAGTGTCCAAGATGGATTTTTCCTGTAGGTCTGTCTCCTGTTAGTATTCTTTTTCTTTCCATAATTATGCTTTACTCTCTCTTTATTTTACCCGATCCCATAATCACGCTTATCGGTTTTAGGGAGGGAATATTTTCACATATAATCTTCATAACCACCGCCAGGGGAACCGCAAGGAACATCCCTATTATCCCCCATAGCCATCCCCAAAAGATAAGGGAAACAAGAATCAGGAAGGGGCTTATGTTAAGCTGCTCCCCGGATATCTTGGGATCAAGAATGTTTCCCACCAGGGTCTGAATAACATTGGTAGTTACGGTCACTGCTATAATCGGCCCCCAGGAGGGATAAAACTGAATAAAACTCATAAGTATCGTAAGAACAGTTATTACTATCGACCCAATACTGGGGATAAAATTGAACAGCACCGCCATTACCCCAAAGATAAGGGCAAAATCGAGACCAATTATAACAAAGGAGATCCAGAAGAGAAAACCAGTTAGAAGGCTGATAAAGAATTTTATTATCAGGTACCGGCCGATCTGCTGGTTAATGTGATCCAGAATCTTTCCTATCCTTAAATTCATGTTCATCTGAAAGGCATCGGAGAGCTTTTTCTTAAAAAAGGGTTTCTCGGAAAGCAGGAATATAAGAAAGATGATGATCACAAAAAGATGGCGGAGAAATCCGACAAAGGACTCGGAAATTTGTACCAAAGTGGTTCTTACTCTGGCTGCCCAGTCTATTCTATCCAGGAGATGGATGGAGCTGGGGAGATGCTCCCCTAAAAGATTGTTCACTACTACCAGAAGGTCTTCAAATTTCCTCTGATACTTGGGGAATTCCCGCAACAGGGAATTTATACTGCTGTAAAGGAAAAGCCCGATAAGGTAGAGCACTCCAAACATAATAAGGAGCACGATGATTATGGCAATAATTCTGGGGATCTTAATTTTTGTCATACCGTTTATAGCAGGCTCAACTATATAGGAAAGCAATACCGCCAGAATAAGAGGAATAAAAACCGTCTGGGCAATCTTCAGGACCGTGCCGATGGCGAAAATGAGGATTACACCCAGCATAAAGGCGATAATCTTATGGACATTCATGGGGCAGAGTATAACAAATATTCCATTCTTTGTAAGGATGGACAACGGCGGAATTGTTATTTAAGGTAAGGTAAGGAGAGTAATTATGATATCAGAATATAATGGTAAATACCCTGAAATTAACCAGGCCGCTTTTATTGCCTGGAACGCCGACGTAAGCGGCGATGTAGTTATGGGAAAGGACTCCTCGGTGTGGTTCTCTTCCACCCTCCGGGGGGACATTGCCCGTATTACTTTAGGGGAGAGAACGAATATTCAGGACAACAGCGCTCTGCATACGGATTCCAAAAATCCTCTGCAGATAGGAGCAGAGGTTACTGCCGGACATGGTGTGATCCTTCACGGCTGTATAATCAAGGACCGCTGCATGATCGGTATGGGCGCCATAATCCTGAGCGGAGCAGTTATAGAGGAGGAATCGATTGTAGCCGCGGGTTCCGTAATTCCCGAGGGTAAAAAGTACCCCCCCAGATCCCTTATCATGGGAATCCCAGGCAAGGTGGTAAGAAGCCTTACCGAGGAGGAGGTGGAAAGCAATCGACAGACTGCGGAAAGGTATGTACATAAGGCAAGGGAAACAAGAAAAATAAGGGGAGAATAACCGGAGTGTCTAAAAGCTTGAGAACCTGTTCTATTACCCGGAGCCGGTTTTCCCGGTTTTCCATCCCCAGATGCCCCCTGTTCCTTGACTCCCACCCCCCAGAAAGGTAACGATATTTTTAGTCCTGCCAAAATAATGAACACAGGAGGAAAGGATGGGTATAGGAATAAAGGCTTTGGGAGTTTATGTACCGGAAAACCGGGTCTCTAATGATGATCTGGCTAAAATAATCGACACCTCGGATGAGTGGATAACCACCCATACGGGTATAAAAAACCGGTATCTAGGCAGACCCGAGCAGGCTACGTCCGATCTGGCATTAAAAGCCTGTGAGGCTGCCCTGGAAAAGGCAGAGGTTACACCGGATCAGATAAATCTCATAATCGCTGCCACTGCCTCTGGGGATTATCCCGGTTTCCCCGCCACTGCCTGTATACTTCAGGAGAGACTTCGGGCAAAAACCGCAGGGGCCATGGACCTGGGAGCCGGATGCTCCGGTTTCATATATGCCTTGGAGGTGGCGAGATGCATGATAGCCGCCGGAACCTACTCCAAAATTCTTATTGTAGGAGCGGAGATGCTTTCCAGGATCGTCGACTGGAGTGACCGTGACACCTGTGTCCTCTTTGGAGACGGTGCCGGGGCAGCGGTGGTTCAGGAACTACCTGGAGACTCAGGCATTATCCGGTCTATCCTAAGGTCCGATGGCCGGGGAGCGGAGTATCTTAAGCGTACCGCGGGAGGGAGCAGATTTCCCTACAAACCCGGAACCACCGAGGCAAAGGATTTCTGCATCTCCATGGACGGAAGAAAGGTTTATAATTTTGCCGTGGGGGCGAATTGCGACCTGATCGAGCTTTTTCTTAAAACTCCGGGAATTGATATTGATAAGATAAAATATATAGTGCCCCATCAGGCTAATATCCGGATAATCCAGGCTGCAGCCAAGAGGTTGAAACTTCCGGAGGAAAAATTCTATGTTAACATCGAGGAGTATGCCAACACCTCCGCAGCCTCGATACCTCTGGCCTTGGCAGAGATGGAGGCGAAGGGCCTTCTAAATCGGGGGGATCTCATACTCACCATCGGTTTCGGCGCAGGCCTCACCTATGGGGGTAATCTGATTAAATGGTAGTTTTGAAACCTGTAGTCAAGGAGAGGGTTATGAAAAACTGTTTTCTTTTCCCCGGCCAAGGAGCTCAGTATCCAGGCATGGGGAAGGATCTGTATGAAAGCGATTCCTCGGTAAGATATCTTTTTCAGCTAGCCTCGGACACCACAAAGATCAATATGGAAAAACTGCTCTTTGAAGGGACAGAGGCAGAGCTGGCTCAAACGGATAAAACCCAGGTGGCAATTACTCTTATAAATCTGGCCGTCCGGGCAGTCCTCCTTAACCGGGGAATCGAAGCAGCAGCCAGTGCGGGCTTCTCCCTGGGAGAGTTTGCCGCTTTGGTGGAGGCAGGGGTACTCAGCACGGAGGAGGTTTTTCCCCTGGTTGCCCTAAGAGGGAGAGCCATGCAGGAGGCCTCCAGAACCCACGATAGCCCGGAGGGGCCTACAGGTATGGCGGCAGTAATCGGAGCAACCTTTGAGGAGCTTTCTGCAATACTGGAATCCCTAAGAGAGGTCTACATTGCCAATTACAATGCCCCCACCCAGCTTGTAATATCCGGCACAGCCCGGGGGCTCTCGGCTGCCGAGGCAGTCTGTAAGGAGAAGGGGGTGCGCAGGGTAATCCGGCTTAAGGTTTCCGGTCCCTTTCACTGTCCCCTTCTTGAGGAAGCCAGGGTAAGGTTTGCCGAAGCTGCAAAAAAATGCAGTTTCAAAGATCCCATAAAACCAGTATTCTCCAATGTAACCGGAGAAATAATAAAAACCGGCCAGGAGGCAAGGGAGCTTTCCGTAAAACAGATCGTCTCTCCTGTCCTATGGGTTAAAGAAGAGGAGGCTATAGCTGCGGCTGGTTACGACCGGTGTCTTGAAACAGGACCGGGCAAAGTTCTTGCCGGATTGTGGAAATCCGCAGGGCATACCTTACCCTGCCTGAATGTTGGTACAAAACCGGAGATAGACTCCCTGCAGGACTAAACCAAGGAACGCTTCCAAATTGATTCATGGTAGGAAAGAGCAGGAGTAAGCGTCCTGAAGGGGAGGATCCGTAGGAGTATAGAGACAAGGAGGAGCATAATGCTTTTAAAGGATAAAATCGCTATTGTTACCGGAGGATCCAGAGGAATAGGAAAGGCGATAGTGGAATGCTTTCTGGAGGAGGGAGCAACGGTCTACTCCCTCAGCACCCGCGAGAGCCCCTACAGCGAGGAGCTTGAAAGCAAGGCTGCCCAATCCGGTGGAACCTACCTGTGGAAACAGGGGGATGTTACGGATGAAGTGGCGATGCTCGCCTTGGTGGAGGAGATTCTCAAGGAACGGGGCAGAATTGATGTCCTGGTTAACAATGCGGGGATTACCAGGGATGGACTCTTCTTCCGCATGAACCGGGAGGATTGGGATCAGGTCCTTCTTACCAATCTGACCAGTGCCTTCATCCTCTGCAGGCCCATAGCCCGCCAGATGACCAGGCAGCGCTCAGGGTCTATAATCAACCTCTCCTCCGTAGTTGGAATAAAGGGCAACGGGGGACAGGTGAATTACAGTGCCAGCAAGGCTGGAATTATCGGTTTTACAAAAAGCCTTGCCAGGGAGGTAGCCTCCCGGGGAGTTCGGGTTAATGCCCTTGCTCCAGGATTCATTGAAACAAGCATGACGGATAAAATTCCCGAGGAAGCCAAAAAGGCTCTGGAATCCCAGATCCCCCTGGGCAGAACAGGAAAGCCGGAAGAGGTGGCCAAGGCCGCACTTTTCCTGGCCAGTGATCTTTCCCTCTACATTACCGGTCAGGTACTGGGAGTGGACGGCGGAATGGGGATGTAAATATTAATACAAGGAGAAAAAGATGAACAAGCGGATTGTCGTAACAGGAGTAGGAACCATAAATCCCCTAGGCAATTCTATAGAAGAATTCTGGAATAACATAAAAGAAGGAAAATGCGGAATCGGCCCGATCACAAAATTCGATGCCACGGACTTTGCAACCAAAATTGCAGGAGAGGTAAGGAATTTCGATCCGGGTAATTATATGGAAAAAAAGGATGCCCGAAAAATGGCCTACTTTACCCAGTATGCCGTAGCAGCAACTAGACAGGCCGTCGCCGATGCAGGACTTAAGGAGGGCGACTATGATCCTTCCAGGGTCGGGATAATAATGGGTAACGGGATAGGGGGTTTTGAGGTCATAGAGGAATCCTACAAACAACTCTTCGAAAAGGGGCCGAGCAGGCTGGCTCCCATGATCATCCCCAAGATGATCAGCAACGAAGCCCCGGCCAACATAGGAATAATCTTCAATTTCCAGGGTCCCTGCATGACCATCAATACAGCCTGTGCCTCTGGTACCGATGCTCTGGGCAATGCCCTCATGGCCCTCCAGTGCGGCTGGTGTGATATCGCCGTGGCAGGGGGAACCGAGGGCTGTATAACCCAGATGGGTGTGGGGGGCTTCAATGCCCTGCAGGCCTTGAGTACCGCCTTTAATGACACCCCCGAAAAGGCCTCCAGGCCCTTCGATAAAAGAAGGGATGGATTTGTGATTGCCGAAGGAGCAGGCATCCTTATTTTGGAAACCCTGGAAAGAGCGAAAGAGAGGGGCGCTAAAATCTATGCAGAGATTGCCGGATACGGCATGACCAATGACGCCTACCATCTTACCGCCCCCCATCCCGAGTGCCGGGGAGCTGCCCGGGCAATGGAACTGGCCCTAAACTATGCCGGGCTTAAACCGGAGAATATCGACTATATAAATGCCCACGGAACCTCCACCCCAACTAATGATCCCCTGGAAACCCTGGCAATAAAGAAGGTCTTTGGGGATCATGCCTACAAACTGAAGGTATCCTCTACCAAATCGATGACCGGACACTGCATAGGTGCCGCAGGAGCCGTAGAGGCCATTGTCTCCCTGCTGGCCATAAGGGATCAATATTTCCCTGCTACCATAAATCTTGAGGAACCGGAGGAAGGCTGCGACCTGGATTATGTTCCCAACAAGGGTTATTCCGGTGTAATAAGGAATGTAATGTCGAACTCCCTGGGGTTTGGCGGCCATAACGGCATGGTTGTGTTTAAAAAGGTAGACTGAAAATGGAAATAAAAAAGGAGATAAAGGATCTTCTTCCCCACCGGGATCCCTTCCTGTTTGTAGACCGGGTGGAGGAAGCCACAGAAAAAAGGATTGTAGCCTATAGAAGGTACAAGGAGAGCGAGTTTTTCTTTCCCGGTCATTTCCCAGGTTATCCCATTGTGCCCGGAGTAATTCTCCTGGAGACCATGGCCCAGTGTGGAGGCGCCGGAGTTAAGCTTTTAGGCAAGTATCCCCCAGAATCCCTGTTCTACCTTGCCTCCATAGAATCGGCAAAATTCAGGAATCCAGTTACACCCGGTATGGAGGTCAGGTTTGAGATTGAGAATCTCCGCCTCTCCTCAAAACTGATGAAACAGGAGGGAAGGGGTTTTGTAGGGGATGAAATGATAGTGGAAGCCCGATGGCTCTGCATAATCAAGGAGGAGACCTAAAGCATGGAACCGAGGATCAGAAACGGAATCTGCCTGAGTACACACCCGGAGGGCTGCAAAGAGGAAACCAGAAGACAGATCGCCTTTATAAGGGAGGCGCGAAAGAAAAACAGGGAAAGTGCTAATTCCCACTTGGCACCTAAATCTGTTCTGGTTCTCGGCTGTTCCGGCGGTTACGGTCTTGCTTCAAGGATCACCGCGGCCTTTGGGTACGGCGCTGCAACCCTGGGTGTCGCCTTTGAAAAGGAACCTACAGAGAAGAAACCGGGCACCTCCGGGTACTACAATCTGGAGGCCTTTGACGAGGAGGCTGCCAAGGAGAGTCTTTCCTCCATCTCCCTGAACGGAGATGCCTTTTCTTCGGAGATGAAGGAGCAGGTAACCTCTATACTCTCCCAGCGCTTTCCCCCGGTAGATCTTATTGTGTACAGCCTTGCCTCCGGTGTACGGACGGATCCTGCTACAGGAGTTACCTACCGTTCTGTTCTTAAACCCCTGGGAAACCCTTACACCGCCAGATCCCTCGATCCCTTTACAGAAACAGTGGAGGAGGTGACTATCAATCCTGCAACAGAGGAGGAGCTTGCCTATACTGTCAAGGTTATGGGTGGCGAGGACTGGGAATTATGGATAAAAGCTTTGGCGGAAAAGAATCTTCTGGCCCCAGGGGTTTTAACCCTGGCCTACTCCTACCTTGGGCCTGCTATTACCTACCCAGTGTACCGTGAGGGCACCATTGGCAAGGCCAAGGAGCATCTGGAAGCCACGGCGGATAAACTTACCGCCCTTCTCTCCCC
>ENA-OSEO01002372-OSEO01002372.1-sediment-metagenome-genome-assembly--contig:-NODE-2372-length-27105-cov-4.135748_pt1 | contig 27105 bp, 25 predicted proteins | sample MGYA00237883_ERZ534232 | MGnify/ENA metagenome assembly ERZ534232
TCAACCCTTCTAGTTCCAGAAACTTTACATCCCTCCTTTCGGGTCATAAACAGGATAAGCCATGGTATAGACAAATCCTTCACCTGGCTTACCGAGCGGTACAAAAGGCTGCTGGAACTCTCGATAAAAAACCGCCGCTTTGTAGTTTTTCTTTCCCTGGCAATTCTCGGGCTCAGTGTTCTGGCAATTGACTTTTTAGGTTTTGAATTCCTTGCAGAAGCAGACATGAACGAGATAAACATAACCCTGGAAACCCCGGCAGGATACACCCTGGAGAGAACCAGAGAGAAGATGCGAGTCCTGGAAGAAAGAGTAAGGGAATTAGTTCCGGAAATAGAGAATGCTGTTTTCTATTCCGGTCAAAGCTCCAGCTTTGGATTCCTTAAGGAACCAAATACAGGTTATGTAAATCTCAGGCTCATTCCCCATAAGAAACGGCAGAGAACCATTTTTGAAATCATAGATCTCCTGCAAAGAGATCTCCCCGCAGAGATTCCAGATATTGATATAACCATAACCAATGGAGGTTTTGCCCAGCTGCTTAATCTTGCCACGGGTGGAGCAGGGTTTGTTATTGAGGTTTACGGTGATAATTTTGACAGGGTAGCAGAGGCTTCCAGGGCAGTAAAAAACCTTATGGAACAGGATCCTTTTGTCTCCAAGGTTTCTATGAATGTTAGTTTTAACCGGCAGGAGATAATCTCTACTCTTTCCACCCACTACATGGGCAACCTGGGGATTACTCCCTACGAAGCAGCCATGACCTCCAGAATCCTCTTTAACGGCGTGGAGGCGGGAAACTTCCGGCATCAAGGAAAGAGCTATCCCCTTTTCCTCAACTCTCAGCTGGCGGGAGAAGAGATCACTACGGATATCCTGAACCAGATTACAGTACAGTCCCAGGGAGGAAAGGCAATCTCCTTTTCAAATTTTTCAGAACTAACCTTGGTTCCTACAGTGAATACCATCTCCCATATAAACCGTATGAAATCGATTCTTTTGTCAGGAAGTATAACCAACTCCGACTTAAGGGGTGCCTCCGACCGGCTTACTCCAGCTCTGGACAACATGGCCTTTCCACCGGGAGTGTACTACAGGGTTACAGGGTCCGCGGCGGAGATGATGGAAACCTTCCGTTCCCTGCTTATCAGTATGATGGTGGCGGTTTTCCTGGTTTATATGGTGATGGTCATTCAGTTTGAAAGATTCAGCCAACCTTTGATCGTAATGGCTTCCATCCCCTTTACCTTGATTGGAGTTATTGCAGGACTTCTCCTCTTTGGTTCTACCCTTTCCATTGTTTCCTTTATGGGAATAATAGCTCTAGCCGGAATTGTGGTTAACAATGCGATTGTTCTTATTGATTATATAAATCTTCTTCGTAAGAGAGACAGCATGAATCTTCTTGAGGCAATCCTGGAGGGAGGAAGTTCAAGAATCAAACCAATTCTTATGACCACCCTCACTACAGTGTTGGGAGTAATCCCCATGGCCCTTGGGGTTGGAGAAGGATCGGAACTCTATGCACCCCTGGGCCAGGCTATCGGTGGAGGGCTTTTAACCTCCACTTTTATCACCCTTTTTCTGGTGCCCACCCTCTACTTTATTCTGGAATCAAAAAGACTGGGAAAGGCAAAAGCAGAAAAGTAAATACTTGGGAGAAAGATTATGAAAATAAGATTATTCAGAATAACCAAGACTGCCTTTATACTTACCTATTTGGGCCTCTTGTTTATTTTTACATCCTCCTGTTCCGTGGTCTTTACAAGTTCCCTCTCTGGAGAGGCACACGACCGGGAAAGATACGAGGAGGCCGCGGCAAACTCCGGTATACCGGATCTGTATGTTTATCTTTATCTTGAACAGGAAGACAGGGATGCAGACCTGACTGCCTGGGCTGGAGGAATTGGCTCTCTTCCAGATAATCCTCCCGATCTACCGGAACCAAGGTATTTTCAGAAAACTGTGACTGATCAGAATGGCGGATTTTCCTTCAATGGTCTTATCTGGAATACCCTTTTTCCTCAGTACGGGAAGACGGCAGACCGGAGACAGGTGCATCTCCTTTTCTATCACCGCACCTATGGATTGGCAGCCAATGAAACACCAGTTTATATTGTTTCGGATGTCACCAATATTCCCGGCCCCTTTCTTCTTACAAGAATCATGAATACCGCAACAATTCAAGGCTATGTAAAGGACCAGGAGGATCAGGCTGCTTTGGAAAATGTAACAGTTCAACTCTGGGTCCCAAACCTCTGGCTTTACGATAGTTCCGGGGAGATAACAGGGCTTACGGAGGAAGAGATTGATGAAAAACCTGTGTGGCCGGAAAATCCGACCTATCAACTTACTACGGATACCGAGGGCCGTTATCGGGGAGAGATCTCCTTCCCGATGTTACCCAGCACAGAGGATAACCGGGAAACTGCCATAATCCGGGCCACCTTCCGCAGAACCGGCTACATTGCAGAGAACAGGGCAGATTCCGATATTACAGATTCCGGCTGGGACCCGGACAAGGATGGCGATGACAACCCCTACTACCAATCCGTTGAAATTTCCGCAGAGTCGGTGACCCTTTTTTCAGATATAACCCTAGCCAGGGAGTCCAACAGTACCTATCTTTCAGGTAAAGTACTGGATACCTCCTCGGGAATCGGTGTGGAAAATGTGACAGTGGAGATCTATATCCCCAGCGACTGGGAATACGATCAGGATGGTATTATCGATCCTTCCACCGCACAATGGCCGACCAGTCCGACCTACACAGAAACAACGGATGCCGAAGGCCGATACCAGGCAACAGTGGAGTTTCCCAGACGGCCCACAAGGATTGATAACCAGGGCACCACCTTGGCAAGAATCATTTACAGTAAACCCCAGTACCTGGTGAGTAAGGAAACCGACTCGGATTTGACGGAGAATCTTGATACCTGGGATCCCGACAACCGGCCTGCCACTACCAACCCCGATTACCTTTCCCTGGAGCTCGCAAATGGCCAACGTCTAGACCTTCCAGTGATAGAAATAAAAAGAACAGAGTTTACCGAGAACCTTGAAGGAAGAGTCCTTAAAGTGGACGACTTGAATAACCCCACCACAAGGGAGGGTATTAACGGGTTAAAGGTCTATCTGGATCTGGATGGAGCAGGATCTTCGGATACAGCGGATTATGAATATTCAACAAGTACCAGGCGGAGGTTTGTGGGCGATAATATTGAGGACGGCTATTTCAACTTTAGCAATCTCTCCTGGAGTGATTCCACTTATACAGAAAAACAATCCAAAATTACTATTACAATTATGGTTACAGAAAGCACCGGGGAAACTCCACCAGTAAAAATCTCCCCAGTAAATTACGATTTAGTCTCCGACGGAAACAATTATGTTGAACAAAAATTCACCAATTAAAAACAACCTGAAAGAAGTGGGAGGCGAAAACGCCGGTGGATCAAAGAAACCTAGAGGTGCGAATTATAGAAGTATCCTCCTCCCCAAGGCTTTTTTCCTGCTGCTTTTTTCCGGTCTACTATTTCCTATTACTCTACCGCTGATTTTTTCGGAGGATACTCTTTCTGGCAAGAACCAGGCACCCTCCTCTGACCCTCTTAAGAATGATCAACCTTGGCTGCATCCAGAGTCAGTCTATACTCCGAAACATCTCTACCTCCAAGCTCTATCCCACAACCGTGATCTTATTAAACTACGGATAGAAAGCAACCAGGCGGAGTTAATCTCCAGTCAGGCTAAGGCCAGCCGGTATCCTCAGATCGATTTTGAGGCTTCCTTTTCCTATCTTACCAATCCGCTGGAAAGGATCAGCCTTACTGCAGGACAGCTGGGCGCCTACCCTATGCCTGGGGGTGGAAGTGTGCTTATACCACCTCAAGATACGGTTATCTATAAGGGAATGGAAAAAACAATGTACCAGTTCAAGGTGACGGCCCTTCAGCCGATCTTTACCTGGGGAAAGATCCCCTTGGCCATAGATCTATCCCGAATATCTATACAATCCAAAAACCTGCAGAGAGAAAAAAAGGAAAGGGAAATCCTCACCCAGATATCGATACTGACCTATTCCCTGGGGATGCTGGAAAAGATACAGGAGATTCTTAATCTGCAGCAGAAGGTAGCAGTACGGCTGCTGGAGATCTCCTCGGAAAGTTATGAAAGCGGTTTTCTGATTTATGCGGATTTTCTTGATGCCAAGATAAAGGCAAAACAGATAGATGTTGCCCTGGCGGAACTGGCGGAGCAGAAGAATCAGCTTGTTCTTCAATTACGGTATATAACAGGAATAGAAGAATTGTCCTCTAACCAGATCTTACTTCCTGTAGAACTTATTATGCCAGAGAACCTACCGGGCCCAGACAAGGATCATCTGATTTCTTCTGCAAAACGGAATAACCCAGACCTTAAACTACTTTCCCTTTTAAGGGAGGCTCAGGATTTAAAGGTCCGATTAACAAAGGCAAAGGGCTTGCTAAAACCGGATCTTGGGCTTCACCTTGAATTAAGCTATAGCGGGTCCAGGTTTCCCTTTCTGGAAACAGATTGGTACGGCCAGGGGAGATACAATCTTACCTCTTCCCTGGGAATAAAAACCTCCCTTTATGATGGTGGAGTAAAAAAGGCTCAGATTATGGAAGAATCCCAAAATCTGGAATCTGTGCTTTTGCAGATCCAGGAAGGCTTTGCTGCACTGGAACAGTTTATCTCTAAAACAATACTTTCGCTGGATTATCAGCGGATAAACCTGGAATACCAGAAATTGCGAATAGAAAATTCCCAGCATCAACTGGATCTGAAAAAAACCCAGTTCCAATCCGGTTCCGGGATGGAGACTGACTACCTTAATTCCCAAATAGCACTTTACGGCAATATTGCAGAATACTACCGAAATGCAATATCCTATTACATAAACTATGCAGAGCTAGCCAATGCAGCAGGTTTTGAAGATCCAGTGATCCCAAAAGGAGAAATAAAATGACCACAAAGGAGAGAATTCTGGAGGCTGCCAAAAGGGTTATGATCAAGGAAGGTTTCGAACACCTGAAGATAGATGATCTTGCGAAATACATAGGTATAAGTAAGAAAACCCTGTACAATCACTTTCCTAATAAGTATTCCATAATACAATCCACTGTGGAAAAGGATTTCAAAAGAATCTCTAATAACCTTGAAAAAATATCAAGTGATAAAACAAAATCCTTTATTGACCGGCTTGCTGAAATCTTGGAATACGGATTCAAGGAGATATCGGAATGGAGCAAGGTTCTGCTGGATGAATTGTCTCTGTTGCCTAAAGCTCTGGGGGAAAAACATACGGAAGAATTGCGGAACCGTATCATTGAAATTATAAAACTTCTGCTTGAGGAGGGAATAGAGCTTGGAATAGTCCGGGATGACATAAGAAAGGATTTTATACCCTATTTTTATCTTACAATTCTGGAGGGGAGCCTCCATATGTACAATATTGCAGATCTGGACATTAGCAGAGAAACTCTTTTCAGCCAATCAATAAACCTTACCTGTTTGGGGATCCTTACCCCATTGGGGAAGAGCCATTTTGAGGTTTCCGCCACCAGGATTCCCGGAATGAAAATAGAATCACTATAAAAGCAGGCAGTAGTATAAGGCAGGGTGTAAGCCAAAACAGTCTGTAGCCTGCCGCTACCCCGGATAAGACAGATAGATCGTACATTCTTCCTGCAAAAAGACTCCCCAGGATTCCTCCAACCCCCAAGGTAACAAGGGAATAGATCTGATGAACCCCCGTTCTGTTTTCTCTTTGGCAGAAACTGTCCAGATAGATATAGGCAGCAGTAAAATAAAAGGCAAAGGCAAAGCCGTGGCAGAAGATACCAAAGAGAATCATAAAAACTCCCTCTCCAAAGGCGAAGGCAAGATATTTTAGAGCCTGCATTAAAAGACCAGCGAGAAAAATTCTCTTTATTCCCCACCGTACCAAAAGGGGAGCAAGAAGGCTTAAGGCAAAGATCTCTGAAACCTGCCCAAGGGTCATGGCCGGCATGATAAACCGATCTGTAAAACCTTTAGCTTTTAAAAAGGGGCTTCCGCCAAAGTAATAATACTTTTCCAGGATAAATATAAACAGGGTTAATAGGGTTATATACAATACCGGCTTTCTTGAAAAAACCGTTAAAGCCTCCTTGGGAAAAAACCTGGAGACTCTTTCAGGTTTACACCCCACATGAGGAAGGGTATAGGCATAAAGACCGGTAATGCAGGACGAGAGAGAAGCCAGGGGAAGGGCTTGGGAAAGGTTTGAGCCAGTACTAAGCCCGTCCAGCCATACAAGACTGAACAGCCAGGCAACGGCCATCCACCCAATTGTACCCCAACGCCTTATAGTACCAAAATTTACTCCTCCTTCTCCGGAATGGTGAAAGGTAATTGATATAGTCAAGGCTTCCGTTGAACCAAACATAAGCATATAAAAAAGATAAAGGATCAAAACCGGATAGAAGGATCTTTGGTAATAAAGCAGAAAGATTAGACCTGCCCCCAGGATATGAAGTATCCCATAGAGCCGCTCCGCATCTATAATCCTATCGGCAAGAAGGACGGTAAAAAAGGGGGAAAGCAGAACCGCCACTGCAGACATAGAGATGATTAGCCCGGTCTCCAACCCGGAAAAACCGAGATACTGGGTCAGATAGAGGCTCATTATTGGAAGAGTTGCTCCGCCTGTAAAATACTGCAGGAACATTAAAAGGGAGAGCCTTTTACGGATATTTCCGATCATTTTTGAGATCCTTTATAAAAGGCCGGCTTTGTGCCGGCCTTACCATACTTAAATTTCAGGGTTACTGTTCTAGAAGGTTTTCAACCGCCAAGATATGCTTTTTTAACCTTTTCGTCCTTTTTTAGATCCGCAGAATTACCGGAAACAACAACATTTCCTGTTTCCAGAACGTATGCCCGGTTTGCAATCTCCAGGGCTTTATAAGCATTCTGCTCCACCAATAGAATTGTAGTACCTGTCTTATTAATTTCTTCTATAACCCGGAAAATCTCGTCTACCAGTACTGGTGCAAGACCCATGGAAGGTTCATCCAAAAGGAGCAGTTCTCCCTTGGTCATAAGGGAGCGGCCCACAGCAAGCATCTGCTGCTCTCCTCCGGAGAGGGTACCGGCCGGTTGTTTCCTCCGCTCGTACAATCGGGGAAAAATAGAGAACACCCTCTCGTAGTCCCTGTTCAGTTCCTCTTTGTTTTTATCCCTTGTATAGGTAGCCAGGGTTAGGTTTTCCTGAACCGTTAAATTAGTAAAGATACCTCTTCCCTCAGGAACCTGACAGATCCCTAGATCTACAATCTTATGGGGGGGAACCTCGGTAATATTCTGTCCTTTAAAGATTATCTCCCCCTCCTCTGGTCTTAAAAGCCCAGAGATGGTTTTCAAGGTAGTAGTTTTTCCAGCTCCGTTTGCGCCTATAAGGGTAATAATCTCTCCCTCATTAACTGTAAAGGAGATTCCCTTAACAGCCCTTATGGCTCCATAGGAGATAACCAGATTATTTACTTCCAGTATCATACCTTTGCCCCCTCCCCAAGATAGGCTTCAATAACCTTAGGATTATTCTGAATCTCCTTTGGTGTTCCCACAGCAATGGTTCTACCGAAATCCAAAACATGGATCCTTTCCGCCACTCCCATCACCACCGGCATCTGGTGTTCAATAAGCAGAATGGTAAGTTTAAAGGATTCCGCTATCTGCTTAATCAGGTCCAAAAGCTCCAAGGCCTCCTTGGAGTTCATACCTGCGGCAGGTTCATCCAGGAGAAGCAGTTTGGGTTCAGTCACTAAAGCTCTTGCAATCTCCACCCGTCTCTGCCTGCCGTAGGGGAGAGATCCTGCGGGGCTATTAAGAACATCGCTTAATCCAAAGATCGCGGCATATTCCTTTGCCTTTTCCTCGGTTTCCTCCTCTTCGCTTTTATAAAGGGGAAGTCTTAAAACGGAACATAAAATACTGGCCTTCATTCTGTAGTGCCGGGCCACCATGATATTCTCCAGAACCGTCATGTTGGAAAAGAGCCGGATGTTCTGAAAGGTCCGGACTACCCCTTTTTGGGTGATCTGATAGGGCTTTAGGCCTGTTATATTGCTTTCCTCAAAGATAATGTTTCCCTGGGTGGGTTTGTATACTCCTGTAATAAGATTGAAGATTGTAGTCTTTCCTGCTCCATTTGGTCCTATCAATCCTATAATCTGACGGGGTTTAATTTCTAAAGAAAATTCTTCAACTGCCTTAAGGCCGCCGAAAAAATGGGTTAGGTGTTCAATTCTGAGCATGTTTCTGCCTCTCCTTTAAGGGGATTAAGAAGGGAAACTCCCGTTTACCCATAAGTCCATTGGGCATCTTCAGCATTAGGATAACCAGAAGCGCACCATAAAGAACCATCCGAAGCTCTCCTATAGGCCTTAACAGTTCCGATACTGCAGTAAGACCAAAGGCGGCTATTATAGATCCAGAGATGCTGCCCATACCACCAAGATACACCATAATGAGATATTCCACGGATTTCATAAAACCACCCATGGTAGGATGAAGCATCTGGACAAAGTGTGCCAGGAGAGCTCCCCCTATGCCCGCAAAGGTGGAACCTAAGGCAAAGGCAAGGACCTTGTATCTGATGATGTTTATTCCCATAAGATGAGCAGCTACCTCATTCTCCCTTATGGCTATACAGGCCCTTCCATGGCGGGAGTAAACGAAATTCCGAATTATTATCACAGAGAGAAGGAAGACTATGAATACCAGAGTAAAGTTGGAAAGGAGGGGAATACCAAGGAGTCCTCTCGGCCCTCCGATATCTATTACCCAGTCGCCCACGGTTCGTTTAAAGGAGATAAAGTTGAATATTACCCGGATAATCTCTCCAAATCCAATTGTTACTATGGCAAGGTAGTCATCGGAAAGTCTTAACACAGGCAAACCGATCAGAAATCCCACCAGAGCAGAAACCACGGCAGCCACAAGGATGGAAAGAATGAACAGAGGCAGAGCTGCCATATAGGGTGTTTCTTTGGTAATATTAAAAGCCAGGGTTGTTAAAAATCCAGCTACATAACCTCCCGTAATCATAAACCCGGCATGGCCTACGGAAAAGAGTCCTGTAAATCCATTGATCAGGTTCAGAGAGACAGCGAGGATAGAGTTTATCATCATCAGTATCAGGATTCTCATTATGTAGTCATTCATAATGCCTGTGCTGTGAAGGATCATCACAATAACATAAAAAACCGCAATGCCTAGAAAGGTAAAAAGCATAGTGTTGTCTTTGTTCTTTTTCATATCCTACACTCCTATACCTTATCCTGGGGCGGTTCGCCAAAAATCCCCTGGGGTCTTAACAGAAGAACAATAATCAGGATGGCAAAGGATACTCCCTCTGCCAGGGGTGTAAAATCTATATGGTTAGGCCCAAAATCGCTGGGAGCAAGACCTATGGCAAACTGTTCGGCCAGGCCCATGATAATTCCACCTACCATGGCGCCTTCGATAGAACCTATCCCTCCCAGAACCGCAGCAATAAAGGCCTTTAATCCAGGTTGAATCCCCATAAAAGCAGTGATCCTAGGATAGGTTATGGCACTTAAAACTCCAGCTGCTCCAGCTAAGGCTGTTCCTATAATAAAGGTAAAGGCAATTACGGAATTCACATTTATTCCCATAAGGTAGACAGCCTCTTTATTATTTTTACTAGCCCTCATGGCCATACCCAGCATCGATTTATTAACCAGGAGAGACAAGACTACCATTAAGACAACTGCTGTAATAATGATAATTATCTGAACATTGGTTATGTATACAGCTCCCATTATTGGATACTGCTTTATGGTAAACAGCTTTAAAACTGGAAAGGCACTGAAACTGGAACCCTTCCACCTAAGCTGTGCAATTGCCGGTTTAGAAATCCAAAATACTGTTCCAAGGATTAGAAGCGAGGCTATTGCACTGCCTCTTTTTACGAGACTGATTTTTGTTCCTTTTTTTACCTTGGGAAAGTTTATTACCTTTTGAGACGCTGTAACCAAAGCGGTTAACCCTGCGGTGATGAAAACAAGAACTGCAACAGTTCTTACAGATTCCGCACTTATATAAGAAACTAAATTGCTAAGAAAAAAGGAAACACCAATTGCCGTAATTAATGCAGCAAGCCGCGGCTTGGTCCTGAGTGGCTTATAGGCAATGGTATCCATAACCAGGCCAATAAGAGCACAAAGAGCCATTGGTACTAATAAGGCCATAACAACATTTAACCCCGGAGGTAAAGGCAGAAGATGAATAAGGAAAAATGAGATAAATGCACCAATCATGAACACTTCGCCATAAGCGAAATTTATGATTCGGACTACTCCATATACCATGGTATAACCCAGGGCAATCAGTGCATAGATTGTACCCCGCTGAAGACCGAATATGAACTGGGATAGGAAGGTTTCCATGGGTTGCTCCTTTCTATAACATACAAAGTAGGCCGGTTCAGGAGAATCCCTGAACCGGCGAAAATAATTAAATTATGGATTTACTGTGGTCTTGTAAACTGCAACGCCACCTTTGCATTCCAGGAGCACTGCTCCCTTTATCGGGTTCCGGTTGGAATCGAAGGTTACACGGCCTGTTAGGGTTTGAAGATCTGTTGCTGCCATGGCATCACGAATTGCCTTAGGATCGGCAGAACCTGCTCTTTTAATAGCATCCACAGCGATCATTGCAGCCTCGTAGGCAAGAGCGGCCAAAGCATCTGGTTTTTGACCATAGGTTGACTCATACTCTTTTACGAATTTCTGTGCCGCAGGTACGGTAGATTCATGAGTAAAGTGGTTAACAAAAACCCCGCCTTCAATAGCCGTACCGGCAATATTGAAAAGATCGGGAGAATCCCATCCGTCACTTCCAAGGAACTGGGCCTTAATTCCCATATCCCTGGCCTGCTTGGCTATAAGACCGGAGTCATTGTAATAGTTGGGCAGGAAGAGAACATCGGGATTAACGGCACGGATCTTTACAAGCTGAGCATTGAAGTCGGAGGTTCCGGCTGCAAAGCTTTCAAAGGCAACGATACGGCCGCCCATTTTGGTGAACTCATCCCTGAAAACTTCGGCAAGACCCTTGGTGTAGTCATTTCCTGCATCATACAGGGCTGCAGCAGTTTTGGATTTCAGTGTATCAATGGCATACTTTGCTGCTACAAAGCCTTGGAAGGGATCAATGAAACAAGCCCTGAAGATATAATCACCAACCAAGGTGACAGCGGGGTTTGTAGAAGTCGGGCTGATCATGGGAACACCCTTGTTCTGAGCAATCGGTGCTCCTGCCAAGGATACCTTGCTCATTACTGTTCCAACAATAATGGATACCCTGTCCTGGTCGATAAGTTTACTGTAGGCATTGGCGCCTTCCGCTGGATCGCCCTTATCGTCCTCAGCAAAATACTTGATCATAACGCCATTGATTCCTCCTGCGGCATTTACCTGATCAAAGTATAATTTTGCAGCGTTTACAGTGGAGATTCCGAAAGTGGCAGCTTCGCCGGTAATCGGGGCTACAATACCGATTCTGACTTCTTTTGCCTCTTCCTTTTCCCCGGCACCCCCAGCCCAGGCCATACTTACGGCAAGCAGTATAATAAATGCCGTAATCAGAGGGACACGTAATTTTTTCATCCTTAATCCTCCTTAGATTTAGATGTTTAATATCTAATCTATATTTATACAGGAAGTGCCGGCAAGTTGTCTATATTTATTTGGCTTTGTTCTTGATTCTGTAATAAAAATTTGCCTAGTTTACGTTATTACAAACAAATAATGGGATTTCTGGCTTAAATTTATTTGCATAAAGATACAATCTAGCGAGAGCGACTTCAAAACGTTGTACAGGTTAATTTTAAAAAGGGGTTGTCCAATAAGTTTGGGCAACCCCATAGGTTTAATTAAATGATAAACTCAGATAAGGTCCATAATATTGGAGATTGTAATGTCCTCCAAAAGGATTTTATCCACCTTACCGTTCTTTATGGTTACAATAGAGGGACAGGCTGATGCGCCAAGGCGGCTTGCAATACCGGTTGATTTGTAGACATCCACCTTTGTCACCTTGTATCTTCCCTTTGCCCGCTGCTCAAGTTCTTCCATGATAGGGAGGAGTTCCCTGCATTCGGCACTGGAGGCGTCAAACACATAGACGATGTTAGGAATATCCCCTTTCAGGATCTGGTTATAGAAGGTATTTTGTTCGGAAATATATCTTTCCGCGGCATACCCGGCTATTGCTCCGTCCCCAACAGCAGTGGCAACCTGCTTAAGCCATTTAGCATTCACATCCCCGGCGGAAAAAACACCCTCTATATTGGTTTCCATCTTCTCGTTAACAAGGATATAACCGTTTTTGGTCATATTGACCTTGCCCTTAAAGATCTCCGTATTGGGTATATAGCCGATAAACTCAAAACAGGTGTCCACACGAACAGGTAGGTTTTCTTTGGTTTTCAGGTTTTTCAGAACCACATGTTCCAGTCTTTCCTTTCCTTCAAAATGGTCTACCACCGTATTCCACAGGAATTCCATTTTTGGGTTTTCCAAAGCCTCGGCTCTCGCAATCTCATTGCAGTCCATGATGCCTTCGTCGTGCATTACAGAAACAATCACTTTATTGGCAAATTTTGTAAGGAACATCCCCTCCTCTATTGCCGCATCACCGCTTCCGATTACAAGCACATCCTTTCCAGTATTTGCAGCGGCGTCGCAGGTGGCGCAGAAAGAGATACCTTTATCAAAGAGAAAATCCTCTTCCCCCGGAGCACCGGTTACCCTGGGCCTTCCGCCAGAGGCTATAATCACAACCTTTACCTCATAGCGGATCCGGAAGGTTTCCACAACCTTTACTTCACCCTCTAATTCCACAGACTTTACATCCGTAAGCTTGAAATCCACCCCAAAACCCTTAGCCTGCTTATGAAACAGCTCCATAAGGCCAAGACCTGTCTGCCCCTCGGGGAAACCGGGATAATTGACAATCTCATTTGTATAGGTTGCCAAACCTCCTACCAAGGCTTTCTCAAAGAGAATTGTTTTTAACCTTGCCCTTCCGCAGTAGATTCCTGCGGTTAAACCAGCAGCGCCTCCACCGATAATAGCTACATCATATTTTTCTGTTTTCTTTTCCATTTTCCCTACTTCCTTACATAAAGAATTTCTTAAGCAGCATGCTTCCCACAATTGCTCCTAAAAAAAGGAAGAGGGCAAAAACCCATCCGGAAAGGGAAAGAGAGGCTATACCGCTGAATAAAGCTCCAATATTACAGCCAAATCCTATTCTGGCTCCGTAACCCATAAGAAGGCCGCCCAAGACCGCCGCAACTACCTGCTTGAGGGATTTGATCTTTTTGAATTTAAACTGTGAGGCAAGAAGTGTAGCAAGGAGAGCTCCTAGTATAATTCCGAAATTCCTTATACTGGCGGCATTGTTCAATACTCCTGCATTAAGGCTTGCCTGGGCAGATTCGCTGGAATAGTAGTGCCAGGTGTCCACACTGCCCCCCAAGGCCCGGTAAATCCAGGCTCCCCAGTCGGCAAAGGCGGCGGAAACCCCCCAGGCCGAGCCGGTAGAAGCAAGGGTTACAATCTGGAACAGGGATAGAAGAATCGCTCCGGTCAAATAGGGCCAGGCATTCTTAAACCAGTTCTGATAGTATTTGCTTTTTTTTATGTCCACAGGATCCTCCGTGTCTACTTACTCTTTTCGATAATTACTTCCCACTCGCCATCGTCCACCTCTTCAACTTCCACATTGTAGCCTTCTTTCCTGGCCCAGTCGGGAATATTTTTCATAGCACAACTATGATCTATCTGAACGACAAGAACATCACCCACAGCCATATCCTTGATTTTATTTTGAGCCTTAACTAATGGGATTGGGCAGGCTTCGCCTAAACAATCCAATGTAAATTCTGCCATTATATAACTCCTTGTAAATATTTAAGTTAAACCAGCATTGCCAGCTTTCTTGATCTAATTTCTTAGGAAAGTTCCGAGCCCTTTTTCCTGCTTTCCCATTTATCCGCAAGAATAAAAAGAACAGCAATAAATAGTAGCTGAATAACCACAGCCCCCATCCAGCCGAAAACATCCGGCAGAAAAACGGCTTTTCCCTTCAGAATAAAATTCAATTTCCAAAAACCAAAATCATGGGCTCCCCAGAAACTGCCCACAATGAAAAACACCAGGGATAAAATCTGCATTCCAAAGCCTTCTCCTACCCTCATTAAGGTGCCAGAGGCGCAGCCCCCCGCAATAACCATCCCTATTCCAAACATAAAGGCACCTATAGCTGTGGCAAAACTTATAGGCACAACAAAGCTTTGGCCAGGGATCGGTAAACCACGCACATGAGCGCCGTATTTTATAGCTGCAAAACCGATGGTAGTAAAAGCGAAGGCCACAAGAACTGCTCTGGTTAAGTCCGTTCCCCCGGTTAGATAGGGGTCCCGCATTGAGGCAGTAAAACAGAATCTGGATTTCTGCAGTATGAATCCGAAGCCCAAACCCGTATACCAGAACAAGGCTAGATTCGCGGACTTAAAGGAGAGAAGTACTCCAATTCCTATAAGAATAACCAAAAGAGCTATTCCGTAGGGCAACTGGTTCTTCTTTTTCTTTTTTGACCGAGCAGAGGAGGAGCGCCGGATCCCGGCTGCTCCTGTTGCTTCTGTAGCGGTTTGATCACTCACAAAAAACCTCCTTAACTAATTGGTAACAGTCGGGAATCCCTTGTTTGCCCATCCGTTAGGAGCATTTTTCGCAACACCCATACCATTCCGCATAGAAATAGCATCGTAACCCAGAAGTCTCATACTGGTTATAGTCAGATTGGAGGTTTGGCCGCTGTAGCAGTACACCACTATTTTTTTATCCATGGGAAGAGACTCAAAACTGCTGTACATGTTGGCTCCGAAGGGAATATTAATCGCCCCTTTTATATGGCCGGCGGCATAATCATCCGGTCTGCGAACCGAGACAATAACAATGTTCTGGTCATTTGCGTCGATAAGACCTTTAAGATTATCCTCGCTGATCATATAGTTGGCCCAGGTTGTACCGGCCACATCACTAAGGCCCTTTAAGAACGCAACTACTGCATCCTTTACTACCGGATCTATCTTTGTAGCTACAGACTGGTCAAAGAGATTTGGGGTAGTTTCTGTTACCTCGGCTACGCCTTCTACCTTTGATATTCCCAGGTTCCAGCCAAAGGAAACTGTACTGGCATTAAAACCAGACATATTCAATAGGATTGCAATTTGAGCAGCGGTCTGCCCGGTATAACAGTAAACATAAACAGGTTTGTCGTCCGGTATCTTTTCCAGGGAATCAACAAAACCAGGCCCATAAGGTGCATTAACTGCTCCCTTTATATGGCCTTGACCATAGACATCCGGCTGACGCACATCAAGAATAAACATCGCTTCCCCGGCCTTTACCTTGTTCACAAAATCTGCCTCGGAGATCATATAGTTTTTGTAGGTGGGAAGATTGGTGATTAAATTCTTTACTGTCTCTTCCACCACGTCTACCGTGGGTTCCTGAACAGGTGCTGCGGCTGCAGGAGCAGCCTCCTCTTTCTTTGCGCAGGAGAATAGAATAAATACTGCAAAAATCAGAATAAGCAGTAATATCACTTTGGATCTAATCTTCATTGGAAACCTCCAGTTTTGGATTGTTAGATATAAATCATCAAAAGATGATTGATTCAAATTTTATTACGATTGATCTTGACTTCCCATTGGGAAAGCTTGGACTTCCGGCATTTGAATGGGATTGGACGGGTTTCTTACCCAGTCATCATAAGCCCCATCGTAGAGCTTTAGATTTCTATACCCAGCATTGTAGAGAGCCACATAGGTCTGCGCTCCGCGGATTGAGGTCTTGCAATACATTATTACAGTTTGGGAGGGTTCGATTCCTGCCTCTATATACATAATTTTTATATCCTGTATTTTTCTAAAGGTACCATCCGGATAATTATTTTTTGCATAATCCAGGAAAACTGATCCTGGGATTGTTCCGGCGTCGAATTCCGCCTGGGTTCTGGTATCTAAAAGGACAACCTCTTTTTTCGGCATATTCACTTGCGCAAGGACCTCTTCTGTAGTAGCTATCATGCTGGTATCTGCAGGTTTTGCTTTGTATATTGTAACAGCTACCCTTGGGACCTCCTGGGTTATCTGTGCTCCTGCCTCTTGCAAAGCCTGAAGTCCTCCGCTTATCACCATCACATCTTCATGGCCGTATACCTTCATGGTCCACCAAAGTCGGCTTGAATCCATGTTATTGTTAGCATCATAGATAAGGACCTTAGTGCTGGAGATTATTCCATTAATTCCAAGAACTCTCTCTATCTGTTCCTGAGGAGCCAGCATATTCATAACCGGGGTATTTACCACAATATCTGCCCTGGAAATATTTACAGCATTAACCAGATGGCCCTTTTTATAGGCATTCTGGGTTTGAGCATCCACAACAACCACCTGCCCATCACCTAGAAGCTGCATTGCCTTTTCTGCAGAGATTATTGCCAGACCCTCTTCAGCAAAATTAAAAGACTTGCAATAAGCAAATAATATCACTGTAAGTAACAATAAAATTCCAATTTTTAGTTTTAAAGTTCTATCCACTTAAATAACCTCCCAAATAAAGAACATATCCTGCAGTTAATACGGAATAATTGATCACCATTCTCAATTATAATAATTTATTAATAATAAATATTTGTCAATATAATACATTGTCTTGTAATGTTCTTTGCAGAGGGCTATCTTTAAACTGTTTATGACAATGGGATCTCTTTATTCAGATAAGATACTAAAACCCAAGAATCTGCTTGCAGTGTATCTTTTAATATACACGGGAATCAATCTGCTGTACCTCTCCTCTTTCCCTCTGGTTCATTCCGACGAAGCCTGGCTTGCCGGCTTAAGCCGAAGGATTATCCTGGAGGTGGATCTTTCCTCCACTGAACCCTTTTTCGATCTTTTCCCAAGAAATCCCCATGCCCTCCGGATCCTCTTCCACCTGCTCCAGATTCCTTTTGTAATCTTTGCCTATACCCCCTTTTCTATCAGGCTTTTGTCCCTGATTTTTGGGATCGCCTCTCTACTGCTTTTCTACAGACTGGTTGGAACCTACCTCTCCGATAAAACATCTCTATTTATAACCTTGTTATTCAGTCTGGATATTCAGTTTATCTATGCCAGCCATTTTGGACGGCAGGAGATAATCCTGCTCTTTTTTATGCTTTGGGGATTATTTTATCTGCTGTCAAAACCGATGAACCTGCGGAAGGTTACCTTCTTTGCTTCAATTCCCGGGTTTGCAATAGGGTTTCATCCCAATGCCTTTATTATTTTTCTGGTTCTCTTTCCTGCATTCCTTTTCAGATTAAGAAGAATGGAAAAACCATTCCTAGCCCTGGCGATTTTTTCAGGCACCCTGCTTCTCTGGGCAGGCCTTTTTATTGGAATAAGTCTTGTTATGGATCCCGATTTTTTTAATCATTACCGAGCCTTAGGAGAGGAGTACAATGTCACCGCCTCTCCTGCCATGAAACTCAGGGAATTTATCCCCTTCTACGGAAGAATTTTTCTAAAGATCTCCGGCACTTATTATCTGCCGGATCTAAGGATACAGTTAATTCTTTTTCCAGTATTTTTATTTCTTAATATTTTAATCCTGTTTTCCAGGCATAAAAGTAACGACCTTAACCAGCTTGCCCTTCTCGGAGTAGTGGGGATAAATCTCGGAATCCTGTTTCTAGGTAAATACAGCCAGCCAAGTATCCTTTTTATAATTCCCTTTTTATACATCTCTCTGGCGGGCTGGATTGGGAAAGTGCCTGTAAACATCAAGAAGCCGCTGCTTTTACTTTTATTCATAATCCTTGGGGTTTCCAGCAGCCTACAGATTATGCCCTACCGCACAAACAGATACAGGGAATATACGGATAACATAGCGAGATTTATTTCCCCGGAAGCCCCGGTTCTGGCCAATCTTAATACCGGCTTCTACTTCTCCGATGGCGCTCTGCTGGATTACAGGAATCTGCCCTTCCTAAGGGATAAAAATATAAGCCTTACTGATTACATCTATGAAAGGAAGATACAATACCTCTTCCTCACCGATGAACTCGACTTCATATACCGCAACAGACCTGTTTGGAACGGTTTGTACGGGAATCCCTATACCTTCTATCCGGAGCTGATCGATTATATTGAAAACCACTGCGACCTGATCGGCAGCTTTAATGATCCCTACTACGGAACCAGGATAACCCGTTACCAGGGTAAGGAAAACTGGAAAACCTACATTTACCGGGTAAGAGGATCAATAAGCGAATAGATCCTCCTTCGCATCCTCTGAAACTCGGGGGAAGAGGGATCTCTTGGTCTTTCCAAGGGATTTTCAAGTATAGTCTTTATCTCTCCTTCGGAACTGAGGATAATTATTCTCTGGGAAAGAATTATCGCTTCTTCCAGATCGTGGGTGACAAAGAGGAGGGAGAGATTTCTCTCCCTCCAGAGAGAAACAAGGAGATTTTGAAGGGAGAAGCGTATCTGAGCATCAAGACTCCCGAAGGGTTCATCCATGAGTAGGACTCTTGGATTTAAAATCAGGGCTCTGGCAATTACTGCCCTCTGCATCATACCTCCCGACAGGGTGTGGGGATAGTATCTTGCATAGTCTCTTAAACCAACAGCTTCCAGGATATCAAGTCCATCCTTAACCATCCCCTGCTTATCCCTTACACCTTCCAGATGCAGTGGTAAAAGGAGATTGCCCAGCAGGGTTTTCCAGGGAAACAGCTGATTGAAATCCTGGAAAATCATTATCCTGTCCCTACCCGGTCTTGAAGGCTTTTGACCAGATAAGAGGAAGGTTCCTGCAGTTGGCTCCTCGAAGGAGGCAAGACACTTTAGCAGAGTTGTTTTCCCGCAGCCGGAAGGCCCCAGGATACAGAGGAACTCCCCCTCCTCCAGGTTAAAGGAGATCCCCTTTAGAACCTCTTTTTTTATCCCGCCCTGAACAAAACGCTTTCCAAGACCCTTAGCCTGGAGTATTGGAACCTTCATCGCATCATGCCCCATCTACGGATTGTAAGTCTCTCCAGGCAAGGGAAAAGGATCCCCTCAATCAACATTCCTACAAGGGCTATAACAAGGATTCCTCCAAACAAGGCCGCGGAATCCATAAAGACCCTCTTCTGGAAAAGAAACCATCCCAAACCTCCAAGCCCTCCAAGAGCACCGAAGATCATTTCCGCACTTATAAGAGCCCTCCAGGCCCGTGCCCAGGCGGTTTTTATCCCCGCCAGCAGAAAGGGAAGAGAGGCAGGAAAGAGTATATGGAAGGCTAATCCTGCCCCAGTAAGGCCATAATTTCGGCCAACATTTCTGTAGGTTTCCGGCAAAGACACAAAACCGGTTTTCAGGTTTACTACCAGGGGCCAAAGCACAGCATGAACAATTATTACCACCACGGAAAGGGTCCCCGTGCCGAACCAAAGGATAACGAGAGGCAGAAGGGCAACTCCGGGCAGGGGGTGTAAAACCGCGCAGAGGAGATTAACCAGTTCCTCCAAAAACCTGGAGAGGGAACCTAACAGCATAAGCAGAAAAGCTCCCAGGATTCCCAGGGCAATCCCTTGTCCGATCACAGCCAGGGAAAAGAGGGTCTGCTGCAGAAGCTTGCCGGAGGCGGTTTCTTCAATTAAGCTTTCCGCCACCTTAACAGGAGAAGGGATCAGCAGGGGAGAAACCGGGAAGATCCTTATTCCGATCTCCCAAAGAAAAAGAAAAAGGACTATCCAGCCAGGCCAGAAAAGACCTCGTCCCTTATCCTTTCCCCCCACTCTTTCTTTGCTGTTACCAGAAAAGATCATCTTCGAATAGTTCCTTACCCGTTATATACCCTGACCTAATCATAAATTCCAGAAACTCCCCAATCCCCAGAACTTCGGTAGTATATCTTTGTCCGGGATACATAATATACCTTTCTGTTTCCTCTACCGATAAACCATAAAGGGGAGCAAGGAACTTAGCTGCTTCCCTTGGGTTTTTATTAATAAAATCTATTCCCAGCCTTACCGCTTCGGCCAGGGCTTTTACGTGTCCTGGATGCTTCTCTTTTAAAGCAGATGGAGCCACTCCTACAATAAAACTGAAAACCTCTCCCATTGCCTCTTCTCCGGTAAGTAAAAGACGCATTCCCTTCTGCTTAAGTTCCTGGTCTAGATAGGGAAGGGAGGTGAAATGAGCTGATACCCCAGCACCGGCAAGAAGGGCAGTCATCCCATCCGGATGATTCAAGGTAACCAGGTGATTATCCAAAGCCCTCGGGTCACCCAGCTGGGTTTCGCAAGCCTTGGCAAGAAGGATATGCTGAATACTCCCTGGCTGAGGAAGGGCTATCCTGTCCTGGCTTGTAAAATCCGAAAGAGTCTTAAGTCTGTCCTTGTTTACCACCAGGCCCAGCGGTGTAATAGATAAGCCTGTAACAATCCTCCAATCCATTCCCCGATCCCGTCCTATAAGAAAGGGTGGGATTCCCATGAACCCGGCATCTACGGAACCGCTCAGCATACCCTCCCGGATGGCTGCTGTGTTTCCCAACTGAACCCATCTTATCTTAATCCCGGGCAGGAGATCTTCTAAAAAAGCCTTTTCTTTTACAACCTGCAAAGGAGCGTAGGCCAGACCGTACTGTTCCGCTAGAACAAATTCTAAATCCTTATCCCCTTTTCTGCAGCCGGGGATCAACAATAAAACAAGAAAAAGTAAAAATGCAGTTGTTACTTTAAGAGTACTCTTCAAAGGTCCCTCCGAACCTCCCTTTGGGTATCCCAGATCAGGTTATTCCCCAGTTTATCAAAAAATCGGAAATGATTAAAAAGATCCCCTACCCTCTCGTTCATTTCCCAGTTATATCCTGCGGTGATTATAGCATACCCAGCCCGCTGGGTAGAGTTTCTCATCTCCTGGATCAGCACTGGAGGATCCAACAGGTATCTCCCCCCCCTAACTCCAGACAGGGAATACACCTCTTCGATGTTCCCTTGGGAGGTTACAAAGCCTGGATGGGAAAAGAGTAAGAGGGTAGTGCATAAAGGTTCCTCTGTTTCAGGCTTGATCTGTAAGGACTCTTCCCGCACGGTACCTGTTTCTATCTCCTCATAAAGCAGGTTCAGAGGATCAACACCAGTTACCAGGGGAATCCACTCATCCTCGTAGGCCCCTCCAAGTCTGCAGGCTATCTCGTTTATCAGTATCCCTGCGGAACCAATAAAAAGCTGGATGTAAATGGGGCCCTTTTTAAGGCAGAAGACTTTGACAATCCTTTTAACCAGTTCCTCTATCTCCCTTTCCCTTCCCTCGGCGTAGAGAGAAGGAAATCTATGGGCAACACATACTCCCAAAGAGGGAGGAGATTCCAGGGTAACCCTGTCGCTGACAGCAAGGATATATGCCCTTCCCTCTTTAACCCAGCCATTCACCGTGACCTCCCGGTGGGGATAAAACTCCTCCGCCAGAATTTCCTTCTGCCGGGAGAAGGAAAGGGTTTCGGATATAGATTCCCTTATCTCGTCAGGGGAAAAAACCTTCCGCACTCCTCGCTGCCCCTGGCTGTCCAGAGGTTTAATAACCAGGGGAAAAGAGAGATCCTTGAGATCGGAATCCGTGAAACCTTCCCCTAAAAGAGCGTACCGTGGGAAGGGAAGATTTCCGGCAGCCATTCTCCCTTTCATGATCTTCTTATTCGTAACAGCAAGGGCATCCTGGGAGGAAAGAGGAAAATCCAGCCCCAAATTTTCCGCCACATAGGCGGCAGTGTAAACCGGCTGATCCGTTCCAACCACTACAATACCTTCTAGGCTGTATTTTTTAACTGCCGTCAGGGTTCCCTCAGGATCGAAGGTACTCGCCTTTTCCCTCTCCCTTACTAAAAGACACCCAGGGGCTGCCAGATTCTGGTCTGATACTACAATCTTGTGTCCCCGTTCTTGTCCTCTTTTTATTGCACTGATCTGGCTGCTCCCACCGCCTAAAACAAGGATCTTCATTTACCGACAGTTTCCTTCTCCCAAAAGTATTACTGGGAATATACAGGAGAGTGGAAAAAAAGGATATATCACTTTCCTAGAGGGGGCAGGGGTTTTTTAAGGGTATAAAGGGATTTTCCAGAGAAGAGTCTTTTGTAACTCGATAATAGAGGAGAATAATGATACACCAGGAGGCAGAATAGTTTTATTAAACGGAAAAGGTTATAGGAAGAGGAGGTTTGGGAGGGATTGTAGGGAAAAAAGATATTCGTGACCTTGATTTTACCTTTGAGAGCCTTATTTTTGAACATCATGGCAGAGATGTAAACAAAGGGTGGATTCATTACGGCTATCTCTTTTACAACATTCCTTCGAAGGATCCTGTAGCTGCTCACCCTAACGTTTCTTGGTTTTCGGAACAGCAGGTTAAAAACAAGATCATGCAATCTTGATCCCGTGCTCCTTATAAAACCATCCCTTCTGCCCTCCATTACAGCATAAACAACATCCCACCCCTCCCTTAGTTTCTCCAACAAGCCTGGCATCAGTTCCGGTGGATGCTGAAGATCCGAATCCAGGGTAACTATGTACTCCCCACTGGCGGTTCTAAGACCTGCAAGAAGCGCCGTTTGCTGCCCCTGGTTCTTTTCAAAGCTAAGGCAGGTAATATTGTTATAATCTTCCCGGAGGGATTCCATGACAAGAAGAGTGTCGTCCCCGCTTGCATCATCCACTAAGACAACCTCCCAAGGGAGACCCAAAGAATCTAGAGATTCCTTTATTCTTCCCACAAGGATCGGGAGTGTGGAGGAGCTTCTATAAACAGGAACTACCACAGACACCATCTTTCTACCAATTGGAAAGGATTATCCCCCCTAAAATTAGGAGGACTCCAAGGGAATGATATATTCTTATTCTCTCTCGTAACACAAAACGGCAGCCGAGGAGGATAAAAATGTAATTTAGAGAAGAGAGCAGGTAAGCTCTTCCCAGGGGAACCGTTCTAAGGGCATAGAAATAGAGCAGCGGAGCGGTAAGGGTAAAGAACAAGCCCAGGATCATTGGTGCAGTAAAAAAGCTGAAAAACAGGTATTTGAAACCCCGTTCTGTATCAAGCAAAAGGGCCCCTTTTTTTATCATAATCTGAGCTGCTGCTGTTAAAAGAGATACTCCAAATAGGGCAAGATAAGGCTTATACATTCCTCTTCTCCCCTAGTCCACATAAAACAACACCACCAACTATGAGCAGAGTCCCAAGACCCTGGGAAAGAGAAACCTTTTCTGCAAAAAAGAGAATCCCAACAAATAAAACCAGGATATACTGAAGACTGAATACTGAATAAGCAAGTATTAAGGGTATATTTTTGAGTATGAGAATCCAAAGGAATCCCCGAAACAAGAGACATAAATAACTCAGGATATGGGGAAAACTAATTATCCTATCCTGCTGAAGGGATAGGGTACTTCCCCATTTTGCCAAACCTTGTCCAAGTAGAAGCAAGACCAGCGGAATTAGTAAGGAGATGGGTTTTGAAAAAAGGTTACAAAAGAAAGGTAATACAGACTTTGATCCTCTCGTGGATACCTTATTCGTCTGTTTTGATTTCTTCGCTTTGTGGAAGGGTATCATCCTTCTTTGGCCGCTCGACCGAGCAGGCATTAGCCGCTCCTCAGGAGGGTATTCCCAGTTTTGGGAATACCCAGATTTTTAAAGCCATGAAACCGATAAAGACCGCCAGGGCAACTAATAGTTCCAAAAATAACTCCTTATATATTTCGAATATAATATATATAACAAATTTATTATTTTTAAGCAATGGCACAAATCAACAACAAAAGATTTAAGAAGCTTTACTCTTCCACTCCAAGGCTTTCCAAGTCGGCAAGATCCTTTTTTCTTCCGGCACTTTTTTTATTCCTGATAAGGTGATCTTTGCTGATGAAAAAAACTCTTACCTTTCCATAGTCTCCCTGATCCCTTCCTTCCCAGGCCTCCTCAAAATCCACCCCTTGAATGGATGTGACAATATCGATCCTTACAGGAGGAACCCCTAGTTCAACAATCTGCAGGGGTTTCAGAAAGGCTTCGGCTGTCAAGCCACAATTCCCGAAACCAAAATCCTCCAAAGCCGATAATAGAAGTTTAACATTTTTCTTTTCTGAATGAATAAAGACATCAATGTCCCCGGTAAAACGGGGGGCGCCATGGAAAGCTACGGCATAACCACCAACAATCAGATACTTTACCTTATGTTTGTTGAGTAATTCGAACCACTCTTTGAAGTCCTGGAAGATGTTTTCCATAATACTGCCTTCTTAAGGAATCTACGGCAGCCACCCTCTGGTTTGGCGACATACCCAACCAAAAATCAAGGTTTACCTTTGCTTCGCAGGTCTCAGATGATCTAGTATGAACTTCGACAATCATAATCAATCATAGTGGCATAGATCCCTACAGTCAATAGAATCCTCCGCCACATCCTCCTATTCTATATTTTATCTGGTATATGGATTACATCCCTGGGTTTACTCCCATTTTGAGGACCTACAATTCCCCTCTTTTCCATATCCTCTACCAATCTTGCTGCTCGATTGTAACCTATCTTGAGCCTTCTCTGCAGATACGATGCCGAGGCCTTGCCTGCCACAGAAACAATCTCCAAGGCCTTCTCCATCAAAGGATCATAACCTGTATCACTTTCCAGAGTAAAATCATCCTCCTCTTCCTCAAAAAAGATCTCATCGTCTATATACTCCGGCTCTCCTAAGGTCTTTACATGATCAGTGATTCTCTCCACCTCCTCCTCGGAAAGGTACGCGCCCTGAATTCTTATAAGATTCGGGTCCCAGGCGGAAGTAAAGAGCATGTCTCCCTTCCCCAGAAGCTTCTCTGCTCCCACGGCATCAAGAATAATCCTGGAGTCGAATTTCCCTGCCACCATAAAGGCAATTCTAGAGGGGATATTGGCTTTTATAAGACCGGTTATCACATCAATGGAGGGTCTTTGAGTGGCAAGGACAATATGGATTCCCACAGCCCTGGACATGGCAGCCAACCGAGCCAGGGTAGCCTCCAATTCCTTTCCTGTTGTTGCCATAAGATCGGCAAATTCGTCAATCACAATCACTATATAGGGCATTGGCAGGGTAGCCAAATTCTTATTTTTTATTTTCCTGTTATAGGAGCGGATATCCCTTACTCCCAGGGTATCAAGAAAGGCATACCTTCTTTCCATCTCATAAATACAGTACTGCAGGGCCTGGAAAGCCTTTTTTGGTTCCGTAATTACTGGGGTTAAAAGATGGGGAACATTGTTGTAGAGCTTAAGCTCCACGATTTTCGGATCAATAAGGATAAGTTTAACTTCTTCCGGTTTTCTTTTGTATAAGATTGAACAGATTATGGAGTTTACACACACAGACTTTCCAGATCCTGTGGCACCGGCTATAAGGAGATGGGGAGTTTGAACAAGATCTATTATCTGTCCCTCCCCGGTAATATCTTTACCAAGAATAACAGGAACCTCCATCCTGGCGCTCTCAAAGATATCCGATTCTACAAGTTCTTTGAAAGAGACAATTGCCCGGTGTTTATTCGGAACCTCTATACCTACAGCGTGTTTTCCTGGAATGGGAGCCACAATCCTGACCCTGGAGGCCGCTAAACGCAGAGCAATATTATCCGCAAGATTTACAATTTTTGAAAGTTTTACCCCTGGAGCAGGAAGTATCTCGAACATGGTAATTACGGGACCTTTACGAATGCCAGTAACCTCTGCCTTTATTCTGAATTCCTCCAGGGTTTCCTTTAACACATCCGCAGCCCGGCGGGTATCATCATCAATCACCCAATACTGCCCATCGGGATAATCGTTTAATAACTGCTTTACTGGAACTACATAGGGGTTTCTTGGAGCCACCGGCTCAGCCTCTTCTGGGCCTTCCGAATCCTCCTCCTGTTCCTCTTCAAAAAACTCCTCCTCTTCTTCCTCCCCGTCCATCTCCTCATAAAGGGGAATCGGCTCTTCCTGCCGGATCTCCGCTGTTTCCTCCATCTCCTCCCCCTGAGGCAGGCTTTCCTCCTGCTTTCCCATCCGGAGGATCGTTGGAATATCCAGATCCTGCTCCTTTCCAAGAGGAGAAGGAATCTCCTCAGCGGGAGAGGAGGGAAATTCCAGAGACAAGACAGGAGAATCCTCAAGAATCTCAGCATATTCCGAGGATTGTACAGGAGATGAAGCTAAAGGGACTTCCATGGTTTCTGGAGTTTTCCCGGTTTCCTGGTTTTTCGGTTTAAGCCAGAACCCCAGTCCCGCGGTTAGAATCAGGAAAAGCAGGGTAAGAAGGACAAGAATGATAAGGCTTCCGGCGAATCCAAAATTGTACAGGAGAAAATCAGTTCCCAGAGAAGAGCTCTCTTGGCGCAGGATACTGATAATCATACTGATGGAAAGAAAGGGCAATAGGGATGCGAAGAGCGAGGGAAACCACCTCCGGGCAGGAAGGGGCAGGAACAAAAGAAGGGATGTAAACAATAGATACAGGGGAATATAAAAGGAAATCCAGGAAAAGGTTCTCTGTAGGATAATGCCTGGAATGGAAAAAAAATGTATGAATCCCTTTAAAGTGGGTCCGGTAAAAACCAGAAAAAGGGTAATTGAAAAGTATAGAAAAAGCACCAGAAAAACCAATCCAAGGGTAAGCACCCCTCTTTTTACAGCCACAAAAAACTCCTCTCAATATTATCGGTAAAAAAACCCTCCCGGGTAAGGCTCTTTAATGATTCCCTCTCCTAAAAAAAGAACAACCCAACCAGACCAAAGGGGATAAGATAAAAACTGAAGAAATAGAGTTTTCCCCTCTTTACAAGTCTTAAAAGTAGCAATAGAGAAAATAAACCTACCAGAAAGGCACTTGTTGCCCCGGCAGTCAGCACCAGGGGAGAGGTCAGACCGGATAAGGTTTCCAAATCCTTTAGTT
>ENA-OSEO01002373-OSEO01002373.1-sediment-metagenome-genome-assembly--contig:-NODE-2373-length-27100-cov-12.174777_pt1 | contig 27100 bp, 29 predicted proteins | sample MGYA00237883_ERZ534232 | MGnify/ENA metagenome assembly ERZ534232
TCTGGACTGAAGATCGAACTTGATGTCCGCGATCGGGATCTCGCCAACTTGCATTTGGTTCTCGATGACGTTCCGCACGATTACCCTCCGAAGATTTGCTTGTCAGAAGTTCGTATCCTGGCAAGGATCAAAAGCGTTCAAGCTTATGTTTAATTCGTACTATCAATTCGTTACATATCACTCAGAGTAGAATGTGTCAAGGACAAAAACATCACAGACTAGCAAGAGCTGCGGACGCAGTTCCTCGCCGGAGCAGGGCCAACCCCTTGGTTTATAATGGAATAAGGGTCTCCGTTCAGGCACTATGTACCTTCTCCCACGCATTATGTTCTTCCGTCCACGGCAGCCATTTGTCTTCAACGTAGCTATCCCATGTTTGTTGAACTTCGGGATGATCCACAATACGTTCGGTGTGCGGGATGGTTTCCGGCTGGTCCTAACCCTCGTGCCAATCGGGATTCGGCATTTGCCGGATAATTTCAGAAAGGAGTTCGGGAATGTCATTCTTGTTGCGGAGTGAAGAACGGTCAACCCAATCTTCGCATCGAGTGGGAACCGTGGGCAATTCCGGCTCCCGCCGGTTCTGTACCTCCAACCATTCATCCTGCTCGTGTTTCTCTTCGCGCCCCCATGCCTGCGTGAAGCAGCCTCGCTCATGTGGAATACTTGAAAGCCACAGCACCTTCTCATACTCATCGATACTGCGAACCAGCTTCGAACGCAGAGTAGCCAGCCGGAGCAGATAATCGACCAATCGGATAGCTTTATGTGATTCAGGATTAAGTATCTGTGATTCGTTCACAACTTCACTCATCTAAATTGGTTCTTGGCCTAACGTAAAAGTGAGCCGCAGCCCACGGTTAAGGTTTTAGCCGATTACTGCTCGCTGTCGGCTCAACTGATTTGTTATCTGCCCAAGTTCTTCAAAGGCAAGTTCAACCAAAGCCTTTCGTTGTCCTTGGTTCATCTTGGGCCAGTCGCCACGGTTAGCATCAAGCCAGACACCGGCCAATATGCGCTCTACGTTGCTTCCGTAGTCTAATTTATGTTTAAAAAAGTTTATGTCCAAATTTATTCCTTAGATAACGAGACTGTCGAAAAACCCTTTTTGGGGATGATTTCCTTGCCGTAAAAATTAATAATCAAAAGAACGATATTCTTACTGGCGATCGATGTCTATCCCAACCCAGTGGCAGAAATGGCCCCCTATAAAGGAGATACTCTCGCCCAGGCAGCCTATCTTTGCTCTGATCCCCGATTATGCTGCCTCCATCGCATAGGTTTTCCCGAAATTGACGATCTTTTCAATATTGTGAACCAGGCAGTATAGCATCCATTGGATGTTTACCTTTATCTGACCTCGTAAGGTAAACCGGTCCATCCTCTTGCAGGCCCGTATATTGCCGAAAACCGGTTCAACAATCCCCAACCGTTTGCTGTAAATGCGGCGCCCTTCTTCGGTATCAATCTTTTGTTTCATCTCATCGGTAAGGCTGCCGGGACGTTTACCATAAAAGACATCAACCTGACGCGACACCGTGTTTGGTTTCCTCAAACATTTTCCGCCCAATCGACATTCACGGCATTCGGTCTTCGGCGCCTGGTAGGCAATGGCCTTATACCCATCAGCCGTCTGAAAGTTTCGGTTCCGTACATAAAGTCCTTGACCTGCAGGACAGATTAGTTTTCCGGTGCGATCATCCAGTCGAAAGTCTTCCACGCTGAACCAGCGCTTCTTGGATTTATATCTCTCATGGCGTTTATCCACTGATCGACGGCGCCGGCCAGCGTCTTTAAAGCGAACATCCCGCTTGCGAAACTGCGGGTCCGGCACGTAAGCATCGACTTTAGGCTCCTTACATGCCTCAAGATTCTGAACACTGTAATAGCCTGTGTCGGCGCTGATTTGCCTGTCCTTTAGAGGCTCCTGCCAACCAATCGCTTCCAGTTTCTCTTTCGCTCCCTCAAGCATCGGTTCCATGTGGGCACTGTCTTCACCTTTTCCAAAAGCCGATGGGTGCACAACGACCTGATATCTCTCATCCACGATTGCGTTGGCATTATACCCTTGTATTACCCCGTGGGAGGTTGCCAGCTTCGCCGACTCATTGTCCGTGACGTTGCTCTGAATCTCTTTTCCACCGGCTCCGATCTTCGGATCGTTTTCAGAAAGAAACTTGTCAATCCGATCTGCCTTCTGCTTCAGCCTCTTGATCCGCTTTTCCTGGCGTTGCCGATCTGAATCGCCTCTGCCCCTGTCTTTTTTGTCTGCCACCCGATGCTCACGTACCGCTTCTTTCACTTTCCTCTCAAGCGCTTCCTGTTTCTTCTTTAGATCGGCAAACGTGCCACTCCACTCTTTTGACGCATTCGAAGAAAGCTTCAGCCCATCCAGACTGAAATGGGTCCCCCCCAGTAATCCCTCTTCTTCACAAACCAGAAGAACCTTAGTGAATAATGGCTCCATCTCTGCGTCCATTGACGAAACAAAGGCGGCTATGGTGCTGTGATCCGGCTTCTGCCCGCATGCCAGTGCCATAAAAGTGATGTTCTCACAGCAGGCTCGTTCCAGGGACCGGGATGAGATTAAGCCCCGCGAATATCCCAATACGATGACCTTTGTCAAAACCTTTGGCGCTATAGCCTTGCGGCCCGTATCGTCGTTGCAATACCGATCATCAAACATACTCAAGTCAAGCCGTTCTTCCACCACATGATGTATCGCGTATTCCAACGTGCCGGGCACCAGTTGGTCTTCCAAAGATGCCGGTACCATCATCAGTTGACTGTAATCGTATTGCCTGTATCGGGCCATCTGTGATTCTCCAACGGATGAGTCTTAAGCCTTTTTACTATCCAATATCACAGATTAGCTAATAGTTCACGCTTTTTATACTAGTAATAGCAATTTTATTTACTTTTTCGACAGCCTCAACGTATAAGTAACCGGCAAGCCGCGTAGCGGCTTGTCCGGTTGACGGGCTTGTTGGGCGCCCCCGCTGCACCCTTCAAAATGTCTATTTCTCGTCTGGTTTCAACTGTTTCACCCATGAGTCGACCGCGGTACGGACCGCTCTGTCCGGGTTTTCGATGTCGAATTCCTTCCATAGCATCGGCGCAAGGTCGGATGGAAGATCAGACTTCTTGTCCTTTATAATCAACACGTCTTGCCCGCGAGACTTAAAGAAGCCAAACTCAAGCGCCACATTCGGGTTTGTAAACTGACGCAGCCTCTCCTCCTTCATGTCTACAACATGGTCTGACACGTGTATAGCGATTGCATATTTACAGGAGAGCATGTTGATAATTAAATTATCCCATAGGGTATCGGAGAAGTTCCGGTCGTCGTCATCCACACGGATAGCTTTGAAGCCACGCGTCTTGCAGGCCTTCTTCAGTTCCTTGACAAGCAGGCGATACTTGGCGTCGTCCCGAAACGGCATCGCCAAGAAGATCGTTGTGTCGTAGGGATCGGAAGTCCAAGCACGCTCAAGCTGCTGGTTATACCGTTCAAATGCCTCGTGAATCCCGCCCAGGACCGGCCGAACCGAGAAGTCTGCCGGCGCGCCCGCAGGTACGGTGGTCTTCTGTGTCCCTTGAATCAGTGCCACGACGTATACCCTAAGGAGGTCCGGGGCGAGTTCGCCCGGCCGTATGAGCTGCCCTCCGCCTTGGAGGTAGGCCTCGAGCTGAGCGGCGTTCCATGAACTTCGCTTGAGGGTCGCCGCATCGAGTGTACATGAATCCCAGCGAACACCGTCGAGGCTTGCGTCGGTCAGGTTGGTGCCGAAGACTCTGGCAAAGGCCGCATTGGCGCCGCCAAGAATTGCTCCTGCCAATGTCGCTCCGGTGAGGTCCGCCGCCCGGAGGTCCGCTTGTCGAAGGTCCGCACCGTCGAGACAGGCACCTGCCAAGACCGCGGCCTCGAGGTCCGCGCCGTCCAACTTGCACTCGCCGAGGTTTGCCCCGGCCAGATCGGCGCCGCCAAGATCGGAGCGCCTCAGAAACGAGCGGCGCAGATCGACGCCGGGCAGCCTCGCGTGGCTGAGTTTGGCTCGTTCGTCGAACGCGAGGTCCTGGAACTCTCGCTCGCCCTGTGCGTAGCGCCTGCGTAGTTCCTCGCTAGAGATGCGTAGCTGTTCGTTCACTTTCGACCTCCGCGGCGTTGGCCGTCCGCTTGCTTCAGGTTCTCCGTGCGTGAGGCGTCAGATTACACAGTCCCCCTGTCGGCGCAAGCAGCCACCACCCGCCATCGTTGCCCCCGCTCCTCCCGTCGGGCGCGCTCGCACTGTGTCGTTCCACAGCAGTGCCGCGAAGCCTCCTATTTGTCCTGGGCCCGCCCAACGAAATAATAACAAACAGGGTTCACCTCCGCCTTGAGATATTGAAGGACAGAAAGCGACAGGAAAACCCCGTCAAAACCCTGCGCCTCCTGGATGCGCTGCATGTTATGGTCCGTGCTGGATATTGCCAATAAACGACACTGACCGGTGTAGGATATGGACAATAACCAACAGCAGCGCTGGGGCCGTGTCGCGCTCTTCGATCCGAGTCCAATCCAGGTTGGGGGTACCCTGGAGAGTACCTGTAGGTCCCCGCGTCGTTGGGATTCGAAGAGGCGCGCTATCTGTGGTGCGCTGATTCGGTGCATCGGTTGTCCGATGGGGGACCAAGGGGCGGAAATCTTGAAGATCTGGGACGATTGGCGATTGAAGCATTGCTGCGGACCTTGGAAGCCGACCACGGCGGCGCGGCCGTGCGGTTTGAGGCTGGCAAGGATGTGCTGCACCCAGCCCCAGTCGGCCTTGCCGCCGGGGAAGCCCGCACCCTTGGGGAAGCGGTCGAGTTCGTCGGCGTCGTAGTCCTTTTCCTTGAACTCGGTCTGGTTCCACATGGGGTTGGCCACGGCACGGTCGAAAGTCCGGAGGCGGTTGCCCTGGCGGAATTTGGGTTTGCGAAAGGTGTCCCCGATCTGAATCTCGCCCTCCATGTCGTGGATGATCATGTTCATATTGGCCATGGCCCAGGTGCCGGGTTCGTTTTCCTGGCCATAGAGCTTCAGGGGTGCGGAAGAGAGCGGATATTCCCGCCCGCCGTTTTCTTTCCGGCCTTGGCGGTTTGGAAAATCCGCCCTCCGTTTTTCATCGAGAGTCAGCTCGCATTTGATGAGCAGGCCGGCTGAACCGCAGCACGGGTCGTAAACGTCCATGCCGGGCTCGGGGTCCATTATTCGGGCGATGACGAAACCGACTTCGGTCGGAGTATAGAATTCGCCGGCGCTCTGACCGCTCCCCTCAGCGAACTTGCGGTCGAGATACTCATAACTGCGGCCGATGATGTCGGGTTCAACGTCATCGAGACCGAGTCGCTTGGCATTGATCGCCTCGATGAGGTTGCTCAGGCGGGCGTCGTCGATGTCCCGCTGCCCATGGGTGGTGGCGTTGAAGTCAATGCGGTCAATGATGCCCTTGAGGAGGGGATTGGCGTCCGCGATGGCGCGGAGGTGACTGGTGAGCTGCTCGCCGATCTTGTCCGAGAGCGCGCGGATGACGGACCAAACGGCGTCGTCGGGGTTCTTGGGCGCCAGCGGGAGGAAGAAGCGGACGAGCTTCTTGTCATGCTTCACGAGCTTGAACGCCCTGGTCCGCGAGCCGACCTGCTGGGCCATACCGTTGATCTCATCATCGAATACGTCGCAGAGGCGCTTGGTGAAGATGAGCGGGAGAATGAAATCCTTGTATTTCGGTGCGTCCTTGGCGCCGCGGATGGAACAGGCGGCATCCCAGATCCAGGATTCGAGGGATATGTCGTTGCTCTTACCGCTTTCCATCGTCAGCTTGCCTATTGGTGGTTGGTTGCTTTTGCGCACACAGTGCACCGGCGGCGCGAAGCGACGGACGGGAGCGCCGATGGTTCGGCATTCTCTTTCCGCGCGTTCTCCCATCGGATCGTGAAAGAACGTCCATCAGTTCCTTCGCCAGATTGGGCGCAACAAAATCGGGACTTGTGCAGACGGAGACGATATCCGGCTTAGGCCACCGGGCGGAGCGCTCACGTCCGTGAGTGAACCTGTGACGCAGTGAGTTCCACGTCTTGTGTTCCAGCCACATGGCCGGCGAGTCGATTGCCAACTGCACCTGCCAATGCACCCGGCACCAGGGCCACGTTTTCATCGCATGGAACATGAAGTTCCCGATGTTGGCTTGCTGTCGCTGGTCCATCATGTCGTGATGCTCGTCAACATGGAGGATGTGGGTTGTGCGAATGCGTGATTGTGCCGTTCCACTACGATCGATACGGGACGCTCGGCCCACGACAGGAGACGGTGAAAGCAGTCGGCCGCGTCAGGCACCAGATTGAAGTAGTCCATGTCGATATCAAGTATCGAGTACATCCTCCTTTGTCGCTGGCCGAATCGCCCTGTAGGGACCCGTGTGCAGGGCAGTGTGGCGCAGGCCCTCAGTGTCGAGCGACCCGATGGGCCACTCCGACTCTCCCGTGCGGCATCTGGCTCCATGTGCGACTTTCCAGCTCTCTGCCAGATGTCTTCTTGCGCGTGCCCCCCCCATTGCTTGAAGAAGAACGCCACCCCTTGCTCCATACAGGTATCGCGGACGTCCAGTACCCAGTTTTTCTGCATGGGGCGAGCGCCGGGCCCCGATTCGCCGCCGACAATCACCCAGTCTATACCTTCGAGGTTCAGGTCGCGCAACTGACCTAACAACGGCTCGACGGACAAAAACCTTACGGCCGACGGCACATGTGTGAGTCGTTCGACTCGATTCAGGTTCCCCCGAACTGTTACATGCTCCCCCTATAGCATTTATGGCGCTCAAGCCGGATGTGGCGCTGCGTGATCGCAGCCGATCCTCCGGCTTCCGGCGTTTGCCTAATGCCACGCCACAGGCCCCGCCAATAGCCGGGGCGAGGTGCGAGCGGAGGCCACTAGCGGTCGCTTGCAACCCGCGATTGTTGCGTGCCGGGCATGGCATGTGGTCTTGAGGGCGAGTCAAGCTTACCATGATAGCGGCGCGCGCGACAAGTCCCAGACCCCGGCAGACTTCGACGTTCGGAGCGCGGCGAAGTGTCTGACCGAGGGGACGGGTATTGATTCATTGACATAAATCATATCGTCAGCTCTGTTTTCACTTCTTCGAGGAGCCCTCAGTCCCGACTGGCGAGTAGGGGACCCAGTCCCGATTTCCCCATTGCCGTCATCCCATGAAGTGCCAAGCTTTCTCTCCTTTGTGGCCGTGGTGATCCGGAAAGCCGGAAGACTCGATCCTCTCAATCAATATATCAATACCCTTTCCCCCATCCGCCCTTATCGGTATACATCTTTCCGGTGACCAACCTTTACAATCCAAACTGTCAATTCATAATCCTGTATTGAATATACAATCCGATACTTACCTTGCCGCAACCGGTATCTATCTTGGCCAGTAAGCTTCTCGCATCCAAAAGGGCGCGGATCCTCTGATAAATCTTTTATCCTTCTTAGAATGCTTCGCAGATCATTCTTTGGGATCTTTCTCAAGTCCTTCCAAACCGATTCCCGGAAATAAACCTCATATTCGACCATCTCTTTTCAGCCTTTTTATCATTTCATCATATGAAATCAGGGCTTCGTCCACTCTTTGATCGAATGCTGCAAGGTCGTCCGCATCTTCAGCGAGAGCTTCTCTGACGGCAGCGTTAACGAGGTCGGAAATAGACCTGGAAGTCTCAACTGATTTTAATTTCAGCGCCTTATGAAGAGCGGGATCCAAATAGATGGTTGCTCTTTTAACGGCTGTTGCCATAATGTCACCTCCTATTGTGTGACATTATTATGCTTTGATGTCTTAACGTCAAGTATCCGTTGCTTGAAAGCGAACGGAGACATGACCCGCCGCACCAGTGGCGCCGAAACGCCCTCTTGCCAGAGGCTCAAGGATTTGCGCGGTCGGAGTCCATGCGATTGTTGGCACAGGGCTGTGCAACATCGCGTTGCCTCACTTCCTCAGTCCCGACTCGCGAGTAAAGGACCAGTACCGATTTCCCCATTGCCGTCATCCCATGAAGTGCCAAGCTTTCCCTCCTCTGTGGCCGGGGTCATCCGGAAAGCCGGAGGACTCGATCCTCTCAATCAATATATCAATACCCGTCCCCCCCCATCCCCCTTGCCGTGGAACATCTGAGGGAATCTTGCCTTGTGCTACAGGCGACATTTCGCCTTGCACGCCGGTATCTTCAGAAATCCAGAGGCCAGGCGCGGCGAGATAACGGGCAAGCACATCGAGGGCCTCGGCTTGGGTCGGCCTTCCTGGGGTTGGGGCAGGTAACAGACCAAAGGCGATGAAATGGGATATGGGTGACACCTGTGCTTTCTGCCTATACGTCCACTGCTATCTGCTAACTCTCAGAATATTTGAGCCTCAATCCCACAATAATTGACCCCGCCCCCCCGCCCCCCCGCTACCTCGCCTAGCCCGCCTGACCCCGAAGAACCCGCGGGGTGCAGGGGCATCGAGAGGAACTGGCCCAATAAGCTAGAAACACATCAGGTCTGCCTCGCCGCCTACCGGTTGACAGTCCGTAAGCGCCTTGATTTTTTATTTCTCCCGCTTTAAGTGCAGGTTCAGCCAAGAACCGCGTCTTCAGCAGGAGGAATACAGATGCCGCTATCAGCAACACCGGAAGAAATTAAAGCATATGAGAGGCAGTTGAACAAGGGACAAATCAAACCTGATAGCCTGCCCCCTTGTCCGCAATGCTATGTGGAAGCTGCTCACTTCAAGGAGCACGCCTATCGGGATCGCAAATTCTTGGTCATAGTCGATATGCTGGTAGTAGCCGTTTTAAGCGTACTTTTGCGCTTTAGGTGCCCAGGGTGCGGCAAGACCTTCACCTTTTACCCCGATTTTGCTCTGCCTTACAAACGCTATACCCGACCCACAGTCACTGAGTTGAGTCGTTCTTACGTCCAGGACCCTGAGGCCACATACGAAAGCGCCGTTATGGTCGATGGAAGCGTTCCGGGTTATCCGGACGATCAACGCACCTTGGCGCCTTCCACCATTCACCGCTTTGCCACAACAGTTTCGCGTCTGGCCACAACCGCGGGAACGGCCTTGGATCTGGTCCTTCAGCAAAACCCTACCTCGACCATCTGCCGGGACCTTGCACTTGTGACCGTGCCTGCGCGCAAATACAGGACCAGCGCCCGAAAATACCTTCTGCTCCAGTGCTTCAGGTTCTTTGTGATCGAGGCCCTGTTCCACCACACGTTCACCACCTCTATTTTCACCAAGTTGGCAATACGTTGTGGATTCGGTTGAGGTAGATGTCACCTCCACATGGGAAAGGAGGTGACCTGGTGAACAAAGAGGAAGAAAGATGGGCGATCTTCTGGTGCGATTTGCTCAGTCCCGTCATCTATGGCGAGATTGAACCGCACAGGATCAATCGATTTTTGAAAATCCTGGCAAGAAAGCCGATCCGCTTTCCCGACGGCCGGTTCAAGAAACCATCCCTTTCTACCCTCAAGCGCAAACTGAAAAAGTATCTCAAGGGCGGCTTCGACTCCCTGGCACGCAAGAAGCGCGACGATTCGGGCAGGCCTCGGCATCTACCGCTGGAAATCATCCAAAAGGCCATCGAACTGAAAAAAGAGCAACCCCTGCGATCCCCCCTGACCATCAATCGGTTCTTGGAAGAGCTTTATGGCAAGACCGTGCCTGTCTCCACGCTGTATCGACATCTCAAAGAGGCGCAGGCCACCCGTCTGAAGCTGGGCGTCACCGCCCAAAAGGTTCGCAAGCGCTGGGGCCGAGACCACACCCACGACCTGTGGCTCGGCGACTTTGCAGACGGTCCCTATGTGCTGGAAAACGGCATGGTCTTGCCCACCTACCTGTCGGCATTCATCGATTGCTACAGTCGCTACGGCGTAGAAGCACGCTATTATCTGCGTGAAAATCTGTATGTGCTCATCGACTCGTTTCTGCGAGCCATGGCTACCCACGGCCCCCCGTTGAGCCTGTATGTGGACCACGCCAAGATCTATCTTGCTAACGCTTTGAAGGCCGCATGTCATCGCTGCAACATCAAACTGCTGCACCGCCCCCCGGGTGATCCTTCACCAGGGGGCCTGATTGAGCGTCTCATCCAGACAATACAGGGTCAGTATGAGGCAGAGGTTCGAGCGGGCCAAATTCTCAGTCTTTCACAGCTCAATCGCGGCCTGTCGGCATGGCTCGCCGTCAGCTACCACGACACGATACACAGCGAGACCGGTGAAAAACCCAAAGATCGCTATGAGAAAGGGCTTACCGTGATCAGACAGATTGACATGAGCCGTGTCCTGGAATCCTTCATGACAAGGGTCTTTCGCACGGTTGACAAAACCTTCTCCGATGTTCGGCTCGACAAACGCTTTTACCGCGTTGACCCCAGGCTGCGCAGAGATCGCGTCGAAGTCCACTACGACCCCTTCTCGATGTTGAACACTGTAAACATCTATTCGCTGAAGGGACAATACCTGGGCACCGGAACGCTTCACGACCGTTCAGGCGGTATCCCTGTCGGCCCCGGACAACAACCTGGCCCCCTCAAGCACAACTACATCGACCTTCTGGTTCAAAAGCACAAGGACCAGCTTAACGAGCGAACCGGCGGCATCGACTACCGCAAGGTGGTCGAGCACAGAGCATGGCCGTTCCATGAATTTGCCAAGACTGTGGCCGATCTTCTGGGAAGAAAGGGCGGTTTGGCATCTCTTACGGCCCAGGAGCTTGAATCGCTCAAAAAGACTTACAACCAGAGCCTTTCCATAGACCGACAAATGGTGAAAAAGGCCTTTGAAAGGGCATTGCATAAATCCGTTCCCTACATCGTACGGGAGCTGAAAGACTTGATCAAAAAGGAGGCTACCTGATGTTTTTGTCCCATTTCAATCTGACGGCCCACCCGTTTATGGAAAACCCTCCCATTGAATGGATCCTGACCGATCCGCGTATCGAGCAGGCCCTGGCCCGCTTGAAATTCTTCCAAGACCAGGGATTGATCGCTTTGATCCTGGGGCAGACCGGTATCGGCAAATCCACCCTCTTGCGTCTTTTTATGCACCATCTGCCCCAAAATCGGTATCATCCTGTTTACGTGCACCTCACACCCCTAAATGCCAATGCGTTCCTCAGACTGGTCGTCACCAAGCTGGGTGAGGTGCCCAGGATGGGCAAGGACAGGCTCTTTCTTCAAATAGCGGACCGGATCGGCAAAAGTGAGAAGTGCACGATTCTGATCATTGACGAGGCCCATATGATTGACCCCAAGGCATTGACGGACCTGCGACTGCTGGTCTCGGCGGTCGATACCCATCTGCCGCTCAAGATCGTGCTCAGCGGGCAGGAGAACCTGAGCCACATCCTGAATCGGTCCTCTCATGCCGATCTGGTCCAACGCATCTGCGTCCGCTTTTCATTTGGGCCCCTGTCCAAAGACCAGACGCGCGCCTATATCGATCGACGAATGACGCTGGCCGGCGGTACAGAGAAAACCTTCGAACCGGAGGCCAAGGATCTGATCCATGACTACACCGGGGGGGTGCCCAGGCAGATCAATAACGTGGCCACTGCGTGCCTGATCAATGCTGCGGCCAAGAAGCTGAAAAAGGTGACCGAGTCCCTTGTCAACGAGACCATGTCGGAGTTCCAACTACCATAGGGAGGATGTCATGGGTAAGCGGTACTCAAAAGAGGAACTGCGGGTGTTGAGGAACGAGATTCCAATTGCGGTAGTCATTAGTGATTTGCTTAAGATGGAACATAAGTTATCCGAAGGCTATTTTCGTTTCCTGTGTCCGATCTGTTTTGAATTCGACACTGGAACAAATCCGAAGAAGAACCTGGCGCGATGTTTCAGGTGTGAGAGAAACTTCAATCCAATTGACATGGTAATGGAAGTCAGGCGGGTTGGCTTTCTGGAAGCGGCAGAATATTTAACCGAAATCCTTAGGTGCAGGGCAGAGTTGAAGAAAATGCTGGCCGAAAAGGAATTCGGCTTCACTGTTGATAGGCCTGCCTCGACATGAAATCATAGAAGCCTGGCCGACTGGCGAACGCTGACTGGTCTTCCCTGGCGCAGGCAGCGTTCGGCCGATCCTTCCTGGTGTCACCGCCGCCCCTCACCGAACCCCTGTGCGGCATTTTCGATCGCCCCCCTTGTCAGTATGTATCCTCCTCCGATATGGGGAGTTGGAGGCCCACGTAGAGCTCCAGGGAGCGTCTGGTACAGCCGGCAGTGAGGGGTCCGGTAGTCACCGACCGTGACATTCGGGGGTCAAATATCGTGAGAGTTCTGGGGACAGATAATGTGAGACTTAGCAGATATGGAATTTCTCCAATTGACACACGCAATCAACCAGTATGATCGCTCTCCGTGCAAATCAGTTTGATCCGTGTCCAAAGACTCTCTCGGGTATTGGTGTCTTTCTCTGATTATCGAAGAGCTTCGGTTTAATTTCCGGTTTCGGGCCAAAACTCAATAATAAACCGATTTCAACATCTGTTGCTTTCGAGTAATTTAAGCGTTGGGCTTCATGTTCTCCCGACAGATTCTTCGAGGCTTTAACTTCGATAATCACTTTATCGTCAACAAATATGTCAGGAACATATTTTCCGACAATATGACCATCATAAGCAACATTAATAGGAGATTGGGCTAAAGCCGAAATATGAAATTTGGAAAATTCAATCATCATGGCATTTTCATAGACTTATTCAAGAAAACCATACCCGAGCTGATTGTAGACTTTATAAAAAATCCGAATGATTTCTTGAGTCGAGGATTCGTGTTTAAATTTTAAGAAATCCGTGTTCATCCGTCTGAACCGTGTTCTATCCCACCATCTCCTCCAATCTGTCATCCAAATTTTCAGTCTGGATTCGAAGGTGAGTGATCGCTGCTGAGAGCTCACCGATCAGGTCCTCTTTCTGTTCATCTGAGAGATCTTTAACCTTCAATGCTTCAATATATTTGACCGCATTCAAGCACTCTTTTTCAAGCTCTTCAAAAAGGATTGCCATATTTTCAGGCGACACCGGCTTTTTTTCTTTCATGATCTTAACCTCTTCTTTGCCTTTTTTATATTTTGTCGAAAGGCGGCGATTTCATTCTCCCAGTGACGGATCAAACCAACGTCGGGCTCAAATTTTCTCTTTTCAGCCATTATCTTCAGCTCATGCTCGGAAATACGGCGTTGTAAACTCTGTATCCTTTTCCTGAGTGCCCTTTTCCCCATTTAAATCCGTCAGCCTTAATCTTATAGTACACAGATTTTCAGTTCAAAACAGATCATATGTTTCTTTATCATTATCCTTCTCTTTAATCTGCGTTCACCCTGTTAAATGCGCTTTGCGCCCCCCTATTGGGATTTAACAGGGTAAATCTGCGTAATCTGCGGACAAAAAATGCACTTGATCGTATCCAAAACGATCCTCAGATCCGCCTTGAACGAAACATTCTCACAATACCGCATCGCTAATTCAAGCTTGTCCGGAAGAACGATTTCCCGATAGCATCTCTCCGGATCGGCATGGCTGGAAAAGATCTCCTCTTCATTCCGGTATTTGATTGAGGCGAAATCGGAAAGCTTCGGCCGGGTCACCCTGCAGGAATCCCCTAAATCGAAGTGGTTATCGCCGGCAGATTTCCGGATGACCATCGAGCGGAACTTGATCAACCGAAACCACCGCTCTCCTTTTCCGATGCGCTCCTGGATGAAAATAGGCGGCCCGGGAGAATTGATCTTTATCAGGATGATGGTGACCAGGAAAAGAGGCGAAGAAAAAAAATGCGGCAGAGGCGAGGGTGAAATCAAGGAAACGCTTGATGGTCGGATAGTGTCCGCAGATTTCACAGATTTTCACAGATTATAAACAAGCCTTCTAATCCACAGATTACGCCGATTCACACAGATTCAAGAGAGTAAAAGTCCGCACCGCATTGATCGGGTCCCCCACATAGGGCTCGTGCAAAAATAACTTCCCATTTTGATGCGCCGATCCATCACGCCTGGCGGCGTTGCTCGTCGGTTAAATGGCCAGCCATTCGCCCTCCTCGCGCCTTGCCATGCGCGCGCCTCGACACCTGAAAAGGGGAACTTATTTTTGCACAAGCCCATATTTCTGATCTTCGAACTGGACCGTCTTGACCAGTCCGCCATTGTGGACGAGTAAGCAAGGAATGATTCGAGGTCTTAGCATCTTTTTGTCACAAGGTAAGAGATTCAGAATGTTAGAGGGTTAGCCGCGTGGAATGGAGAAGTGGTTTCAGCTCACCGCTTCGATTCCCTTTCGATCGACCAGGCTCAATAGTTTGGCGGCAGCGGAACCGGGCCTTTTTTCCCCCGACTCCCAGCTTGCTACCGACGTCTTGCTGACATTGAGATAGGCAGCAAAAACCGCCTGGCTAACATGACAGCGCAGGCGGATCTCCTTGATTTCCTTAGGCTTGTACGCCCTCACCGGGGGCAGACAAAGCGCGTCAAACTCACGCATGGTGGTTTCATTCATAATACCCGCATTATGCAAGCCCTTTGCTGTCTCATGAACCACTCGTAGAATACTGTCGGTTCCTTCACCCATTACAATGCACCTCGCTCAATTCACCGCAATCCAGGGCGGCCCGTATCTCATCTGGCCTCATTGACAGGTGTTTCAGGGCCGCCAATTCCTGTGCCTCAATGTTACCCCGGCTGTTCTTGGGAAACAGATACAGAAAAAATGCCCCTCTTTCCTTCTCAAAACCCAACAGGGTCCTCCAACTCCCTCGCTTTCCCTTGCCGGGCATGGCGATCCGTTTCTTGAAAAGACCCGCACCAAGATTTGCCTCAATCAACCCTCGGTTCATCTCATCGACCGCACCACAAATCTTGTCGTCCGTCAATCCCTGACGTTCAGCCAGCCGCACAAACTGCTCTGAGAAATAGACATTCAAATCTGGATTTTTTCTGAGGGCGTTTGCCATATAACCCAGTTATACACTAAAAGTCAACCCCCTCTTCTATGAAACTTCCTTCGATCAAAACGAGCCGCAACTCGTTTATATCCGGCACGTAACTATCCGCCACAATATCGCCAAACTCAACCTCGGCGATTTCACGCAGCCGCTCGACATCCACCAAACTCATGGCAGAGCCTTGATTAACCGTGCCAATCGTTCCTGTTTGTATTGGAGGTGATCCAGACGTTGAAAATCTCGCCAACTGCCGGCCTCTTCCAGTGTGCCCTGGCGATACCACTCCTCCATTTCTTCTACACCAGATACACCGTAGGTACCGGTTATTTGGAAAATTTGAGCCTGCACCTCGTGGAGCTGACGTTCCAAAAACCTCCGCACTCCTTGGGATATTAAGTCTTCTTGAGAGAGTCCAAGTTCTTCGGCTGCTGTCTTGATCAAATTCTGTATCTGTAACATTTTATTTATCCCTTAAAAATGACCTGAAGTACCATTTCTTGGCATGTATAGGTTTCTATTTTACTCCATTCTGCAATCCATGCCAATGCTTGCAACAGATTAAGCCTATTATTCTCTGCTGCGTGCTGCCACATTATGGGCTGAAAAAGGTTCATGATTCAACTATTCAAAAATTAAGATCGAACAATTTATAAAGGTTATCGATTCGTTAGGCGAATCGTCGTTTCCGTCACCTCTATTATTTCATCAATAAGAACTGAGCACCCGTTCGCTCGAAGCAACTGTATCGCCAAGAGTCCGATCAAGCCGGCTCCGAAAACGACAAATTTCTCTCCTAGCGTCGGGTTTGTCAGCTGAATCCCCTGCAATCCAATCGCCCCCAACACGGTAAACGCCGCCCCCTGATCCGTCACCCCATCCGGAATCTTCGCGCAAAGGTTCACCGGCACGCACACGACCTCCGCATGCGCCCCGTTGCTGACAACCCGATCACCTGGCTTCAATCCCAGCATCCCCGCATCCCCGCATCCCCGCATCCCCGCATCCCCGCATTCCCGCATTCCCGCATTCCCGCATTCCCGCATTCCCGCATTCCCGCATTCCCGCCTTCCCGCATTTCAGCATTCCCGCATTCCCGCATTTCAGCATCCCCGCATCCCCGCATCCCTTCCTCACTGCGGCTCATACTCTGGGGCGATTTCTTTGAGCTTGGCCTTGATGGCCGGTGCGTCCTAGGTCCTTGCGACCCTTACCAGATCGTCTATCTGGGCATTCAGGGCGGCGAGGTCGCAGTTTGTTCCGCGAAGGACCATGATCTTTTCGTGGCTCGTTTTGACGATGCCCTCGCCGACGGTTATGAGCTCCTCGTACAGCTTTTCGCCGGGGCGTAGGCCGATGAACTCAATGGGGATTTCATCGGGGCCGAATCCGGAGAGGCGGATCAGGTCCTTGACAAGGTCCACGATCTTGACCGACTTACCCATGTCGAGGATGAAGATCTCGCCCCCCTCTCCCATGGCCCCGGCTTCCAGAATCAACTGGGCCGCCTCGGGGATGCTCATGAAAAAGCGCGTCACCTCGGGGTGGGTTACGGTAACCGGGCCCCTTTTCGCGATCTGTTCCTGGAATATGGGCACCACCGAGCCCGAGCTTCCCAGCACGTTTCCGAAACGCACCGCCATGAAACGGGTGGGCTGGCTCCCATTCATGCACGAAAGATGCATCTCCGCCACTCGCTTGGTTGCTCCCATAACGTTGGTGGGCCGCACCGCCTTGTCCGTGGAAACCAAGACGAAGCGATCGACCCCTGAATCCCGAGCCGCTTCCACCAAGTTCCTGGTGCCAAAAACATTGTTGTGCACCGCCTCCCAGGGGTTGAGTTCCTGCATGGGAACGTGTTTGTATGCAGCCGCATGAAGGACCACGTCGGGTCTGAACTTTCCGAAGACCCTCTTCACGTCGTCGTTATGGCGGATGTCCATGAGGTAGGGGGTCGTGTCCAAAAACCTGAAGCGCTGCCGACACTCCATCTCGATACGGAAAAGGTTGAGCTCGCTCACATCGGCCAGCGCGAGCTTCCGGGGATAGAAGCGGGTGAGCTGCCGAACAAGCTCCGATCCTATGGACCCTCCAGCGCCGGTTACCAGAATCCGTCTGTCCTTGAGATATGAAGCTATGCTCTGCCGGTCCAACGCGAGCTCTTCCCTGCCCAGCAAATCCTCGAGCCGCACCTCCCGCAAGGTCTGTATGGACACCGTCCCGTCAATCAATTCCGCAAGACCCGGCACGGTCCGAAACTTCTTTCCGGTCCTCTCACAGGCCGCCACGATCCTGCGCATCTCTTCGCCGGAGGCCGAGGGGGTCGAAATGAGAATCTCGTCGAAGGCCTGCCGCAAATCACCTAAATCCTTCGTCCTGCCCAACACCGGCACACCATGGATCGTTCGTCCCTGTTTGCCCGGGTCGTCGTCGAGAAAACCCACCACCTCCATCTTCAGTCTGGGGTTGTCGTTTATCTCGCGCAGGAATTTCTCTCCGGTGTTCCCCGCTCCTATGAGCAGCAGTTTCTTGCGGTCTTCCCCCCTCCTCCCGGCCCCGCCCAGAACGGCTCGAACACCCCCTTCCCTCAGAAAGGCGAGGCGGATACCCACCCGCAGCCCCCCTGCCCCGATCAAGGTCAAAACCGGGTCGATGAGAAACACCGATCGCGGGTAGCCCTGAAAGCGGTGGAGTACCAGAATCATCACTATGATGACGGCAGAAGCCGTGAATATGGCTTTGACAAGGTTCACAAAGTCGAGAAGGCTGGTGTATCGCCACATCCCACGATAAAGCCCAAAATAGTAGAAACTCGCAAGCTTCAGTACACAGACAAAAGGAACGACTCGCAGGAAGCGGTCCATCTCATAGAATGGTATTCGGAATTCAAATCGCAACGCGTACGCCAAAAACAAAGATGCCGCCACAATGGCGGCATCCGTGACTATCATGATGGGAAGATTTCTATTAGTCATCCTTTTCCCCGGTTGCGAGCGTCCCTGTCTCTTACGATCTCGTTGGCGCCGGGAGGCGGGTAACGGTAAAGGGGGTCCTCGCGCTTAGCCACCTGCCTCAGTCTCTCATCCGCCTCGATTCCTTCCAATATCTGCTGCACCCCCTGCAATGCCAGTGGACGCGAGAAGATGGCGACAACCGTCCACCAAATGATCCACAAATCCAGAGCAAAACTCCGACTTTCGACATACAACAGCCCCAACCGGCTTTTCCAGGGGCGGATGACCTGATGGTACTTGAGATCCGGATCCGTGCTTCCCTCCAAGACATCCCCTTCGTCGGAAAACACAATGGAAGAAAGATCCGTAATGCCGGGCCGCACACTGAGAAGCCGCCGCTCCTCCGCTGTGTAGAGGGCGACTTCCCGGGGCACGTTGGGCCTGGGTCCCACAAGGCTCATATCCCCTTTCAAGACATTCCAGAGCTGGGAGAACTCGTCGAGCTTATATCGCCGAATGATCCGACCGATCCAGGTTATCCGTGGGTCCGTCCCGGAGGTCGAATCGACGCCGGACCGATCCGCCCCGACGATCATGGACCGCAACTTGACCATCCTGAAGGGTTTTCCATCTTTGCCGACTCGCCTGGCGATATACAACGGAGAATGCCGGTCTTGGAACCATACGAGGAACATGACGATCAACAGGACGGGTGAAAAAAAGAAAAGGCCCCCCGCTGAGGCCAGTGTGTCGAGGAGCCTTTTCATTGCGGCCAGGAGGCCAGGATGCTTGGAAGTTGGGGGGCTGAAGCTGTTTGACACTGCACTAAAACCGCCACAGGTTCATTCCGAGCATCGCGGCTTCATTGCAGAGCCCCCATATTCTTCTTTTCAGTGACGACAGAAGCTCGCCGAGAGACACCAAATCGCCAAAAGCCGCAAGGTGTGTGGCTGAGAAAAACAGGCTCTGCCCGCAATCTCATGCCTGGCCACTTCGCAGGCTTTCAAGCCTCCTGCATGCCTCATCAAGAACGGAGTCTTCTTTTGCAAAACAAAAGCGGGCCAGAGATTCCCCCGCGTTGTCGTGATAAAAAGCATCCCCTGGAACAGCAGCTACTCCAGTTTCTTGCAGCAGGCTCATCACCTTCTCCTTGCTTGAACTCCCCGTTAGAGTAGAAATATCCGCCAGCACATAATACGCCCCTTGGGGAGGATAAGGCACGAGCCCGGCCCCTTGCAAAGCGTTGCAGATCCTTTCGCGTTTGGCCTGGTACTCCCTGCAAATCCCTTCATAATACTCCGTCCCCAGTGACATCAGTCCTCTCGCCACTCCCGCTTGGAGAGGCGCCGGTGCGCACACGTACACCAAATCACTGAAAAAGCCGACCGCCTGGGTCCATTGCCGATCACAAATGCAATACCCCACTCGCCAGCCGGTTATGCTGAATGTCTTCGAAACACCGCTTACCGTTATGGTCCGTTTCTTCATATTGGGCAGCATCACCGGCGGCAGGTGCTTCAAACCATCATAGATGAAGTGCTCGTAGATTTCGTCCGTGAAAACGAAAAGGTCATGGCGCTGCGCAAAACCGGCGATCATCTCCAGGTCTTTGCGGCCGAACACCTTGCCGCAGGGGTTGGAAGGCGTGCACACCACGATAGCCCTTGTCTTGGCTGTCACGACCTTCTCCAAGGCCTCGAGCGTGAAAGACCACCCGGGCGGCTCCAGCCGCACATAAACCGGGACCGCTTGCGTGGCCACAAGGGTCTGCAAATGGTAACCATAGTAGGGTTCGAAGAGGATCACCTCATCTCCTGGATCCAAAAGTGCCAGACAGGCACAGTACAGCGCTCCCGTGGCCCCGGCGCTCACCACGATCTCGTTTTCAGGGTCCACATGCATGCCTGTGAACCGTTCCTGCTTTGCGGCGATGGCCTCGCGCAGCTCATCCAATCCATCGTAGCGGGTGTAGGTGTTGATCCCCCTGTCCATCGCCTCCTGGGCAGCCTTTCGCACGATTTCGGGCACTTGTGTATCACATACTCCCTGCGACAGATTGATTCCACCGACCCTGTCGCACTCGATTGACATATTGCGTATTTCAGACTGAAGCACCCATTCGTGGCGTAGGCTGAGCTTTAGAGGCATTTCGAATTCCTTTATCTATTCGTTTAATTCTTCTGGGATTTCCTTGCAGACGTAATTCTCAGGCAGGTAACCGGGTAGTAGACTAAAGTGTTAAGTGTTAAGTCATAATACCATTTCTATAGTTCTTGCACAAAGTTAAAATCAGTACTGCTATAACGCAAAACCTAAAACCTAATACTTAAAACCTACTCACCTAAAACTGCTTTGATAAGACCATGTAGCATCGAAGAGATCTCCTTCAGCTCGTCAACAAGCTCTTTCTGGGTCTGAATCTCAATGACGCCGATTTGGCTAGCAATGTACACTTGTGTTCGCAGTTCAGCAGCACATCCCTTTGCAATATGCAAGAATCGGACAAATTCTGCTTTCGAATCCCTTTCCGCTCCTTCCGCTATGTTGCTCGGGACGCTTACCGCCGCGCTTGTCATCTGGTCCTTCAGACCATAATCCCTGCAGTCTTTCAATACTTGATACACCCGCACAGCAACTCGACAACCTCTCTTCCAAACCTCAAGATCTTCAAAAGACCTATATGCCATCAGGTCCCAACCACTTGACGGTTAACGCTTAAAACTTGAAACTTAAAACTCATTTTTTATAAAACTCCCTTACGGTCTTAATCACATAATCCACTTCCTCATCAGTGATCTCCACATTCATCGGCAGCGAACACACCTCGCGGCTCAATGCCTCCGTCTCCGGAAAACCTCGGTCCTCCAATCCCAGCGCCTCATGCTTGTAATAAGGTTTCCGGAACTGGGTCAGCACCTCGATGCCATTTTTTTTCAGATAATCGGAAAATTCACTCCCCTGCTTGGCCCTTAAGGTATAATTCTGATACACATGGTCCCGTCTCGGGTCATCATAGTGGGGCAGCAGCAGATCCGACAGATCAGAAAACGCCTCCCGATACCTTTCCGCCAGTTTTTTCCGCTGTTCGATCCACTGCGGAAGGTATCTCAGCTTCACATCCAAAAAAGCCGCCTGCATGTTGTCCAGAAGGCACGTAAACCCATGACCATGATATTCGCCTGTTTCCCGGTCCTCTCCATTATATCTCATCCGGGTGGCAAACTCCGCGACTTCCGGATCGTCGGTCGTAATTGCGCCCCCATCTCCATACCCTCCAAGGATCTTGAACGGGTAGAAACTCCAGCAACCCGTCAAACCCCAGGCCCCCGCCATCTTTCGCTCCGCCTTTTCGTCCTTAACACCTAACACTTCATACTTAAAACGGTTCGAGCATTCCATGCTCGAACCCAGACTCTGACATGCATCCTCGACCACCACCAGATCATGCTTCTCTGCGATCTCCATCACCTTGGCCATATCGGCCATCCAACCGCTGAGATGAACGGGGATAATCCCTCGTGTGTTCGGAGTCACAGCCTCCTCGATCTTGTCCGGATCGATGTTGAAGTCTTTGCCCACATCCACCAAGACCGGCGTGGCTCCCACATTGGCCACGCCCGAGCAGGTGGCCACAAAAGTGTGTGCAGGGACGATCACTTCATCTCCGGGGCCGATGCCTGCCGCCCGAAGCGACATGTGCAAGGCGTCGTAACCGCTGTTCAAGCCCACGGCATATTTGGCGCCAACGAAGGCTGCCAGGTTCTCCTCAAAGCTTTTCAACTGCCCCCGGTCGATGAGGTCCCCTTTTTCCATCACCTCGAAGTAGGCCGCATCCAGTTCCTTCCTGATTATTTTGTACAGCCTGCCGGGATCCACAAATCTTACCTTGTTTACCATCTACACAAATCCTCCCCGCCCCTATTGGCCTCGGCTTTTCCCCAGGACCCTTTGGGCAGCCCGAACAATGTCCTGCACCTTCGGATAGTAAACTTCTTCAAGTGATCTGCTCGCAGGGGCGGGAACATCCGGCAAGGTGACCCGCACAGGTGCCGCTTTGAGGGCATCAAACGCCTCTTCCACCACAACAGCCTCTATTTCCCCAGAGACCCCAAAGCTCCTCCATCCACCGTCGGCCACGACCAACCGGCCGGTCTTTCTCACCGACGCCAACAGGCGTTTCTTGTCAAGAGGCTTGATGGTCCGAAGGTCCAGCACTTCCGCCTCAACTCCTTGTCCTGCGAGTTCCCCAGCGGCCTGCATGGCGAGCTTGACCATGTAAGAACTCGCAGCCACCGTCAGGTCCCCACCTTCCCGTCTCACCATCGCCTCGCCGATGGGCACGGCGTACACCTGCTCGGGCACCGGCTCCTCTTCCCCGTACAGCCACCTCTCGTCGATATACAGCACAGGGTTCTCGTCGCGTATGGCTGCCACCATCAACCCCTTGGCATCATGCGGGGTGGCGGGCATCACCACCTTCAACCCGGGCACGTGGGCGAACATGGCCTGCAACGCCTGGCCGTGCTGTGCAGCCTGCTCCCCACCCCGGTTGATGATCCCCCAGATGACCATCGGCACGGATCGCTTCCCGCCGTTCATGAAAAACCAGTTGGCCGCCTGATTGATGATCGGGTCAAAGGCATAGAGCATGAAATCCATCCTTGGATGCACCACCACCGGCCGCATCCCGGCAATGGCTGCGCCGACTGCGGCCCCGGTCACGGCATTTTCCGAGACCGGCGTGTCAATGACCCGTTCTTCTCCAAAACGACCCAAGAGCCTGTCTGCGGTCTTTCCCACATACCACGGACTGTTCACCCCCTGCCCAATCAGAAACACCGTTGGATCGGTCTCCATCATCTGATGCAACGCTTCATTGATCGCCAGCGCAAAGCTGAGCTTTCTCATTCTATGATTCCTTGGGTCTGTTGCGTTTGCTCTGCCCTTCTCTTTAGAAACTCCAGAAAAATTAAGATATCTCAACGGAGCTTTTCTATTGTACCTGCGAGACTCACAAGAAGATCAGCCATTTTTCTAACGTCGAGATTGAATGTATAAACATTCCGCGCAACATGGCTAAATGTGGGGTATGCATCCAAAGCAGTTCTTCTTGTCCGTTCGGAGATAATCGCAGGCCGAACCCCAGGAGCCTCCTCTGCCATTTGAGCAAGGAGTTTCCTGTGCCATGCTTCTCCGGAGGGGACATCGCCGTCAATTGCCCTGGCAAAGATCTGAAAATCTCTTTCAACCCTGTGATAGAACCCGTGAAGATCAAACGCCACACTGCCCAGGTAGTCCTCGTCACGCAATGCCTTTTCCCAATGCTTGAAAGAAAGTTCGCCGATCTTTTGGATTTCGGAGACCTCTTTTTCTACCCTTTCTATCAAATCGTCCACTTCTTGATTCACAAGTCTATGCCGCCTTCTTTGATGTCCTTTAGAAACGCATCGGAGCAATTTTCTGCATCCATAACGTCTATCTCGATTTCTAGCTCCACTCCCATATCCATGGCGGCGCGGGCTGCACGGCAGAACATCGTCGGATCAATGCCCCAAACGGCCAGATCTATGTCTGACAATGGGGTAAAAAAACCTTTTCGTGAAAGAGATCCAAAAACCATTACTCTTTTCGCACCATACTCCTTTCTTAGAAAACCCGCGGCAGATCTGGCCAGAAACCATGCACGGCTTCGCCTCCGGGCCAACCCTGGGTCCCTTTGAAAGGCCTCCAGAGTCTGTAGCGGTCGATAGGCCTCCATGTCTTTAGCAGGAGCTTCTCTCGCTGTTCTTCCCATTCACGCTCCGCATGATCCAGTCACCGCACTCTCTTGATTCCGTTGGATTCGTTTCGTTCGTTGCCTTTGTCCCTTCAACCCCCAAAACCCACTATTGACTGAACACGTATTTTCCCATACCTTCCCTGTCCGGAAATGCACTCCCCTTGGCAAACGCAATCGCCTCCGACACCTCTTCCGCCACTTCTTTTCTGATCCTGCTCAATTCCTCCCTCAACCCATTCCTCCTAATCATCCCTTCATCAAAATCACGCCGCCCATTTTCCCGCATTCCCGCATTCCCGCATTCCCGCATTCCCGCATCTTTGCTCAAATACTTCTCAAACTTCGCAATCGGGTCTCTCTCCCTCCACGCTGCGATCTCCTCAGCTTGTCGGATGTCCGTGTGACACCCCTGAATATTGTCGTCGGGTCCCACATGGCCCCGCATGCGATAGGTCAAACATTCCAAAAAAATAGGCCCCTCTCCGGCCCTGCACCTCTCCAACCCCAGCTTCGCCGTCTCGTACACAGCTATCACATCATTGCCATCCACCTGCCGTCCCTCGATCCCAAAGGGCTTTCCAATCTCCGCGATGGGGATATCCACCCGACATTCCCGGATTGGCATGTGGGTCGCGTAAAGATTATTTTCGCAAACAAACAAGACCGGCAATTTTTTCAGCGCAGCAAAATTCAGCGACTCATACAGCACTCCCTCACCGGTAGCCCCATCACCAAAAAAGCTCACGGCCACCGCGCGGTCCTTTCGAATTGACGATGCCAGTGCCGCCCCCACGGTCAGGCTGATGGTCCCGGCCACAATAGGAGCAGACCCCAACATACCGCAATCCGGATCGATCAGGTGCATGGACCCGCCTCGGCCTCTGGAACATCCAGACTCCGTGCAAAAGATCTCGGCCAGCATCTCCCTCAGGGACCCGCCCTTGGCCAGAAAATGCCCGTGGGAGCGGTGGTTACCAAACACCATATCCCCCTTGTCCAGGGCCGAACACACGCCCACGGACACCGCCTCCTGACCCGAACACAGATGGCATGGCGTCTTGACCTCCCCGCTCAGAATCGGCTCTACCAACGCCTCTTCCACCGCCCGTATCCGCACCATCATCCGGTACATCTCCTTCATCAATTCAACCAAACCGAACTCCCTTATTTACATCAAAAGACTGATTTTCTGCCACCATTTGCATGGGGTCCTTTATTGCCCGGTAACATAGGCTGAAACATCTACACAGCAGCGCCTGCCCGAAAACTTGCTTCTTCGCTCAGGAAAATTGTGTAATTTGGACATTTGAATTTGTTTCGAATTTCGGATTTCGATATTCGAGTTTTGCCTGAACAGGGGTTTTCGTTCAGGCACTGCTACCCCTTCCTTCAATCAAATCTTCCAGCGTATCGAACAGCCGGTTGCAATGTGTCGCCCGCTGCCTCACCTTGCCGGCATCGAGCATAGCCAGGATCCTGGGCCCATGCTGAATCTTGTGATATTCCCCTTTTTGGGTGTGCCGCGTCGCAGCGGTCAGAGCCCTGTACACATCCTGCTTTTCCACCTCTTCCATGTTCTCTCGTCTCGGTAGGGCCGTCGCATTGAAGCCGTCACCATAGAACCGCTCCAAGGCGTCCCGGTCCGAAAGGATCCAGGCTTCCATCACCTGCACCATCAGATGCACCAGCCCCGGGGGCATCCCCGAGACATCAAAGCCGCCATTCGTCTGCAAGTGTTCCACAGCCGGCAACGCCACCGGCCCGTCGGAATCGACCAGCAGGAAGTTGATTGCATCACGATGCCTCTTCAGGGCATTTTGATAGTCTTCCACGGTGTTCCGGGCAGATCCACAGGCGACAATGTTCCAGCGCACGCGATGAGCCCTGGCCTTCTCTCGAACTCCGGACAAGAATTTGCTCAAACCCTCCCGTATGGCGGCCTTGCCGCTGCGTTGATACCCGCCGCCCTCCACGTAAATCCGGATTTCGCCTACCACCGTCTTCCCCCGATCTCCCCCATGCGCCAGATCTCTCCAAGGGCATATTTCTTGAGCCAGTCCTCAAGGTCCTTGCGGTCCAGCCGCTTCGCAGAGGTAGCCCCATCCTCCTTGTCGCAAACCAGAACCGCCTCAGGCGTGTCCGTCAGGCAGTCCACAAGAATATCGGACTGGGTCGTGACGATCAGTTGCATGCGGCTGGATGCTTCGAGCATCAGTTCCGCAAGGGACGGCAGAATTTCCGGGTGCAATCCTAATTCCGGCTCCTCGATACAAACCAGCGGCGGCGGTTCGGGATGGCATAATATGGTCAACAAAGACAGATATCGAAGCGTGCCGTCGGACAAACGGGTGGCAGGCACAGGCGTGGTCAATCCCCTTTCATGAATAAAAACCTGCACGGTCCCCGCATGGATCTTGACGGAAATATCCTCAAACGGTTCATAAAACGCCTTCAGTCTTTCCAGGAAAACCTTTCTGAGACCTGACTGATGCTCCAGGTGGTTGATCACCAGTCCCAGATTGCCCGCATTCTCCAGAAGGAGATCCTCGGGCAACTCCGCTCCCTGAGGGAGGCGGGCGGATGTGAAGCGGCCGATGGTCCAGTCTCGATAAATCATGATCTTTGCATATTGGTTTGCCAGATACGTGATCTCAGGATACATATCCGGTTCCTTGCGCTGAGACAAAATGGATTGGTCCAGCGCAATGTCTTCCCTGCGCAACTTCCGCTCTCTCCGGCCCTCCGATCCGTTGTCCAAAGGCTCGGGGTAGGCGCTGATCACGGGATGGCCTTTCTGATACCGGTAATAAAAACGGACATCCGTCAAATCCGCAGCCTCGCGCCGTTCGTTCTCCACAGCCTCGTCAACCAGTTCGAAACGCTGGCCCGTCATCGTGAAAGAAATCCTATGCCGCAACGGCATGATGCCGGTCGGATATAAAACCGTCGCCTCGATCTCCGCCACAGGCGTTCTCGACGCACCCTTCCAGAGCCACTCCTCCACGCCGCCCCCCTGCCGAATAGGGCCTGAAAAGTCCCTGTAGGAACTCCGCAAAAAGTCGATTGCGTCAATCAAATTGGATTTGCCCGCGGCATTCGGCCCGATCAAGACGTTCAAGGGCTCCAGGAATATCTCCTCGGATTCAGGTCCAAAGGAAAGAAAATTCCGCAACCTCAGAGACCGAATCAGCTTTTTCCCTCCCAACATCATCTATTTCTCCCTAGTGTCCATACACAAATAGCCGATTCTGCCCAAAGCGTTATGGGCATATGCGCACAACTGCGACCCGCGCCACTGACCCATCATCCCGACGCCCCGATCTACTACACTATCTCTAGCGAAAACCCTAACCTCTGCGTAAATTTGGAC